>Ga0163110_10000785_pt1 | contig 15442 bp, 11 predicted proteins | sample CRUFie1St17metaG_FD_108703 | JGI IMG/M metagenome (GOLD analysis project Ga0163110, IMG submission 108703) | Marine microbial communities from the Costa Rica Dome - CRUD Field 142mm St17 metaG | ecosystem: Environmental > Aquatic > Marine > Oceanic > Photic zone | place: Costa Rica: the Eastern...
CCAATCAACCTCCCAGGCATTGATTGAAATAATGCCATCAGGCAAAGATCCAGTAGTTACTTCTGAATCATTTACAATTGCTATAGTATTTTTAATCATTGTTTGTGCGCGGAAGAGGACTCGAACCTCCACGGGTTTTACCCCACAGGATCCTTAATCCTGCGCGTCTACCAGTTCCGCCACCCGCGCAAACTTAGTCTAAAAACCAAAAAAGAGATAAAGTTGTTGCAGCAAACAATAGAGCAACTATTGCAGTAATTCTTCCCAAGTTTCTCTCAGCAAGAGTTTGGCCAATATTGCCAGAAGAACCAGGTCCACCAAGCATGTCTGATAAGCCGCCACCTTTACCGCTATTTAATAATACAAGTGCAATTAGTGCAACTGATATAAGTACGTGCACGCTGATTAAAACTGCTGTAATTGTATCCATACTATAAACACTAACCTTTCTTATCAGCTATTTTAGACTGCATCTCAACTTCTTTAGTTAGATTGCTAATTGCTTCTTCATCACCTAAATAACCAATTTTTTCAATATTATTATTGGAAATATTATATGCAAGTGGAATTCCTGTCGGAATGTTAATTTTAATTATTTCTTCGTCAGATAATTTATCAAGCATCTTCACCATAGCTCTAATACTATTGCCATGTGCAACAACTATAACTTTTTTTTCAATAGACAATGACAAAATTTGTTGATATGTACTTTTAACTCTTGAAACAACATCTTTCAAGGACTCCCCCAGTGGGAGCTCAGATTTAATTTCACTATATAAATCGTCGATGTTTGGATCGTGCTTGGAATTCCTTTTAGTTAATGGGGGTGGAATATCAAAACTTCTTCTCCAAATTTGAACTTGTTCTGCACCATATTTTTTAGCGGTTTCAATTTTATCTAAGCCTTGCAGGCCTCCGTAATGTCTTTCATTGAGTTCCCACTTTCGTTCACAAGTAAAAGTGATGCTATTCTTTTTAAAATTATCAACTATATAGTCAGCTGTATCGATTGATCTTTTTAAATAGGAAGTAAAACAAGCTTTTGGTAAAAAATTATTATCTAATAATGTTTTACCAGCATCGATAGCTTCTTTTTTCCCTCTTTCAGATAGTCCTACATCGACCCACCCTGTAAATTTATTTTCCAAATTCCAAAGGCTTTGTCCATGCCTAATAAAAACAAGATTCATAAATTGACACTTTTGATAATATCAACAAATTTATCAGCATCTAAAGAAGCTCCACCAACTAATGCACCATCTACTATTTTTGTATTTAATATTTCTGTTGAATTGTCAGAAGAAACACTACCACCATAAATAAATTTAATATCTTCATCTGAATAATACTGCTTTTCAGAGAGAAGATTCTTTACATAATCTAACACTTCAACAATATCTTCTATTGATGCAACTTCTCCTGTTCCAATTGCCCATATAGGCTCATATGCTAAAACTAATTTATTTACTTTATCCTTGCGGACACCTTTTAAGCCTTCATTAATTTGATTTTTTATAAAATCTAAATATAAGCCCTGCGACCTGTCCTCTAAACTTTCACCAAAACAAAGAATTGGAGTAATGGCATTATCTAATAATTTTTGTATTTTTATATTTACATGACTATCAGTCTCATTGAAATGAAGCCTTCTTTCAGAATGACCAACTATTGCATAATCAATATTTAGTTTTTTAAGTTGAGATGCAGAAACTTCACCTGTATATGCACCGTCATCATACATGGAAACATCTTGTGAAGACAATTTTATCTTTAAATTATCTGTTGAAATAACTGTTTGTAATGATCTTAATGATGTAAATGAAGGGGCTAATACTATATCAATCTTTTCTTCGATATTTTTTTCCAATGAATAGTTAATTTTTTGTAATAATTGAATTCCTTGCAAATGATCAAGGTTTAATTTCCAATTACCAATTATTATTTTTTTCACTATCAAATTATAAGTGTTTTATATTTGTTTACCCCTGGTAAATTTTTTCCTTCAAGATATTCAAGAGATGCTCCACCACCAGTTGAAATGTGATTAAAATATTTTGTATCAGAAAATTTGTTTATCGCACTAACAGAATCTCCACCACCTATGCATGTATATGCAGAAGATTTAGAAATTGTATGAGTAATTTCACGAGTTCCAAAACTAAATTCTTCTTTTTCAAATATTCCCATCGGTCCATTCCAAAATATGTTTTGTGAATTATTTAAAATTTGTTGAAATTTTTTAACAGTGTCAGGCCCAATATCTACTCCTATGTGATTATTTTCAATTTCACCAATATTAATATTTTCTCTATTTGAACTTGTAATTGATTCAGTTACGCCAAAATCTGATGGTAAAATTATTTTATTGCCATAATTTGAATTTAAAAGTTCATTTGCCTTTTGAATAAACGTTTCTTCTAGTAAAGATTTTCCAATGTTATACCCTAATGATTTTAAAAATGTAAAACACATCCCTCCACCAACCATAAGATATTCAACTTTTGGTAAAAGTTTTTCAATCAAATTAAGTTTGTCTGAAATTTTTGCTCCACCTAAAAGGACTGAATATCCCTTTTCATTGTTATTCATTAATTTATTTAACTCTCTTACTTCTTTATCCAACAGTTGACCTTGATACGCTTCTATATTTTCTCCAAAACTTACTACTGATGCATGAGCTCGATGTGCTGCTCCGAATGCATCAAATATGTATGTATCAAATGGACTTGTAACTTTCTTTGAAAATTCATTATCATTATTTATTTCACCTTGATCAAATCTTAGGTTCTCTAATAGAAATATTTTAGAATCACCTTTACTAATTTGATAATCAACTTCATCACCATATATCTCATTAATAAAATGGACATTTCTTCCTAAAATACGCGTCATGGATTCTGCAACGGGTTTAAGTGATAAATCTAGATCTTTTCCACTTGGTCTTCCCATATGACTTGCAAATGTCAGTGTTCTTGCTTTTTGTAGAAAGTCATTTACATTTTCTAGAGATTTATAAATTCTGTAATTGTCACTTATTTTTCCATTTTTTATTGGAACATTTAAATCTGACCTGATTAGAACATTTCCTAAATTGTCTAATTTTGACAACTTAAGTTTCCTTCATATCTCTATGAATAACTACAGAGTCCTTCCCATCATTTTTAAGCCATTTACCAATTTCTTCTGTCATAACGACACTTCGGTGTTTACCACCGGTACAGCCAATTGCAATTCCAACATAGGATTTTCCTTCTGAAGTAAACCTAGGTAAGAGAAAATCGATCATATCTTTTATTTTATTTAAAAATGTTTGTGCATCTTCAAATGAGAGTACATAATTTCTAACCATTGGTGATTGACCTGTAGACGCTCGAAGTTCTTCTCTCCAGTGGGGGTTCGGAAGAAATCTAACATCAAAGACTAAATCCGCATCTCTAGGTGTTCCATTCTTAAATCCAAAAGAAGTAACTGAAATTTTTAAATCCTGATTTGTAGCTTCTCCTTGAAAACCTTCAATAATTCTTTTTCTTAATTCATGAACATTCATATCTGTAGTGTCAATAACTTGATCAGCAAGTTCTCGTATTGGTTTGAGTAAATCTCGTTCTGACTTTACGGACTGAGAAATAGAATCCATTCCCATAGGATGTGGTCGTCTGTTTTCTTCGTATCTCTCAATTAATGTTTCATTATCTGCATCTAAAAAAATTATTCGAGTCAATACACCTGATTGACTTAATTTATCAATACTATTTTTTAATTCTTGTTGGGCAATTTTATCTTTAGCATCAATTGTTAATACAAGCTGCTTATTTGTTTCAGTTACATCGTTTGACTGAACAACAGATTCAACTAATTCAGCAGGTAAATTTTCTATTACATAATAACCTAAGTCTTCAAAAACATTTGAACTTGCGGATCTACCAGCGCCAGACATGCCTACTAGTAGTAAAACTTCTGGTCTTTTTGATGCCATTTCTTTCCTTTACAAACATATGATAGTTCGTAAATTTTGTGATTGGGAAAATAATTTTAGTATGGATTACTTATTAAAGTATTGATACACTTTCTTAGCTTGTTGGTCATTAATCAAATTAGATAATTCAATAAAACTTGCCGATGAAAGTTTGTTTAGAGTTTTATATTTATCTAATAAAGTATCTATTGAAGATTTTGATACCCCCTTAATTTCAAAAATTGTATCTATATCTAAATCTTTGAGTCTTAATCTCCTATTTTCTTGAATTGCAAACCTGTGTGCTTCATCTCTAATATTCTGCAGTATAAATAATGCTTCAGAATTTGAATTTAAAATTATTGATGTTTTTTTATTAGGTGTAAAAAGTTCTTCTTCTTTTTTAGCTATTCCAATAACATCAATGTCTAAATTGAAATGATCAATTACACTCTTTGCTTTTGATAGCTGGCCTTTACCTCCATCAATCAAAATTAAGTCAGGATTTCTCCGAAAACTTTGATCTTTTTCACTACTGTCTATTAAACGTTTTACTCTCCTAAATATAACTTCTTCCATCGACCTAAAGTCGTCTTGTCCTTTAAATGACCTAATATGAAATTTTCTATACATTGAAGGTTTTGGAATACCATCTTCCATTACTACCATTGAACCAACTCTAAACTTATCACCAAGGTTAGAAATATCGTAAGCTTCTATTCTGTATGGAATCTTTTTTAAGCCTAGCTTATGTTGTAATTGTTCTAATGAAAGTGATCTAAATTCTAAATCTGATCTACGTTTAAGATCTGCAACTCGTCTAAGTTCTTTTGCATCATCTATTGCGGTATTTAGTAAGTCTTTTTTCCATCCTCTTTTTGGGTTAGTTAAGTTAATTTTTTTATTCCACTTAATTTCTAACTCTTTCTGGATTATCTCAGACATGGGGAACTCATGACTTACTAAGACTTCATTTGAAGGCATATTTTTTTCAAATAAATTAATAATAATCTGAGGAAGATAGTTCTCATATTCTTGAACATCCATTGGTTCAAAATTATTTTTTACTTCTCCAACTATTCTTCCGTTTCTAATTAGCAAGCAGGAAAGTACTACATCGTATCTTCCAATGTCTATACCTATAACATCTACGTTTTTATCATTTGAGGTCATAAGTGTTTGATTTACTCGTGCATTTTCTAAATGTGATAAAGTTTTTTTAATTTTATTAGCTTCTTCATATTTTTGTTTATCTGAATACAACTTCATTTCTTCAACTTTTTCATTAATGTAAGTATCTGAATTGCCTTTATAAAAATTTTTTAAGCTATCTAAAAGGTCTTGATAGTCATCTTTATTAATTAAATCTACACAGGGCCCAGAACATTTATCAATTTCATAAAGTAAACATGGCTTATTTAATTTAGCATGTCTTTCAAATGTATTTTTGGTACAAGTTCTCACTGGGAATATATTAATTAAATGATCCAAGGATCTTTTTGCAGCTCCAATGAATGGAAATGGTCCAAAGTTCAAATTTTGTTGATTTATATTTCTTGTTACGAATGCCCTTGGCCATTCTTCTTTTGTAATAGTGACGTAAGGGTAAGATTTGTCGTCTTTAAATTGAATATTATATTTGGGTTTATATTCTTGTATAAATGAATACTCAGCTAATAACGCATTTGCTTCGTTTTGAGAAACAATAAATGAAATAGCTTTTGCTTCAGATGTTAATCTTTTAGTCTTCCATGAAGTATTTTTATTAAAATATGATGGTACGCGTTTCCTTAAATTTTTAGCTTTACCAACATAAATTGGCTCATCATATTCATCCTTAAAAATGTATATACCTGGCTTATTTGGAATTTCGTTAAGTTTAATTTTTTCCATTTAAGACTTCTTTCAAATGTTTGCCAGTAAGAGATAGTTTGTTTTTAGAAATACTTTCCGGAGTCCCTTCGCCAACTATTGATCCACCATTCTCACCGCCCTCGGGTCCTAAATCAATAATCCAGTCTGAATTCTTGATCACATCTAGATTATGCTCAATAACTATTACTGTATTTCCTTTATCAACTAGCATGTGTAATACTTCTAACAATTTTTGCACATCAGCAAAATGTAGTCCCGTAGTTGGCTCATCTAATATATAGACTGTCTTACCGGTGGATCTTTTACTTAGTTCTTTTGCCAATTTAACTCTTTGTGCTTCACCACCTGATAATGTAGTAGCAGCCTGTCCTAATTTTATATAGGATAAACCAACATCATCCAAAGTTTTAATAATACGGTAAATTGATGGTTGATTTTCAAAAATATTAAGAGCACTCTCAACCGTTGAATCTAAAATCTCAGCTATATTGTGACCTTTCCATCTTATTGATAAAGTTTCAGAATTATACCTAGTACCATTGCACTCGTCACATACAACATATATATCTGGAAGAAAATACATTTCAACCTTTATATTTCCGTCACCTTTGCAATATTCACATCTTCCACCTGGAACATTAAATGAAAACCTTCCAGGTTTATAACCTCTTATTTTTGATTCTTCTGTTAGAGAGAATAAATTTCTTATTTGATCAAATACACCAGAATATGTTGCCGGATTTGACCTTGGTGTCCTTCCAATTGGTGATTGATCGATTTCTATGAGCTTATCTATATTTTCTAATCCTGAAACACTTTTGTGCAACCCTGGTAATATGAAATTTTTTGAAAATTCATTTTGAATTGATTTTGATAAGATGTCAGTTACTAATGTAGACTTTCCCGATCCTGAAACTCCTGTTATAGCTATAAATTTTCCAAGAGGAAAATTTACTGTTAAGTTTTTTAAATTATTTTCCTTTGCACCCCTAATAACTATGTTTTCATTTTTTCCATTTCTACGAACTAATGGATATGGAACAACCTGTTTGCCCGATAAATATTGGCCTGTAACTGATTTAATATTATTTGAAACTTTTTCCCAAGAACCTTCAGCTACAATTTCACCACCTTGTTCACCTGCTCCCCAACCAATGTCAATAACGTGATCTGAGCTTTTCATAGTTTCCTCATCGTGCTCAACTACTAAAACAGTATTACCCAGGTCCCTAAGTCGTATCAAAGTATCGATCAATTTGATATTGTCAGACTGATGCAGTCCTATTGAAGGTTCATCTAACACATAGAGTACCCCTGTGAGGCCTGAACCAATTTGAGTAGCCAATCTAATACGCTGTGCTTCTCCACCAGAAAGAGTAGCTGCACCTCTACTAAGTTGAAGATAGCTCAAGCCAACTTCATTTAGAAATTTTAATCTTTCTTTTATTTCTCTAATAATTGGTAAAGCAATTTCAAAATCACTACCAGACAAGTTAAATTGATCTACTGCTATGGAGGCCTCTTTTATTGATAGATTATTAAATTTTCCCAAAGTAAGATTTTCAACTTTAACTAGTCTTGATCTTTCATTTAATCTTTCACCATCACAATCTCCACATGGTAACTCTCGCATAAATTGTTTGTAATACTCTCTAGCTGCATCAGAAGTGGTTTCTTCATAGTTTTTTTTAAAAGTTGGAACAATACCCCTATAAGGCTTATGCCAAACTCTTGAATTTCCAAATCTATTTATGTATCTGATTACAGTTTTTTCACCTTTTGAACCATGTAATAAAATATCTTTTTGTTTTCTTGTTAAATTTTTGTACGGTTCATCAACAGGAATATCAAAGTGCTCACAAACGCCATGTATTTGTGCTCTGAAATACTTCCTTGTCGACATGTCTGGAAAAACGTTTTCGTTAATTGATAAATCAAAATTTTTGATCAATAATGTTTCATCTATTTCATAACTGACACCCAACCCATTGCAGGACTCGCACGCACCAAATGGTGAGTTGAAAGAAAAATCTCTTGGTTCAAGTTTGTCGTAAGATGTTCCACATTTCAAACATCCTAAATTTTGACTGTAGGTAGTATATTTTTCTCCTACGCTAATATCTACTAATCCAGAAGTTAAATCTAAGGCAGTTTCAACAGATTGAGGAAGTCTCCTTCCTGGTGTTTTCTTTATTTTTAACCGATCAACAACAACTGATATATCGTGATTAAAATATCTATCAAGTCTTTTTGCTTCATCTAATCTTATAATTTCTCCATCAACAAGAACTCTGGAAAAGCCTTGTGCTTGTAAATCTTTAAATAACGTTTCGAACTCACCTTTACGTGACCTCACTACGGGCGCCAATATATCTATACTGGTCCCCTCTTTTAACTTCATTATTTGCTTAACAATAAAGTTTACGGATTGTTTTTCAATTTTGTTATTACAGCTGGGACAATAACTAATTCCAATACGAGCCCATAAAAGTCTTAAGTAATCATGAATTTCTGTCACAGTGCCAACTGTAGATCTAGGACTACGAGATGAGGTTTTTTGGTCTATAGCAATTGCTGGTGAAAGACCGTCTATACTTTCAACGTTTGGTTTTTCCATCTGTCCAAGAAATTGTCTGGCATATGCTGAAAGGCTCTCTACATACCTTCTCTGACCTTCTGCATATATTGTGTCAAAAGCAAGAGAAGACTTTCCTGAACCAGATAATCCAGTTATAACAATTAATTTATTTTTAGGAATATCTACAGAAACATTTTTAAGATTATGTTCCTTTGCGCCTTTTACCTTTAGTAATTCTTCTTTCATTCTGTAATACTATTTATTTCTCTTCTTAATTCTTTTAACTCGTCTCTTAATCTAGCAGCAAGCTCAAACTCTAATAAGTCAGCAGCTAAATTCATTTCTTTTTCTATATTTTTAGAAAGTTTGATCAAATCATTTTTTGAAGCATCATTGATATTTAATTTTGATTTACTAATACTAATATTGCTACTTCCTCTTGTTTTTTCCACTAATTCTAGAATGTCTGTAATTTCTTTTTGAATAGTCTTCGGTGTTATATTATTTATTCTATTATGCTCCTGTTGAATTTTACGACGTCGTTCTGTTTCACTTATTGCAAAAGTCATTGAGTCAGTAATTTTATCGGCATACATTATCACGTATCCTTCTTGATTTCTTGCAGCTCTACCAATTGTCTGAATTAAACTAGTTTCAGATCGAAGGAATCCTTCTTTGTCTGCATCCAAAATTGCAACTAATTGCACCTCGGGTAAGTCAAGTCCTTCTCTGAGAAGGTTGATACCTACTAATACATCAAACTCTCCTTTTCTTAAATCTCTGAGAATTTCAATCCTTTCTAAGGTATCTATATCAGAATGGAGATATCTTGTTTTAATTCCTGCTTTAATCAAATAATCACTTAAAGCTTCACTCATTTTTTTTGTCAATGTAGTTACTAGAACACGGTTTCCATTATCAACTACAGACTCTATCTCTGTAAGTAAATCTTGTATTTGGTTTTCTGTGGGTTTAATAATAATTCGTGGATCAACTAACCCTGTAGGCCTAATTACTTGTTCAATAAATTTTTTAGAATTTTCTTTTTCCCATTTTCCAGGAGTTGCAGAAACTAATATTGTCTTATTTATTTTTTCCTCCCACTCATCAAATTTCAGAGGTCTATTATCTAATGCAGACGGTAAGCGAAAACCATAATCAACAAGTGTTGTCTTTCTTGATTTGTCACCTTCATACTGCCCTCTTATTTGAGGTATAGCTATGTGGCTTTCATCAACTACCATTAAAAATTCTTTTGGAAAAAAATCTAAAAGTGTAAAAGGGGCTTCTCCAGGTTTTCTACCATCAAAATATCTTGAATAGTTCTCAATACCAGAACAAACACCTAATTCTGATATCATTTCTAAATCATACTTTGTTCTTTGTTCAATCCTTTGAGCCTCTAGGAGTTTGTTCTCTGACTCAAATTGTTTAATTTGTAAATGCATGTCTTTCTCAATTTGTTTTAATGCACTATTTCTTGATTCATCTGATATTACATAATGTGATGCAGGTAGTATTGCAACTTCAGTAAGTTTTTCTAATATTTCACCGGTTGTAGGGTCTATCCTAGATATATTTTCTATCTCATCGCCAAAAAACTCAATCCTAAAAATTGTCTCTTCATATACAGGAAAAATATCGAGTGTATCTCCTTTTAATCTAAACGATCCTCTTTGTACCACTAAATCATTTCTTACGTACTGTTGCTTTACTAATTGCAACAAAAGGTTTTCTATCTCAAAATCTTGACCTTTAATTATCGGAATTAATTTATTTCTATATTCCGAAGGTGAGCCTAGTCCGTATATACAAGAAACTGAGGACACAACTATTACATCATCTCTCAGAAGAAGTGCACTAGTTGCGGAATGCCTAAGCCTGTCTATTTCTTCATTTATATTGGCATCTTTTTCTATAAAAGTATCTGTTCGAGGAACGTAGGCTTCTGGTTGATAGTAATCATAATATGAAACAAAATACTCAACTCTATTGTTAGGAAAAAATTGTCTAAATTCATTCGCAAGTTGCGCGGCAAGTGCTTTATTTGGTGCCAAAACTAATGAAGGTAACTGACATTCTTCAATTAACCATGCAATAGTTGCAGATTTACCTGAGCCAGTTATGCCTTTTAAGGTTTGATGTGGAATATTATTGTCTAGGCCTTCCTTTAATTCTTTTATAGCGTTAGGCTGATCACCCTTAGGCTGAAATTCTGATATAACTTCAAACTTATTCATAACAAATTATAACCCTTTTACAAATTCTGAATAAATTCGTAAAAGCTAAGAATTGTGATTTAATAAGTTATCTAATTCAATTTGTAAATCATTGAAATCTTTATTGTGAATAACTAAACCTAAACTTTTCCACCACTCATCATCTTTTTGATTAGCCATCCTGTTGAGAATGTCTTCATTGTCCATACCTCTATTAAGAAGTCTATGTATTCTTGTTTCTTCATCAGAAAAAATGACTATGCAATCAAAATCCTTATAGATATTTTTTGGTGCTGAAACTTCTATGAAAAGTTCTTCATTTGTGTTCTGTATAATATTCTGTAATTCATGAAGTACTTTTGGATGTAAATAATTTTCAAGAATCATTAATTTATCTTTATTCTTAAAAACAATTTTTGCTAACAATTCTCTATCAATAATGTTGTTTACTAACGCGGTAGGAAACTCTTCTTTTAAAAAATTAATAGACTGTTTGGAAGTGAGTATTTGATTAGATATTTTGTCAAGATCAACTGTCTTGTAACCTTTATCATTTAAATATTTAATGGCAGTTGATTTGCCGCTTCCTATTGGTCCTGTAATAATGTAGACTTTTTTTGCCATGATTTAAGATTAAGCAGAAAAAGGGTAAATTACGAGTTACCTATTCCTCTTTCTTTTAGTTCCTGAAGAATATTTTCAAGAGATTCATCTACACCCTCAACAGTCTGGCGCTTTGGCACTTCTTCGTCTGAACTTGATGAATGTGTTTTTGGTTTGTCTTTATTTTCTTCTACTTCTTTCCAGTTTGGATCAGCTTTTTTTATTGATAAATTTACTCTTCTTTTCTCTATGTCTAATTCTGTTATTTTAATTTTAACTTTTTGACCCAAAGCAAGAGCAAGTTCTGGAGAATCAACTTTATCTGATGATATCTCAGATACATGAACTAACCCCTCAACACCATTGCCAATTGTAACAAATGCTCCAAAAGGAACAACTTTAGTAACCTCTCCATCTACAATATCGTCTTGTTTATAATGAAGTTCAAAATCAAGCCAAGGATCTTCATTTACTTGTTTAATTGACAAGGAAATCCTCTCTTTATCATTATCAATTTCTAATACTTTAACAGTTACAGAATCACCAACTTTTACAATTTCATTAGGATTTTCAACATGACGCCAAGAAAGTTCTGAGACGTGTACCAATCCATCCATTCCACCAATGTCAACAAATGCTCCAAAACTTACAATAGAAGAAATCTTTCCTTCTTTTACATCTCCAACTTGAAGGTCATCAAGAAAACCTTGTCTCTCCTCAGACATCTCTTCTTCTAAATGTGCTTTTCTAGAAAGAACTATATTGTTTCGTTGTCGATCAAGTTCAAGAATTTTTGCTTCTATCTCTTCTCCAATATATGATGACAGTTCCTTAACTCTTCTTACGTCAATAAGCGAAGCTGGTAAGAAACCTCTAACTCCTATGTCCACTATTAGTCCACCTTTTACTGACTCAATAACAGTACCTTTAATTGATTTTTTATTATCAGAAATTTCTTGAATGTCACCCCATGCTTTTTCATACACTGCTCTTTTTACAGATAGGATTAACCTTCCTTCATCGTCTTCTTTGTCTAAGACTAATGCTTGGATTTTTTCACCCTCGTTCACTAATTCTTTTGGATTTACACCTTTTCTTACAGACAATTCTCTAGAAGGTATTACTCCTTCAGATTTATAGCCCACATCTACCATTACTTCATTTCTATCTACTCGAACAATGGTTCCTTCAATAACGTCGCCATTGTTAAAAGATACTAATGTTTGTTCAAGTAGTGCTGGAAAATCTTCTGGTTTTATATCTTCAGGAAGTTCGACGACATTAGAAGGAGAGGCTGTCTCTTCATTGTTATTTGTCATATTTATAGTTTTTTCCAATCATAGTGTTGCGTCAATAAGAATAACATATCTGTGATTTTTACAAACTATTTATTAAAATTTGCAAGTGAATTATTAATTTTCGTATTTACATAAAGTGGTACATCTAGTTTCATTGCGTTTTTCATATTGTCTGATACCATTTTTGAAACTTTTTCAGTATCTTTATCGCTTGATTCAACAACTATTTCATCGTGTATTTGAAGAAGCAAATTAGCATTATTAAATTTTTGAAGATTTGACTGTACTTTAATCATTGCAATTTTCATGATATCGGATGCAGTTCCTTGGATAGGTGCATTCATAGCAATGCGTTTACCCATTGCTTTTAATTGAAAATTTGATGATGACAATTCTCTTATATATCTTTTCCTTCCGATCAACGTTGTAGTAAAAGTATTTTGCTCAGCATCTTTTACAACTTCATCTAAAAATCCTTTTACTTTTGGAAATTGATCAAAATATGCATCTATTAATGTTTTTGCCTCCTTTTGAGAAATATTTAAACTTTTGGAAAGACCGAATGCTTCCATGCCATATATAAGGCCAAAATTGACTTCTTTAGCTTTTCTTCTCATTTCTGAATTAATATTATCAATTGGTTCGTTGAAAATTCTAGCTGCAGTTTCAGAATGAATATCAGCGCCTTCATCTTTTAAAATTTTTATCATTTCTGAATCTTGACTTAAATGAGCTAATACTCTTAGTTCAATTTGCGAATAATCTGAAAGTATAAATTTTGTAGAAGGTTTAGCGACAAAAAAATCTCTTATTTCTTGACCTAATTCTGTTTTGTTAGGTATATTTTGAAGATTTGGCTTCTCAGATGAAAGTCTCCCTGTAGTTGTACCGAATAAATTGTAATGCGTATGAATTTTTGAATCTTTGGAAACTTCAGGTATTAATCCATCAACATAAGTAGATCTAACTTTTTCAAGTTCTCTATATTTCAATATATGTTTTGGTAAGTCATGGTTCTTTGCTAACTCCTCTAAAACACTTGCATCAGTTGAAGGTGCTCCTTTCGGGGTCTTTTTAATTACAGGGTAATTAAGTTCATTAAAAAATATTTCAGATAATTGTTTAGGTGAGTTTAAATTGAATTCTTTGTTGGTAATTTCAAAACATTTATTTTGAAGCCTTTTAAGTCTTAGTGATAAACTTTTGGAGAGTTTTGTCATCTTTTCCCTTGAAACAGAAATTCCTTCATGTTCCATTTCAGACAATATTTTTAACATAGGAAAATCTACATCTTTATAAATCTGAAATAAAGTTAAATTTGACTCAAATTTTTTTATATCTTCATTTATCACATCTATTTTTGATTGAAAGAATGTAATAAAATCATCTATTGTTGACTTATTATTTATCTCTGAATGTCCATTGAGGTGTTTTGAAATATTAATTAAATTATCAGGCCTAGTACTTGGATCGCTCAAAAACAAAATACAATCATACGCTGTGAAATTATTAATTTTTATATTTTTTTGAGTATTAAATATTTCTTGAGAACTAAGAGATATAACATTCTGAAAGTATTCTAAAGAATCGAATTCTCCAAATTGATTCTCATTTACGAAATAATTTTTATTGTCAAAGATGAAAACTATACTTTGAGTTTTCATCTTTTCATTTATTTTTTCAATTTTTAATTCTTTTTTTTCTTTTTTTTCATTTGAATCTGCTTCTCTTTCACCAAGAAATCTATTTAATTCATACTTTGAAATTTCTTTTTTGGACTGTTCTAATATTTGCTTATCAAAAAAAACAGTTTCAATTAAGTCTGTTGTAGGTATCTGTAAATCTAAATCTGTTTTAATTTTTGCTAATTCTTTACTCATAAATAATAAGTCCTTATTTTCTAAAAAATTAGTTTGTAATTTTGGTGTTAGGTAGTCTAAGTTTTTGTAAATATTTGAAATATTTTTATATTTTTGCAACAGAGATATTGCTGTTTTTTCCCCTACACCAGGTAACCCAGGAATATTATCCGACTTGTCACCCTTAAGTGCTAAATACTCCACGTACTGATCAGTTGAGATTTTAAATTTATCCGTAAATGTTTTAGTGTCATATATTTCGACATCAGATATACCTCTCTTTGTGTACATAATTCTTGTTTTGGAACTTATTAGTTGAAATGAATCTCTATCTCCAGTGACAATAGTTACTTTTTTATTTACTTTATTAAAATAATATGACAAACTACCAAGAACGTCATCTGCTTCATAGCCTTCTAGTGAAACTTGGGGTAAATTAAATTTTGATAGTAAGTTTTGAAGCTCTTTTATTTGTACTTTAAAATTGTCTGGAGAAGATGATCTGTTTGCTTTGTATTCGTCATATATTTCATTCCTAAAAGTTTTTTTGGACACATCCCAAGTAATAATAATTTTTTCTATATCATAATTATTTACAAGTTTTGAAATCATCATTAAAAATCCATGTATTACATTTGTTGGAAATCCATCTTTTGTTGTTAACGATTCGGGTAAAGCATAGAAAGCTCTAAATGCAATGCTGTGTCCATCAATAAGAAATATCACACCTTTATCTTAAACTTAATTATTTTTTCTCTCATTCATCTTCATATCAAATATAATCTTAATTAGGCCCGGATGGCGGAATTGGCAGACGCGCTGGATTCAAAATCCAGTATCTTCGGATGTGGGGGTTCGACTCCCCCTCCGAGAACTTTAAATATTATTGAATGAGGTATAAATTCTAAATTACTCGATAATAGAATATGAACAATAAAACTATTCTTGGAACAACAATTATTTTTTTAATTACTGTAATAATTTTTATTACTAGTTCGTCACTAAATTCTGATAATTTTGGGGATAGTTTTATAGAACAAATTAGAATTTCTGAC
>Ga0163110_10000786_pt1 | contig 15438 bp, 6 predicted proteins | sample CRUFie1St17metaG_FD_108703 | JGI IMG/M metagenome (GOLD analysis project Ga0163110, IMG submission 108703) | Marine microbial communities from the Costa Rica Dome - CRUD Field 142mm St17 metaG | ecosystem: Environmental > Aquatic > Marine > Oceanic > Photic zone | place: Costa Rica: the Eastern...
AATATTTGATATTGCTAAAACATATAGTAACAATATTTGCTATGGCGGTGGAGTTGCTCTAAACTGTGTTGTAAATACAAAACTAAGGGAAAGGTGCAATCTATGGATTATGCCTAATCCTGGTGACGCTGGAGGTGCTTTAGGTGCGGCTTTACTTGCATATGGTAAAAGGGTTCAGTTTACCCCCTATCTTGGACATTACATCAGGGGTACAGTGGATCCAGAAGAAGTGGTCGATCATTTACTCAAACATAAAATCGCTGGTGTTGCAAATGGTCGTGCTGAGTTTGGTCCTCGTGCTCTTGGTAACAGAAGTCTATTGGCGGATCCACGCCAAATTTCAACCAAAGATCTAGTCAACCAAATAAAACAACGTCAGAAGTTTAGACCATTTGCTCCTGCTATACTAGAAGAGCATTGTCAGGAATGGTTTGATATGCCTGAGCATTCTAGGCATATGTCATATGTTTATCAATGTAAGCAGAGTGACCTTATTCCTGCCTGTCTGCACGTTGATAACTCTGCTAGAGTACAAACAGTACCAGAGACATCTGAGAGCGTTCTGAGACCCATACTGGAGTGCTGGTATGAGAAGACGGGAGTTCCTGTATTGTTGAATACATCTTTGAATGTTCGTGGAAAACCAATGGTAAATAGTGTTGAAGATGCAAGGTTGTTCTCTAGTAAATATTCAGTCAAGGTTTTTTGATGAAAATACTGTTTCATGGATGCTCAATTACTTGGGGTGACGAACTTGAAGATCGTGAAAATGAAAGATATAGTAAATTAGTTTCTAATCATTTTCTAACTGAAGACTATAATATTTCTCATTGTGGAAATAGTAATGATAGGATTGTAAGAGAATCTATTGAACATCTACAAGACAATAGTTTTGATATTGTGGTATTGCAGTTTACTGTACACTCAAGAATGGAGTGGTTTGATAAACAGGGTTTTCCCCATAGGTTTACACCACAACTTACATCAACTCATGGAAAATTAAAACTCAAGGGTATTGCAGGTAGAGATGATTTGAGAGAAAGAATGTTTTCTGCTGGTAAATGGTTCTATAGGTTTGTTTATAATGATATTCTTGGTGTTGAGAATATGTGGAAAAATATTCTTCTTTTTGATTCTTATTGTAAGGCAAACAATATTACCTTCATACCTATTTTAGCAGATCATTTTCATGAGGCTATTCGTAGACCAGAAAAGTTTTATCATGGGGCAAATGGAACTGGTTGGTGGAAACCTTTATGTCAGGATATACCAATAACATATATTCATGAAGATATTATAGGTCATAAAAAAGATGGCATAGGAGATCATTACTATGGTGAGTACCATGCAAAGGGAAATCATCCTAATGCTTTAGGACATCAAAAAATTGCGGAAAAACTCATTAAGTTGATAGAGACTATATAATCTGTTATAATATTGTTGGATTGCAACCCATTATAGTATGGCTAAAGGATTTAAGGTGGTAACCACCCCACCTAGCACAGACCAAAAGAAAGAAGACTGGTGGTCTGTAGAAAAAGGAAAAGAATTGATCAAAGGTAAGAGTATTGTCTTTTGTCTACCTGGTCGTGGCGTTTCTTACATATTTTTGAAGGCATTTGTACAACTTTGCTTTGATTTGGTTCAAAGTGGTGCGAGCATTCAAATCTCACAGGATTACAGTTCAATGGTAAACTTTGCACGTTGTAAGTGCTTAGGTGCTAATGTTCTAAGAGGACCAGATCAATTACCATGGGACGGTAAACTCAAGTACGATTATCAACTCTGGATTGATAGTGATATAGTTTTCAACCTAGAGAATTTTTATCGCATTGTATGCATGGACAAGGACATCGCTGCTGGTTGGTACGCTACGGAAGACGGTAAGACTACTTCTGTTGCTCATTGGCTTGAGGAAGATGACTTCAAAGAAAATGGTGGAGTTATGAATCATGAGACAGTTGATGGTATTCAAAAACGTAGAAAACCGTTTACTGTTGATTACACTGGTTTTGGTTGGTTACTAATCAAACATGGTGTCTTTGAAAATAAAGAAATGACTTATCCTTGGTTTGCACCTCAGATGCAGGTGTTTGATTCTGGTGAAGTTCAGGATATGTGTGGAGAGGATGTATCATTCTGTTTGGATGCTATCAAAGCAGGATATGAAATATGGTGTGATCCACAATGTCGTGTTGGTCATGAGAAAACAAGAATTATATAGATACCTGTAAAGAATAATTACGGTGTATGGAAAAGTATGATATATACGTTGAGGGAGTAAAAGAGTTCTCTTCAGTTGATGAGGAGGAAATGCTTGAAATAACTCAAGCTCTTGCCGATGAGTTTTATCACTCAGGTTACCCTCATCCCGACGAAATAGAAATCAAATACCTGGGAACCGACGACCAGGATTCCGACTGACTAACAGGCGACGGAGCATCCAAAATGACCTTCTCTACAGAGGAGGTCTTTTTTTGCCTCTAAATAGATAAATATACCGAGATTGTAAACGTTCTAGTGCCTATCCAACGTTTTTCGCAAGGTTTTAAAGACATATCTTTGTCTTTCAAACGTCATCCAGTTACTAATGATATACTTGCATTGAACAATGAAGATGCAATAAAACGTTCTGTCCAAAATTTGATAAGAATACAGTTAGGTGAAGTTTTCTTCAATGAGCAAGTAGGCACTAGAATTACTGGTTCTTTATTTGAATTAGCAAATGATGATTATGTTGATCCTATAAAAACTGAGATAGAAACTACAATATTGAATAATGAACCAAGAGTTAAGTTGACTGATATTGATGTTTCTTCAGAACCTGATAGTAACTCCTTAGATATCACAATATCTTTTGATCTCGTTGGTTTATCCTCACCGAGTCAAACCTTACAATTTGTATTAGAACCAACTAGGCTATAATGGCACTTCAGCAATTTACAAACCTAAACTTTGAAGATATAAAATCTTCACTAAAAGATTATTTGAGAGAAAACTCTAATTTCTCTGATATGGATTTTGAGGGTTCCAATCTCTCAGTTTTGATAAACACTCTTGCTTATAATTCTTATATCACAGCATATAACACCAATATGGTGGTCAATGAAACTTTTATTGATTCTGCGACATTGAGAGAAAACGTTGTATCATTAGCACGTAATATTGGTTATGTACCCAGATCTAAAACTGCTGCTAAAACTAAAGTAGATTACTTCATATCAGGTATATCTACATCTACCTCTACGTTAGTTTTTGAGCCAGGTGTGGTGGCAAATGGGTCTGTATCAAATGCAAATTATATCTTTTCTTTACCTGAAGAAGTGACTGGCACAGTTACTGAAGGTGTATCAAGAGGAGTAATAGAAATTTGTCAAGGTCAATATTTGGAAAGTGAGTTTACAGTTGATAATTCACAACCAAATCAAAGATTTATTATACCAAATTCTGACGTAGACACCTCTACAATTAGAGTAAGTGTGCTTGAGAGTTCTGGTAGTAATACTAGTAAGCAATACAATTTAGTAGATAATATTATAGGAATAACGTCAACATCCAACATATACTTAATACAAGAAACAACTGATGAAAGATATGAGTTATTATTTGGTGATGGTGTATTTGGCGAAAAATTAGAATCTGGAAATATAGTTACTGTCTCTTACATAAAAACAAGCGGAAAAGAGGGTAATGGTGTAGCAGGTTTCAAATTTGCAGGAACTCTTAGTGACGAGGATGGTGCCATTCTAGATGGTTTTACTGCTACTCTTAATGCACAGTTTCCCTCAGAAAACGGTGATGATATAGAGAACCTTGATAGTGTAAGATACTATGCTCCTAGAGTTTACTCATCTCAACATAGAGCAGTTACTGCCTCTGATTATGAGGCAATCATTCCTTCAATTTATTCTAACATAGAATCTGTGAGTGCGTATGGTGGTGAGGAATTAGATCCACCTCAATACGGAAGAGTCTTCATATCTGCTAAACCTAAAAATGGTTCTTTCCTATCTGATTTTACTAAAAAAGATATACTGTCGTCACTAAAAAGTTATTCAGTTGCAGGGATAGTTCCAACTTTTGTTGACCTTAAGTTTTTATTTGTTGAGATTGATAGTTACATTTACTATAATCCAAACTTTGCTGGTAATGAGGAAAGTCTAAAAACTTCTATAATAAATTCACTTACATCCTTTGCTACTGGAAAAGAACTAAATCAATTTGGCGGTAGATTCAAATACAGTAAAGTATTGTCAATTATTGATAATGTAGATAGTTCCATAACATCTAATATCACCACTGTAAGAATAAGAAGAAATTTGATTGCTGCAATCAATCAATTCACTCAATATGAGTTGTGTTTCTTGAATGCATTTTATTGTAAAGAAAGTAGTTTCAATATAAAATCCACTGGATTTACGGTTTCTGGGGTTTCAGGAAATTGCTTCTTTACTGACCAAAAGATTGATAGTGAGAATGGTAAACTTATACTATTCCAAATACTAACCGATAACTCTATAAAAGTTCTCTCAAACAATTTTGGAACAGTTGAATATAAGAAGGGTGAATTGATTATAGATACTGTGAATATAACATCTACTGTACTTACAAACAATATCATAGAAGTTGAAGCAACTCCAGACTCTAACGATATATTAGCAAGAAATGAACTGTATTTACAATTTGAAGTATCAAAGAGTAATTTCTATATGAGAAAAGATTCAATAGCATCTGGTGCAGACACTTCAGGATCAAGATTCAATCCACAATCTAGTTACCAAATCGGCAAGAGAACTCGATAAATGATACAAACATCCATCACTAAAGTAAAGATCAGTGAAGTAATTCAGGGTCAAATACCTCAATACATTGACGTTGAAAATCCTTTATTTTCTGAATTTCTAAAGCAATATTATATTTCTCAGGAATTCCAAGGTGGATCAATAGATATTGCTGATAATTTAGCAGATTACAAAAAATTAGATTTTTTGAATAATGAAAACCTCATAGGTTTCACATCAATTGCTAGTTTTACTGATGCAAATCAAGATACAATATATGTTGACTCAACTAAAGGATGGCCTAGACAATTCGGTTTACTCAAAGTTGATGATGAAATTATCACATACGCTGGCATAGGGACAACTTCTTTTATAGGATGCACCCGTGGTTTTAGTGGCATTGAAAACAACTCAAAAACTAATCAACCTGAGTTTCTAACATTTACAAAAACTGGTGTAAGCACACATAGAGAAGATGCTAGAGTTACCAATCTAAGTAACGTATTCTTAAACACATTCCTAAAGAAACTTAAGAATCAAGTTTTACCAGGTTTTGCTGAAAGAAATATCAATACAAATGTAGATCAATCTAATTTTATAAGACAAGCAAAAGATTTTTATAAGTCAAAAGGAACAGAGGAAGCATTCAAGATTCTTTTTGGAGCGTTATACGATGAGAAAGTTGAGTTGGTTCAACCATCAAAATTCCTAATAAAACCATCAGATGCAGACTATATCGTCAACGATGTCTTGATATGTGAATCACTTGAGGGAGATCCTGAAAAAATAGAGGGTCAAAGTTTAATTCAAGATACCACACCATTAGAAACAAGTGGTTCAATATTCAATGTAGAACGTGCTACTATAGATGGTAAGAAATTTTATAAGATTGGGATAGACCAGAGTAGTCTTGTTGGTAAATTTCAACAAATAGGCAAAACATTTGTAACAAAAACTTCTGGTGTAGGGGCAACAATACTGAACGTTGATTCTACTGTAGGATTTGGATCTACAGGAACAATAAAATTTGAGGATAGAGTATTTGATTATTCTAGTAAAAACCTCACACAATTCTTAGGTATACCTGAACTAACATCTCCTTGTGGTATAGGATCAACCGTTAGATCTGGATTAGAGGCGTTTTCATATGAAAATGGAGATGTCACTAAACTTGTTAGGGTAAATGTTCTTGGTGTGTTGAATAAATTTGTAGGTGATGCATCAAATCAGCAAAGTAATAGTGATATAAATGTAAAAACCTTAGGAATAGAACAAAAGGATTTACGGTGGTCTTCTTGGATTTACAATACTGCTGCAACTCATAGTTTGCTTGGTTTTGAAGATTTAGGTGGTAATAGTTATAAATTTGATCTTGTAAATAGCCATGTTTTTTATGTTGGTGATAAGTTAGATGTTGTTGATCAGGATGGTGTTATACAAGAGGGCACTGTTTCTAGCACACCTAATGATAAGACTGTAGTTGCATCAACAGGTAATCTAAATCCATTAATTAAGTATTATATTCGTAGGAAACTAAAGACAACATCTGATGGATTTGCTGCAGACGTACAAAATAGTTACATCGATGGTGAAGCAGTAGTTGTAGCATCTAATAGTTTACCACATTGGAATATTGATCCACAAAAAAGAATAAGAGTATTCAATGCTAGTTTGAATTCTGCTGGCACAAACATAGAGGTTCTTGATCATAATTTTCATGATGGTGAATTGGTGGTATACTCCTGTTTATCCACAAAACTAACAAATCTAGAAAATAATCAACCATACTACATCAAGAAAATTGATAATAACAGAGTTGCTTTAGCATACTCTCTTGAGAATGTTCGTAACTCTGTGTTGATTACAGCGTTTACAGATGCTGATGTTGCTGGCACCACTACACATTTTCTAACGCCTGACGTAGTTTTTGGTAGCACCATAGGAGCACAAAAATTACTTAGAAAGTTTGAAGAACCACAATTTACAGAAGATAAAGTTAAGACTGTCCAAGGTGGAGTTGGTTTACTTGCAAACGGAGTTGAACTCTATTCATATAAAGCAACTGATAAAGTTTTTTACGGACCTGTAGAGTCTGTTGACATCTTAAACTCTGGTTCTGGATATGATGTCATATCTCCACCTAGATTGTCAGTCACTCAGACAGGGCATAGTGGAGTGGGATGTTCTGCAATCACTCATGTTCAAGGTGAGTTAGTGGATATTTTAGTTGATACGGAGGGACTTGATTATACCAATATACCAACTGTTAGTATAACTGGTGGTAATGATACGAGTGCTATAGCAAGAGCACAAATGAAATTCGTAGATCAAGAGGTTGAGTTTGACAGCACTTCTCAAGCAGGTATTGTAAATGTTATTTCTGATAGGTTTGTTTTTCCAAAACCTCATGGATTCAAGCATGGTGAGGAGATAATCTATCAATCTAATGATAGTGATGCTATTGGAATAGGAACAACACCTGGTAAACTCATAGATCAAGCATCTTACTTTGTCGTAAAATTAGATGATTTTGAAATGCATATATCAGAAACTAAGCGAGAAGCAATTTCTGGTATTGGAACTATTGATTTATTATCACATGGTGGAGGAATCCATAAGTTTTTTGCATTAGATAAAAGAAATAAAGTAGATAAAATTATTATAGATGATGCTGGTGATTTTAAAAATAGACAAAATACTGCAAAAGATGCGACAGGAATCAATACATTTACTAGTATTTTTTCTATAGTAAATCATAATTTTATATCTGGAGATACAGTTAGATATACTGCAGACAATGCAATAGGTGGATTGACAAGTGGTACTGATTATTTTGCCAATGTTATTGATTCAAATACTTTTAGACTCTCATCTAAAAAAGACCTTTCTGATATTGTAAGTATAACAAGTATTGGATCTGGAACTCATACTTTCTCGGATCCACCAATAGAAGTAACTTTGAGTGGTAGACAGGGAATTACAACCACAAACTCTCTAGCAACTCCTATTGCTAGAGGAAAGGTAATTGGTCTACACATAGAGAATGCAGGTACTAAATTTGGATCTACTGTTATCAACGATAACAACAAACCAGATATAAAAATTGTAGAGGGTAAAAATGCATTCTTACAACCATTTGTCATCAATGGTAGAGTTGATCAAATAATAATACAAAGTGGTGGAGAGCAATTCTTCAGCACCCCTGACATTATCATAACTGGTGATGGTGTTGGTGCTAAAGCAAAAGCAGTTATAGAAAACGGATCAATAGTCAGAATTGACATGATCTCTAAGGGTATAAGTTACTCTCAAGGAAAAACCACTGCTAAAGCAAGAACACCAGGATCAAATGCAATATTCTCAGGTAACATAAAACAATGGACTGTAAATCAGGTTGAAAAACTTGCTAAGTATGGTGACGTAAAAAGTGACGATGGATTTTTTGAGACAATCAAAGATGCAAAACTAGGTAACCCATACGTAAATTATTACATCCCTAGAAATCTTAGATCATATCTTGGGGATGATGGCACAGTTCACTCTCCAATCTTGGGATGGGCATATGACGGACATCCTATCTACGGTCCTGTTGGTATAGTTGGTGGTGCTTTAAAAATATTAGATTCTAGTTATTCTAAACTATCTGGAACAGAAAGACCAGACGGACCTCCTCTAAGTAAATATCCTGCAGGATTTTTCTGTGAAGATTTTACGTTTATTGAAGGTTATGGTGATTTGGACGAGCACAATGGTAGGTTTGCTGTAACACCAGATTTTCCAAATGGAGTTTATGCTTATTATACAACCGTAGAAAGGAGTGCTACACAAAACCCATTAGATCCTTTTGATGGTGTAAGAAGACCCTTGTTCCCTTACGTTATTGGTGACACATATCATTCCTCTCCCTCAGACTTCAACGTATCACTCGATTCTATACAAGATATAGATATCAAAAAACTCAATCTTATTAGAAACACTGATCCACATAACATTAATGAATATGAGTTTGTAACTAACTCAAACAAGAATACATTTACTAATTCTAAGATTTTTTCAGTAAAATCAGATTCATTGGATAGTGTTTCTGTAATAGAGTCTGGTAGAGAATATAATGTAGGAGACTCTGCACTTTTTGACAATAAAGATACAAAAGGATTTGGTGCTATTGGTAAAGTTTCAGAAATTACTGGTCCTGGTCTATCAACTATAACTTCAACCACAACTGATTATAACGATGTAAAGTTATCTACATCAAGCAATGTTGTTACTGGTATTACAACTTTACCTCACGGACTTCCAAACAATACTTTCGGAAGAATACTAAATGCAACAAATACTGGTTTGAATGCAACACCAAGAATAAAAGTAGAATCAGTTCGCTCTTCTTTGACTGAAGCAATGTTGTCTATAGGACTGACAACAGAGGTTTCTTTTAATGATGGATTTGACAGTAATAAATTTGGCATAGATGATATTATCAAGATTGATGATGAGCAACTAAAAATATATGGTTATGACTCATTCTTCAATAGATATAAACTATTAAGAGCACAAAATGGCACTGTAGCTGCTGCACATACTTTTGGATCATTTGTAGAAAGACAAGAAAGAAAGTTTACATACAATATATCAGAAAAATTCTATGATTCTTTAGAACAAGAAGTTACTCAATTTTTTGATGCAACTAGTGTTGTAGGTGTTGGATTGACTTTTGGTGTGGGTATAGGTGTAACCATATCAATCAACAATGTAGATAGATTTATACCTACCAGAAGTATTTTTATAAACGATAATAATTTTAGGCATGGTGAAAAATTACTTTACAGTCCTGGTGCTGGTACGTCATTAACGTATCAAACTGATGCGATGAAACGTGTCAACACTAGTTTCAAAAGTCCTCTTCCCCCAGAAGTATTTGTTCAGGTTATAACCAATGATCTTATCGGTATAGTAACCACCAGAACGGGTATTGGTTCTGACCTAGACAGAGTTATGTTTGATACTACAACAGGTATCGGAAATACTCATAACTTTACCACCTCAAGAAATAATGTTACAGGAACATTTAGAGTAGTTGATGTAGAAGCAACAACGATTGGGGTTCATAGTATGAGGCCAGGAGACACGGTGGATTTATCCATTGTTTCTGCTGGAACAAGCGTTGTTACTGCAACTTATGATTCAGGCACAAGATTTGTAAGTATAGGATCTTCAGTAAACCCACCGTTGTCTTTGACGATTGGTGATACGCTTATCATCAATACTGATGATGGGTCTATGTTAGACACTAAATTAAAGTTTTTCTTAGATAAAGATTATAAGAAACCATTTGTAGGTTCAGGTGTTTCTGCTATTGAAATTAGGGAAAATTCTATACCTGGCAATTTAGCTGGACTAACTTCTATTACATTTACACCTCAAGTTCCAAATATACTTTATTATAAATTTGTTCCTGTGGGGACTGGTATTAATTCTAAGGTGATTGAGGTAAACAAAGATATTGTTGATTACTCTAAGATAGTCGTAAACACTAGTAAGTTTACAGGGAAGCATTCAATTACGACTACAGGTAACACCACTTTCAACTTCAATATTGTAGATATACCAGAGAAAGTTGGATACTCATCTGAATCAGAACTTAAGTACAACACAAATTCTCTAACTCAACGTGGTGGGGTAGGAAAAGTTCTATTATCATCTGGTGGAATTGGATATAAAGATTTACCAGAGGTCTCTATTGCCTCTACAAGTGGCAAATCAGCGTCTGTAAAAGCAGTTGCTGAGAAAGTCGGTGAGATCAATAATGTTCAAATAGTTGATTTTGGATTTGATTATCCATCAGACACAACACTAAGACCTGAGGCAGAAGTTGCTCAAGTTATTACCCTAAAAGATAATTTTAGTGTCACTAGCGTAGGTATAACATCTGTAGGATCTAAGTATTTGACTCCTCCAAATTTTGTTGTTTATAACAGAAAGACTAATTCTTTATCTGAAGAATCTCAATTTTTTGCAGAGTTAGATGGTGCTGGTGTTGGTAAGGTTACCATAGTCAATGGTGGTAACAACTTGAGTAGTTCTGATAACGAATTGATTGCTGTAGACAACACTAACGGAGTTGGCATCATAACTGCTACTTACTCTAGTCCGAATGTAACACTTAGATTACAAACACCTAGCACTGGTTTTACAACATCTAAACCAATGCCATTTGAGATTGGCGATAGAGTGTTTGTTGAAAACGTAGGGGTAAGTTCGGGATTAGGATATAATTCTGCAGATCATAATTTTGAATTTTTTACTATTACAGGAGTAACCACTGCATTTGGGTTAGTAGATGAGGCAACAATTACATATCAAATAGACAAAGATCCTGGTACTCATAATTTTGAAAAATTTGGAACAGTTTCTAATGAAAAAGATATTGCTAAATTTGAACTAAACTTATCCGAAGGAGTATTCAATAATAATGAAAAAGTCTTTACTCCTTCAGGTGCTGAGGCAAGAATTATTTCTGGTGATGGTAAAACTAGAAATGTCTTGAGAGTCAATAGTCTTGTTGGGTTTAATACTGGTGATAAACTCACTGGAGAATTATCTCGTGCTAGTGGAACAATAGAATCATTGACATCATATAAAGGGCATTTTGATATAGACAGTTCAGTTGTCAAGAGATATGGTTGGGAAGGTGATACTGGAAAATTGAGTGATTTTTATCAAAGATTACAGGATAATGACTACTACCAAAACTTCTCATATGCTCTAAAGAGTAAAGTTGGAATTTCAAGTTGGAGTGAACCAGTTGATTCATTGTCACATATAGCTGGATTTAAGAAGCACTCAGATTTACTAATCCCATCTATTGCTGGAGTAGGTGCGAGTGTGGTTGGAATCAGTTCTCAGGCAGGTGGTGTTATTTTATTAGATTCTGTAATTGACATGGAGAGGAGAGATCAATGGGATCTTGTTTCTGAAAACACTAATATCAAAGCAACTAGTAGTAGTGAAGTCAATTTCAACTCTAAGAGGTTTGGGCAAGCAATACAATGCAAGAGTAATAGAGTATTGGATCTTGATGATGTATCGGAACAGTTTTATTCTGATCCTGACATATTCAGATCTTTAGAGTTGGATGTATTTGATATGACTGAAATATCAGCAGTCAAATATTATGCACAGGTTGTTCTTGACACATCTTTAGAAATTACTTTCAACGCAACACAATACACTGAGTTTGTAGTAAGTCATGACGGAAACATAGCATTCTTGAACACATACTCTGAGTTATCTGATGCATTCGATCTAGGTGAGTTTACTGCCACTGCATCTGGAAGTATTTGTAGCGTTTCATTTTCTCCATTCAACACTACGTTTGAGTATGACATAACATTCCATAAAGAAGTTCTTGGTTCTGCTGTAGGGGTAGGAACAACTGCTTTTGGAATGGTGAAAAAGGTTGGCATGACATCAGCGATTGCTGCATCTGGTTCACCTGTTGTTCAAGTCATAGCAGAGATGGACGGAAGCAAATTCAGATCTGGTAGTGTTATAGTTTCTGCTGGTACAGAAACAGAAAAGGAAATAGATGAGTTTGCTTTTGTGCTTTCAGGTACAAATGACATGAATTTTACTAACTTTGGTAAAATGGATGCTGGAACTGACATGGGATCTTTTGTTCTAAATCAAGCGAGTGGTGTTATAAGATTAGAATTTACACCTGCAGCAAATCAAGCTGTTACTGTTTCTACCTTGTCAAGTGTAGTTGGCGTTGCTACTACTGTTGCTGCTAGTAGTGGATTTACAACAACTAGATATAGGATTGGTGATACAGAATTAAATTCTCGTAGAACAGAAATATCTGCTGCAGGATCTCCTTCCGCAACAGTAATCTCTAACCAATCATCTAATAATTATACCTCTATTAGATATTCAATCGAGGTTGAAAATACCACTGACAATGCTTACTCATACTATAATGTAGTTGCCAATACATATGAGGGTAATATTAATTTTGTAAAATTCAACAATGTATCTACGGCATCAGATGATACAAGAGATATCCGTGCTACAGAAGTTGCTTCTTCTGGTAATGATACTCAATTGAAATTTACCCCTGCAGCAAACAAAGCATATATCGTGAGAGTTGCCGAACTGAGAATCGACAAACCCGATGCTCTAGCAAGTGATCTAACGGTTGGATTCTAAATACCTAAAAAACAATAATGTTTCAGTTAGCATCTGTAAATAAACAATTTAACAAGGCGACAGAAACCTTTAGAAAGTCATTCAATTTGACTCATAGAGGTGATCCAGTTTTTGTTAAAACATTTGATGCTAGTTCTAGTGATGTAGTTGATGTAGAAGACAATACATTTATAGTCAATAATCATTTTTTTAGAACTGGTGAACCACTTACATATGATGCTACTAATGGAACTGCAGTAGGAATACAACATGGTGTAAATGGTGTAGGTGCTGCTACAACCTTACCTCTAAAAGTATTTGCTATTGAAGTTGGAGAAAACAAATTCAAGGTTGCTTCAAGTGCTGCAAATGCTGCGTCTAATTTACCCATCGGATTGACAACTGTAGGTATAGGCACAACACACAGATTTATCGCAGAAAAAGAACTATCAAAATGTATTATTTCTCTGGATAATGTGATACAAGCTCCGTTGTATGAGACATCTGGATCACAAACAGAGTGTATGAATAATGTGATAGGTAGAGAGATTATATTTAAGGATGTTGGTGGATTTAAGAAATTTGATTTGATAAGAGTAAATGATGAAATAATGAGAATCCAAATTATTGGATATGGTAACAGTGCAACCAATGTTTTAGTTGATCGTGAGTGGTTGGGAACATCTCAATTTGCACACAATATAGGAGATAGTATAAAATTAATTCGTGGTGATTATAATATCATACAAGATAAAATACATTTTGCAGATGTTCCTTTTGGTGGAAGAAGAGATGAGGTAGGTGTTTCGTCTGAGACTATAAGTGTAACAACCGATTCGTTTACTGTTCTTACTGACTTGTTTGAGTCTGGAACAAAAGTAAAACTAAGAACACTTGACCCACCAACACCATTGGAGGAGAACAGAGAATATTTTATTATAAAAAATGCTGCAAACAATTTTTCATTTGCAAACGACAGAGGAGATGCTTTATTAGGAAATAAGATAAATCTCACAAGTTCAGGTATTGGAACTCATAAATTGTTGGTTTCAGAAACTGTTGAGGGTAGCACCTTTCAAGGGAGAGTATTTACTAGATCTGATTACAATGATAATGTAGTCCTAGATGATATATCAAACTCGTTTACGGGCATAGCAAAAACATTTACAGTAAAAAGTGCAGGTGTCAATACTACTGGAATCTCTACTGATTTTGGTGCAATATTGATAAACAATATTTTCCAAAGACCCACAACAGATTACAGATTAGATGGCACTCCTGCGACAGGAATAACAACTATAACATTTACTGGTAATGAGTCAACTACTCAAACAGAATCGTATAGTTCATCTGATGTAAATTCAAATAATCTACCAAGAAAGGGAATTATTACACGTATTGATGAGTGGGAAAAAGGTTATGGATACCAACCAAGAGTAGTAGGTGTGGGTTCTGCTGTAGTATCTGCAGCAGGAACTGTATCAAGTATAGGTTTTGGATTTACTGGTAGTGGGTATAGAAATAACAACGAGACAACATATAGATTCAAAGTATTAGGTGGAGGTGCTACCACAGGTGCTGCTGGCACATTCATAACTGAAGTTGGACATATAAAAACAATTGATATAGTTGAACCTGGTGTTGGATATTACCACAAATCAATATCAAACGCAATTCATGATATAAACTCAGGTATTATGACTGTAACAACATCTGCTAATCACAATTTAGCAGTTGGAGATAGAGTTGTATTGAGTAGTATCAACATGACTGACGGTAGCTCAACCTATTCATTTCCATTTCCAGATGAGGTTGGTTATCAAGGAGCAAGAGTTGTTGAGATTGTTCCAAGTGTAAGGAAATTTTCTGTAAATGTAGGTGTTCATACTGTTGCTACGACATACAGCAGTGGTGGTGTTGTCAACAAACCAACGGACGTTGTTTTTGATTCCCCCATAGGATATGACGATGTTGCACTTATTAGTTCTTTGACAGGGATTGGAGCTTCATTGTCTCTTGATGCAAACCTACTCACACAAATGAAAGGGTGGGATCTAACAAATGTTGGGTACGGATATAGTGAAGGTGAGGTACTCACGATTAGCAGTGGTATCAATACAGACCCTACATTACATGAAAAGGGTTTCATAGATGTTGCAAGTGGTGATGAGTATAAAATTGAGCATGCAGATTATAATTCAAATGTAGGCATACTTACTGTTGCCATAGGTATTCACACACTGACAGTTGGTATGGGTGTTAGTTTGAAAGACAATGCTATAGGTTTTACTTGTGCAAAAGATAGTTACAGTACGTTACACAAGTATCCAAGATCAACTGACCCTGTGTCAGGAATTAGCACGACAATTGTAGGTGTTGCTGGAACAACTGTATCGATAAATGTGGGATTACCTCCTGCAAATGAGAGATATGAATATAAATTTGCAGGGGCAGCATTTAAGGAATCTACATT
>Ga0163110_10000789_pt1 | contig 15421 bp, 8 predicted proteins | sample CRUFie1St17metaG_FD_108703 | JGI IMG/M metagenome (GOLD analysis project Ga0163110, IMG submission 108703) | Marine microbial communities from the Costa Rica Dome - CRUD Field 142mm St17 metaG | ecosystem: Environmental > Aquatic > Marine > Oceanic > Photic zone | place: Costa Rica: the Eastern...
ACCCGTTTCACAACATCCTTGATAGCAGCCTCCTTGTCCTCCACCTCCTCCATTGGCACCACCCCCTCCTCCATTGTTGTGGCCATTTCCACCACCGCCACCATTGGCAGGAGCTCCACGCCCACGTTGGTAGGTACAATCATAGTCGGATATGCCTTCGCCCTTATTGGCACCATCTCCACTATTACAATTGTAATACGCGCTATTGTTTCCGCATGGGCCATTCCCGAAAGCATTGGCTCCTCCACGGAAGCCTAGTCCTTCCACATCAATATCGCCGCCGAGGCTAACCGCCCCTGTAGCCTCTAGGACAACGACCCCTCCTATACTTCCATTCCATTGGAGGGCAGTAACATTGCCTAAGGTGACATTGGTATATTGGGGAACGCGAACCAGTTGGACGGCACCATCGAGGTTGTAGGTATGTTCGAGGGTATTCTGGAAGTAAACCACATCATTGATAATGGCCTGTATGGTCACGAACTCATAATAGCCTGCCGAATGGTAATTGGTGACATCCCCGAATATCCCTACCGCATTTACGAGGTTCATTTCTGCTCCTTTCATTTGGATGAGCAATGCCCGATCGCCTACCGCGAAATCATTGGCACTGGTAAGCGTTACACTATTTTCGCAGGGAGATAGGTCAATGACCGCTGCATAGTCATTGATAATCCCATTGGTACAGCCCGCCGCACAATCGGGGTCATCACAATCAATGAGATTATCACAATCATCATCTATCCCATTGTTACAGATCTCTACAGCACCTGTGAACGGACTGCTACTTTCTGATAAGCTCAATCCTGTGATGACGAATCCTGCATTCCCACCTTGGGAACCAAAGGGTTGGCCATTGGATAGCAGACCTGAACTTCCGCCTTGCACGCTGGTGATCGCTGTAGTTGGGAGAGCCGCACTTGTCCAAATGGCACCGCCCCCTCCACCGCCTCCTGTGCCATGATCCGTATTATTGACGTTTCCCCCTGAACCTCCGTCTGCTTGGAGGATAAGGCTTCCTTGTATAGAGTTGATATCGAGGAGAATGCTCCCTGCGCCTCCCCCTCCTCCTGCACCATCTATGCCTGAGAGGCTATTGACATTGCTCCCATTGGCTTGGATAGATTGGCCATTTCCTAGGAGGGTAGCGGCCTTGATGAGAACGATACCTCCTCCATTTGCACCAGAGGTTCCTTGGGAATTGTTTTGGTGTGCGCCTCCTCCCCCTCCGCCGAGGAATACCTTATTAACTAGATTCGAATAGGCGAGGTTATAGCCTGGGTTTCCTCCGATGGGTAGGGTAGGGCAGCCCGTCCATTGATCGCCCCCCTTCCCTGCGAGGCCTGCATTTCCTCCTCCGCCTCCTCCCGCATTGACATTGTTACCGCCTCCTCCACCATTGGCAAGAGAAGCACGACCTGCCTCTTGCCCAACAACATAGGCCGCAATTCCTTCCCCCTTTCGCCCTCCTAAGCCAGAGCTATAGGCATAGACATAGTCTTGGCTCGAACAACCTGGAAAGGCATTGGATGCAGCCGATCCTCCGAAGAAACCCATGCCTGATACAGAAATCCCCGCATTCATGGTAACTATTCCGCTGGCCTCAAATACCAATACCCCTCCTACGCTTCCATTCCATGAGAGAGCTGAAAGTGTACCCGAAATGGTTACATTCGTATACTGCGGCACATTAATGAGCTGCACCGCCCCTGTGATATCATAGGTATTGAGGAGGGCATTGACGAAGGTGATACTGTTTCCTGCAATGCTTTGAATCTCGGCGAATTCGTAGGAACCTGCTGAATGGTAGTTGATGATGCTTCCATAGGCAGCCGTATTGGTCGTATTGATTTCTGCTCCTTTCATTTGGATGATAAGCACCCGATCTCCTACAACAAATCCCGAACTATTGCTTACCGTTAGGCTATTAGAACAGCCATCAAAACCGTTTACAGAAGTATAGGTATTGATGATCCCTGATATAGTGGTTTGTGCAAATAAAGAAGTTGGTAGCAAGTAATAAGTGAGTACAAAGATGAGGGGTAAAAGATTACGCATAAGTGATATGATTCGATTCCTATAAATACAGTCCTTTTACTAGATTGTAATATAATACGAAAACGCTAATTATAGCCAAAGATTTTGATTCGGCAGTTGAAATGAAGTACAGTTCTGATATATTTTACGTATTTTGCCAATAGAGAATGGACAATTACTAATCCCTTTTTACCATGAGCAACCAAGATGTAAACAACCACAATACCTCTCTAAAAGAGCGAGTTGACGATAAATGGCATACCTATGCCATTGAGCAAGAGCAAAAGCGACCTGAAGAATTGGCCAAAACAGCGAAGTTTCTAATGCCGATTGTTACAGCGGTTGTATTGATTACCCTATTGGTGGTGATGGATCGGCCAGAGCGGGTATTTGATCGTACGCCTATGGTGATTGTTGCACTGATACTGTGGGTAGGATCGTTGATTACCTGTATTTGGGGGTTGTTGCCAACGCGTAACCTATTTGACCCTGAGTCTATCATGCAAATTAAGATGATGCACCAGCGTATCGTCCGACAGAAGGATATGGCCGTACGACTTTCCGCTATGTTCCTGTTGTTGGGGATACTGGCTATCTTCTTCAATATTATATGGGAACTTGCCTAGGGCAATTGCCATAGTGGTTTTATGTAGAATCGGCAGTTCTCTTTGGGGGAACTGCCGATTTTGGCTTTTAAGAACCTAATTCCAGCTCTTCCCCTACAGCCCCTCAACCAACTCCCCCGCAATCTCCTCACCATCAAATGCAATCCCCATATAGAGCAACTTCCGCGAATCATCTTGGTAGCGTTCGGGGTATCGTTTGGACTGAATTTGTGTGAGGGCACGACTTACAAGGGTTTGGAGGGAAGTACCCTTTGGCGCATACTTGAATTCTATGATGTATATATGGTTGGATAACTTAAGGACACTATCAATACGACCTTGATCGGTTAATACCTCTCCTTCCACTTCCATATTGAGCATCTTCATAAAGGCAAGGAATAGGGCGTGATAGAAGCGTTCGGCTTTTATATGGAGGTTATAGGGAATGTTTGCGTAAAAGCTTTTGAGTACTTGTATGAAGGTCGGGCAATCTTCTTTGTATAAGGCAGTTCTGAGTTTGTTGATGATGGTGTACATGCTTTGTACTTCAGCATCTTGAAATACGGAGATTAATTGATCCATGAAAGCCAATCGTACTTCATTATTGGGGTATCCTAAGGTATAAGTTACGCCTGATACAGTCGGATGCTTCTTTAGAATGGTGAGATAACCCGTTTGGAACAGCAGTTTGATGAGGGGCGTCTGTTTCCAATTGAGTTGCCCTTTGTGTAAAGTATCACATTCTACTTCTTCAAACTCGGTAATATCAATTTGAGGGGAAGCCATCATGCGTTTGATGAGGAATTGGGGAGTACCCGACTCAAACCAATAAGGGATAAACTCTCGTTTCTTCATCACCAACAAGAGGCCATAGGGATTGTAGACCGTTTCTTTGCCATTCCAAGAGTAGCCATTATACCATAAGCGTAGTTCTTCTAATAGTTTTTCTCTGGAGAGACCAAGATTCTGTTCGAGCAAGGGGAGATAGTCTTGGAAATAGGTCTCTAACTCCGATTGAGTGATGCCTAAGAGATTGTTGTATGATGCTTCAAGGCTAATATCGTCTAGATGATTCAATTTCGAAAATACAGATACCTTCACGATTTTGGTAATCCCTGTAAACATGACGAAACGCAAAGAGGGATTCAGGCTTTTAAGTACTGCAAATAAATGGATGAGAATTTCTTGGTTGTCACGAGAGTCTTGGGAAGCCTCCCATAAGTCTACAACAGGTTTGTCATATTCGTCTATCAGCAATACCACGGGTTGACCTGTTGCTTTATGTAAGCCTTGGATTAATTCAGAGAAATAAATCTTCAGAGAAGTATAGTTGGGAATGTCTAACCCATATTCTTCTACGTATTTTCTCAAAACCAGCCGTATGGATAAATTGAAGGTTTCAGCCCCTTGGGAGTACTCTACTTCTGAGAAGTCTATACGAATGACTGGGTGCTTTTGCCACGCAATCTTATCATAAATGTATAAGCCTTTGAATAACTCCTTTTCGCCTCTGAAGATGTATTCAAGTGTACTTAACAGTAAAGACTTACCAAAACGGCGAGGTCGAGAAAGAAATACTACTTGTTCCTCCTCTATTAGGGAGAGTATTTCCTTTGTCTTATCCACATACAACATATCCCGTTGTCGCAGAATCTTAAAGTCTTGCGTTCCTAAAGGTAGCCTCTTCATATACCAAATATACGCATTTTCTTCCAATCCTTATACTGTAGCCTTGACTCGCATCTCCCTCCTCCCCCCTTCCTTCAAAAAAGGCCAGCGGAGGAAATACCCCTCCAACTGGCCTAATATTCTGCTTATGAGTACCAAAAACTGTCAATTAGTCGATGTGCGATTGCCTGTTAAGGCGACTGAGGCACAGCTTGTTCCTACGCAAACCCAAAGGGGCTTACTGGTGGTTACGTTACGATACAAACAGATGGAGGAAGGAGCTAGTGAAAGCCAAGCTTAGTAGTGAATCTTCATGAAGCCCCATTCGCGGAGCACATCTTGGTATGTATCGGGATAGTGCGATTGGATCAGGAGAATGATCGACTTCAGGGTTTTTCTAACCGCAACTTTGAGTATTCGCTTGTTTGCCATACGGTCAGAATTGCTGGCATCATGGGCTTTGGCATTCGCTACGAGCGTCTGATACTGGGTGTATACATCCTGCCAATAGGAGCTTCCAAAGGGCTGATTATCTAAGTCGTGATTAACCAATGCCTGCTGTAATACCATGAGACTCTCAATACGTTCCTGACGATTTACAGGGAGTGCATACGTTTCGCGAGTTTTGACAAGGCCAAAGGACGTATAGTGTAGAAAGGATTGGCGAATGCCATACTTTGTCCTGAGGTAATACTTAATGTGGCTCAGGTCAAGGTTCGTTTGCTTATCCAATTCCTGAAGGTCTATCGTAATCGTCCGCCTTTGCGACTTCGATATGAGTTTGGCCTCATGATAGGCTTTCAGCTGAATGACCTCCGTTTCAAAGTCCTGAAGGGTTTTCCATCGAAGAACCAAGCCGCTGTTGCGTAGGGCTACTACGACTAGTTCTGCTGTTGCAATAAAATCCGCCAATTTCGTGGGGATCATCGGTGTCCGTTTTGCCCGCTTCACCTGTGGGATTTGTTCGACAGGCGTTTCGTTTGAAGATTCTTCAGAGGTTTGCGGGTTCATCTCAACAGTATCATTACATACTGGAGTCTCTGGAGAACCTGATTCAATAAAAGGATTCATACGTCAATAACAATAAGATTTATAAAGTGAAAAATAGAGAAAGAACGATTTATACAATGCTATTTGTATCTATGCTGTGGGTGTGGAATGATGCACGAAACCGTTTGTTTGAGGGGAGCTCGGTTTCTGCTTGAATCTCCTCCCATACGCCATCGGCTTTCAATAAGGCCAAGCCTTCTGCATACATCTTGTCAAACTCTTCGTCGCTGGGCATTTCCTCGGCATGGTCTTCAGGCCAAAGAAACTGGGTTTTGTTGAGGTCGTAGGGGTAAGGTGTCATCGCAATGGTTGATTGGGGATCGTACTTTTCCTGAGTGGAAAGGCATTCCTTTCCCCTTTGATATGAATGATACTTCATGAGTCAGCGTGATTATTCGTAATAGTGTTCGTTAATTCCGAGGGCGTTTAGGCTTTCGATAAACTTAGCCCTCGCTCGAGACTTGAGATAGCTAACCTTTCTTAAAGGTAAATTGAGCAATGCTGCAATCTCTTCGTTTTTATACCCTTCAATGGCGTATTCGACCAACTTTCTTTCTGTCTCATTCTCCATTTGGGCAAGGCATTCTTTGGCAATGCCTAGATCGAATCGAATCTCTCCAACGGGCTGTTGGTTGTGGCATTGGGAGTAGGCGAGCACCTCTGTATCTACCCAATGTTTGTATTCGTTCTTGCGGAAGTAGCTTTGTGTCTGTAACCAGAGTGCCTTTCGAATCCAATTCTTGATTCCTTGGTCTGAGAACTTTAGCGTCTGCCGCAATTTTCTTCTTTCGATTCGTTGTCCTTTTTCGAGGGACTGTAGGAGTTTGATCAGCCAATCGTGTAAGATGTCCTGAGCCGTCTCTTTGCATCGAAGGATTCTATACATGATAGGAAAGTGTTCTCGCTTGAGGTAGGTGTACAGGGGAGTCATATTAGGCTCCTCATCGTTTAGAGCTGCCTGTACAAAAGTTTTCCAATGCCTCGAGTGATAGTCGTCTGCTGCCATTTTCTGTGTTTAATTAAAGGGTGTAAAGATTAATTTTGTTGATTGTAAGGAAGCGTAAAAAGTAACGCGCTTCTATAATATATATGCATGAAAAAAGAAAATGTTGCACCAACACGCTAAAAATCCCAAATTAATTTTATAAGTCATTGATTGTCAGTGAGATTAATTTTAGGGAAAAATGGGGACTTAGGGGGAAGTAGGGGCAAAAATGGCCATATCTTCATTCGGTCGAAATATATTGATTGGGTATGAAAAGCGGGTTTGGGAGCAATAAAAGAAGTTTGCATGGTAAAATGTACAGGTGGAGGTCTCGCTTTGCGCATTTTGCCATGCAAAGTGTACAGGTGGAGGTCTCACTTTGCTAATTTTACCATGTAAAGTGTACAGGTGGAGGTCTCACTTTGTTAATTTTACCATGCAAAGTGTACAGGTAGAGGTCTCGCTTTGCTAATTTTACCATGCAAAGTGTACAGGTGGAGGTCTCACTTTGCTAATTTTACCGTGCAAAGTGTACAGGTGGAGGTCTCACCCTGCCCATTTTACCATGCAAAGTGCATAGGTGAGGACTTCGGGTAATACATTTTACATGGTGAAGCGCATGGAAGGGAATTCCGTAGACGTGTATGTTGATGATGAGGTTTTTGGAGAGGCTAGGAGTGGGGGGGCTTGAGGGGATGGCCTTCAGGGAGGTGGGAGTAGAGCTCGTCTAAATTTTCGTGAACATTGGCTAAGGTGTTTTTGTAGCCTGCGTTTGTAGGGACACGTTGGGTGAGTTCAAGGAGGAGAGTTTCTGCTTCTTTCCAGTAGTCATGCGCGAGTTGGAAATTGTTTTGGTAATTCCAGTAAAAAGCGCCTAGGTTATCAAATGAGAGAGCTAGGTTGTGTGTGTTCATGGGGGTAGGAGAGCTTTCATAAAGTTGTTGCCTCAGTTGTATTGCTTTTTGAAGGTAAGTAAGTGCGGTGTCTATTTGAGATAGGGATTCATATACCCCTGCAAGGTTAATATAAATGGTACTAGCCCATTGAATATAGTACCTATTTTCAGGAAAGGCTTGCTGAAGTTCTTCTATTAATGCTAAGCTTTTCTCTAGATGGGTTTGGGCTTCTATTGAACTACCATGTTCTCTTTCAAACCCTCCAAGGTATATAAGAGAGAATACTAACTGTTTTTTGTAGGCGATGTTATTAAGGTCTGTATCATATGCTTCTTGACTTATTGAGTGGACTTTTTGGAAATACTTTTTTGCTTCTTCGACTTTATTCAATCCATGATAAAGTACTCCTAACGCTATATAGAGTCCAATAAGGTCCTGAAATAAATCCTCATTGTTGAAGAGATCTTTTTCATAGAGGGTTTCTACTATCAATAGAGCGTTTTGGTATGCTTCTAAGGCTTCTTCTGTTCGGTTTTCTTCTTGGGCAATTTTTCCTAATTCTCGATAAGCATTTGCTAGCCCTTGTTTATAGTGAGGATTTTCTGGTGCTTCCTTTGATAGGGTATGCATAAACGCTTGATGGGTGGAGAGGACGGTTTTTGCTTTAGAGTATTTTCCTTGATAGATAAATACCTGTCCCATATTGGAACAGAGCCTTATATATTCTTCTCCTATTTTATATACATAGGAGTCTTCTTCTCTGAGGGTATCATAGAGGACTTTAGATTTTTGGTATAAAGCCAGAGCTTGATTATAGTCTCCTAAGCGGGGATATAAATCTGCTTTGAACTTATATAACTTAGCTAGCCTTTCTTGTTCTGTAAAATCATCTGGATAAGCTCCTATATATTCCTCAAGCCACTCTTGATATATTGTATAGTATTCCAAGGCAAGGGTATATTGGCCTTTACTCTTATAGTAATTGCCTAGGTATCTACAGAGGAGACCAATCTTGGCACTGTTTCCATCTGTACAATCCACTACATAGATACTATATCGAATGTATAGATTTTTTAAGTCTTCATTAAGCAGTTTATGGGAAGAAGTGAGCATAGTATATAGCCCCGTTATAAGAATCTTATAATCCTCTTTATAGCTAGGATGCTTTTCTTGGAAGACCTTTTGGACTACAGGATGTATTTTGTGAAATATACTTTTGTCTTGTACACTTTTTGTTAACCACCCTTTTCTATACAAGTTGGTGAAAGCAGTTGATAAGGCATCTTCTGGTATTTCACCAGAAATCAATAGGGGTTCAATATACCTATATCTGATTGGCTCTGCGGGTAAGACAGAGAAGGCACTCAATACATATTTCTCCTGCTTAGAAAGGCCACTAATCTCATACATAAACTTAAGAAGTTCACTTGCCGTATGGCTGGAACTACTAGCTGTTCTAGAGGAATATCCATGGGTATCGGCATAGTCGGTATGGAGCTGCCCTTCCTTAGAGAGTTTAAAGATACCTCGTTCTTCAAGTTCTTTAACGAGTTGCTTTAGGGGATAGGTATGGCTGTCATTTGTGTTAAGTACAGATAGGTTTTTGGCCAATAACTCGACTACGAGGGTGTTGTATTCAATGGCTCTGAACAATTGGGAGAGAAGTTGATCTTCCGTATGAATATGGTGTGTCTCATAATCAGGATAGTGTTTACGGAATAGGGCAAAGGCAGTATTAGCCTGAAAAGGGAAGAGGGGAAGAATGTAACCTTCGTATCCTTCTAACTCATTGATCCGACTTGTGATAATGATATGAAGCCGATTTAACCCTTTAATAATAGAGCGTATCTTGATTAACTCTTGCAAGTCATCGGCATTGTCTATTACCAATAGGCTTTTAGGAGGGAGGTTGAGAAGAACCGAAAAGACCTTTTTTAGCCTATCTTCTTCTTGCATATCTCTTGGAAAGGAAACTCCTAAGTCAGAAGAAAGCGATAAGAAGGCGTTTTGGATACCTTCTTTAGCGAATAGCCAAATTGCATGCGTGTAGTTGTCTTCATACTTCTGGAAATAATATGATGCGAAATGTGTTTTCCCTATGCCTCCCTCGCCTTGGAGTAAGGCAATATTCTGGTCTTCTAATTTTGTATAAAGTTTTTGTTCGTCAGCCTCACGCCCAATGACATAGGTTGTATTAGGAGGGGTAATTGAATTGGATAAGATACGAGCAGGCTGGGAATGGACATTTGATTGGGAGTCTCCTAGCAAGGGGCTCCCTACCATATTAGGAACATTAATACGCTTGAGTTGGTATTTGTTTCGTTCATGTCGTTTCAACAACCATATACTCAACGCCCACATCTCAACCATCAACAACCCCCATCCCCCTAAAAAGGGCATCATCCCATCCGTTTGGGCGTAATACACAAACGACGCAATGGTTCCCAATCCGATGACCGTTAGCGAAACCACATTCCCTAATAGCTTTCGTATCATAACAGGCTTAGTTAAACGTATATACCCCGCATAGCTCCCCTAACAACCTATCTTTCGCACCCATTCCACGTTTGTTTCTCTCTTTCTCCTCTGTTAAGCGTTTTTTGGCTTCTGTTCTCTTGGTATTGTGTCTTGATGCTATTTCTTGGTTCTGTTTTACATGTTTTGGTGCATTTGGTTGCTGTCAGGACATAGCTCTCCCTTGTTTGTATCTATTTTTTGTTTTCCGATGTCTTGATTGTATATATCTCTTTGAATTTACCCTTTAAAATGTCCAATAACCTCCTCTGCCTATCGGACAGATTTAATATAGCGGTTGGCTTCCCTTGCATGTAGAGAATATGTATGCCCATAAAACACTGACAAATCCATCTGAGTGTGGGGTTCTGGACTTCTTTCTTGACTTGATTGGGAAAGGTCTGCTTTTGCTCTTTGAGCTTGTTTCTTATGTGCCACTCAAGAGAGGCATAGATAAGTAGACATAAAGTCATCACCATCAATAAGGCCATGACTCTTTGGGGTTTTTGAACAAAGAAGGAAGAAGCGACCACTCGTGGGTCTTTCAAGAAACGAAAGCCTCTTTCGGTAGAATCATTTCCTTTGTAATAACTCAAGAGGGTATCTGCATCAATCTCTTGTTGATCTAACTGGTTGGTTCCCAGTATGAAAAAGCCTAGTCTTTGTTTAGCTTTCTCAACCTTATTGCTGTCTTGTATTACTTCTCCTTGAATCACATAGGTGGGACTTTGCTGCTTTTGGTTTTGCTTAGAACCTTTGTCTTGCTTAGAAACAATGGCTGCTTTGGCAACTTGGGTATACTTGCCCTGTTGAATAAATCTATCCAATGCTTTTTGAGCATCTTTGTGACAATGATACACAGTTGATTGAAGTGTCTTAAAGAGCTGTTTCCTTTTCTCTAAAGCCTTCCCTACTTTTCTGACAAAACTAGACTCTTTACTTTGTTGCGCTTGTTGTGAATGAAGCACAAGCCATCTTTGAGAGATCCCATGGAGTTCAACCTCTACCCATTTCCCTTGATAGCCTTCAGCAGAAAGAGGGCTGAAGTCCTTGAGCTCTGAGCTGGCAACCAGCTCCTTAGAACGCGTCATATTCAGGGGAATACGACTTATCCAATACAGCCCTTGATCCTTGAAATCTTCTAAACTCTTGCGACTGTAAAGTTTACTATCCGCCACGATATAGGGAAGATTATAGTCATTCTGGAGTTGAGATACATGAAGGGAAACACTCTTACGAAAATCTACAGAATCACTACTATTCCCGTTCACACAACGCATCATCAACGGAATACTCCCTTGCTGAGAGCAAATCAGATGAAGCCCTACTTGATTTAGGTCGGGACGGTGGTCTTTACTATAGCCATGAGTAATATGGATTACTTTAGAATCATTAGGGGCTTCACTACTATTATAGGAACCATGAACATGAAATTGGGTACTATCCAAATGGCCACTGTCAATACGAATTCCTTGTGTTTTTACTACATGAGAAGATAGTTGGCTAAAGAGTTCACTACACCCATAGGTAAAGATAGCATCTAAGCTGCGACCTAAGAGATCGTCATTGAGATGCGAAGGCTCCACACCAGGACCCAATAATATGTCTGTCGGTTTAGCTGTAAAGAAATCCTCAACTAGATAAAGACGATGGTTCATATAACCCAAACCATTGAGAACCATCGCTTTGATACTTTGGCCAAAACTCAAATGAGTATGGGAAGAAAAACGGGGTAGGAGCTTGTCTATAAGCGCAGTGAGACGCAAACCATCCCAATGCGCACTCAAGAGACCTAAATAATCTAGACTTTTACTTGTGTAGGACATAAATGAGAAATCCCTATAAAAAACAAAGTGGAATCCTAAATTACCACTTTAAACAAAGATCGACAAGATCTCAAAAATAGGTGCGGAAGATAGGTAACAAATCTACCAAATCCCTCCCCCTAAAACAAAACAAGGGTTCCTTCCAATGAAGAAACCCTTGCCATATAAAACGCTCATCCGAGCGACCTATCCAATTGTATCAAAGCCCGTATAAGCCTGTAGCACCTTCGGAATACGAATGCTTCCATCCGCCTGTTGGTTGTTCTCCAACAAGGCCGCCACAATCCGCGGAAGCGCGAGGGCACTTCCATTGAGCGTATGCAGAATGCGCGACTTCTTCCCATCCTTAAAGCGCAACTTCAATCGGTTCGCTTGGTAGGTCTCGAAATTACTGATAGAACTCACCTCTAGCCATCGGCCTTGGCCTGCGCTATACACCTCCATATCGTAGGTCTTAGCCGACGTAAAGCTCATATCGCCTGTACAAAGCAAAAGCTTGTGGTAGGGCAATTCTAGGGCATCCAATAGACCCGATACATGCGCCACCATCTCCTCCAATGCCTCATAAGACGTATCAGGATGGCAGATCTGTACAATCTCCACCTTGTCGAATTGGTGCAAGCGGTTCAAGCCCTTCACATCCTTCCCATAAGATCCTGCCTCTCTACGGAAGCAAGGCGTATACCCACAACTCTTAATCGGGAGATCTTCAGCTTTGAGCAATACATTGCGGTATAGGTTCGTGATTGGCACCTCAGCCGTAGGGATTAGGTATAGATTGTCTAATCCTACATGGTACATCTGTCCTTCCTTATCAGGCAATTGACCCGTACCAAAGCCCGAAGCCTCATTCACCATCAAAGGCGGCATAAATTCGGTATACCCTGCCTTATGAGCTTCATCCAAGAAGAAGGCAATCAGTGCACGTTGGAGGCGCGCGCCCTTGCCCTTATACACAGGGAATCCTGCTCCCGTAATCTTGCTCCCCAAATCCCAATCAATGATATCATGCATACGTGCTAGCTCCCAGTGCGGCTTTGGCTCAAAGGAGAAAGACACCTCTATATCATTGCTATATACCACGACATTATCGTCTGGACTCTTCCCTATAGCAACTGACACATGCGGAACATTTGGCAAGGTAACCAATAACTCTTTCTGCGCTTCTTCATAAGAGGCCATCTCTTTTTCCAGCTCCTTAATGCGCTGCTTCAAGCTAGATGTCTCAGCTCGTGCAGCTTGCGCTTCCTCTCTTTTCCCTTCCTTAAACAACTTCCCAATCGACTTGGATAGGGAGTTCATCTTCATTCGACTGTCCTCTAACTCGCGTAGGGCACTCAAGCGCTTCTCATCCAAGCCCAAAAGCTGGTCCACAGTTTCCGACGCATGCTTCACCTGCTTATCCGTAAGCCCCTTGATGACAGCGTCTTTCTGTGCCTTTAAAACACTAATCTCTAGCATGATTATTTATTATACAAATAGATTAAACTTCAATATAACGTCCTATACAAGAGTATGCCGAATAGATAAAAAAGCCGATTCTCTTACATATAGGACTGTTTTCCCACCTTTTTTATCATTTTGTTGCGAAATAACAAAAACATATTCAGATTCGTAAGAAATTATTATTATATTTGGGTAATCACTTCGAACCTGATCGTTAGAGGAGATTGAGATTCTGCCGCGCCGAAGGATAATTACCCTACATCGAAGTGCTTTCATTCTCGTACGCGCAACTCTTTGAATAATTGGCTCGTTTGTTGCTTTAAAGCATAAACAGTTGGATGTATCAAATCTTTCCCTTGATACGACACACTATGCTGGCAACATGATTACGTTTGGAAAACTGAAGATAGTTTCATTCTTTTGCAAAACGTTCCTTCCGCCAACTATTCCTCATAACACAATTCAGTTTTAATCTAATTTCTCAGACCATTCAATTACCATAGGGTGAAAACCCCATCTAAGGAGATTTTTATATGTATGACATTGTCGAATTGAACAGCCACACTGTCTCTAAGCTTAGAGACATTGCTAAGAAATTGAAGTTGACGAACTATTCTAAATTAAACAAACAGGATCTTATCTATAAGATACTTGACAATCAGGAAGATGACTCCATGATGGGTATCTTGCCTGGCCTTAAACTATCTACTACCCCCAAAAAACAAAAGGTTGTTACAGTTGAACCCGTAAAAAAGTCTACGCCTCCTCCTGTCACCATCGCAGAAACCAAAGTTAAGGAGCCTCCAAAGACTAGGAAACAGCCTTCTTCACGGAACCAAAAGAAAAACACCCCCAAATCTCCCCCACCGCTCAAGAAAGAAATAAAATCTCCTCCTCCTGTCAAAGAAACGAAATCGCCTCCCATACATAAACATGTAGAAACCCCCAAAACCCTCAAGAAAGAAGCGACAAACCGTCATCAAGCAGGAACAGAGAGAAACAAACAACCTCAAAATCAACACCATAACCAACAGGAGAGCAAACAGAAGGTACTAAGACCACGGCGACTCACCAAGCAGCAAATTGAAAAGGAGAAAATAGAGGAATACAAACGAATGCTTGCAGCCGCCCAACAGAAGAACAGCCCCAACAACAAGCAGTCAAATAAGCCTTCTAACAAACAGCAGAACAATAACGCAAATAACAACGGAAGTGTAACAAATAACGACCAAAGAGGGAAAAACCAGCAAAAGCAAGTTACACAGGAACGAAAAAACGCCTTTAACCAAGAACGTAAGGCAAATAACCCCCAAGATCGTAAATCAAAAGCACGTAAAGAGAAGGAATCACAACCTCAATTCAATATGAATGAATTCGAGGCTGCGGTCAGTAACCAAGGAATCCTAGAAATCATTCCAGAAGGCTATGGCTTCCTACGTTCTGCCGAATACAACTACCTTCCTTCTCCTGATGATATATATGTATCCCCCTCCCAAATCAAGCTATTTGGCCTAAAAACGGGAGATACAGTGTATGGACAGATTCGTCCACCTAAGGAAGGCGAGCGTTATTTTGCCCTCCTGAAGGTCGAAACCATCAATGGATTGCATCCCGATCAAATGCGCGATCGCATCTATTTCGATCACCTCACGCCTCTATTTCCTAACGAAAGTTTTGAATTGTCAAGAAATAGCAATGATATATCCCTCAGAATCATTGACTTATTCTCTCCTATAGGAAAGGGACAACGGGGGCTCATCGTGGCACAACCCAAAACGGGTAAAACCATCCTCCTACAAAAGGTCGCCAATGCCATTGCCAAGAACCATCCTGAGGCTTATCTCATCATCTTGCTTATTGATGAACGCCCTGAGGAGGTAACCGATATGCAACGAAATGTGCGGGCAGAAGTCATCGCATCTACCTTCGATGAACCCGCCGATAGACATGTATATGTGGCCAATGTGGTATTGGAGAAAGCGAAGAGAATGGTCGAATGTGGACATGATGTCGTTATTTTGCTAGATTCCATCACCCGCCTAGCACGTGCGCATAACACTTGTATGCCCGCCTCTGGCCGAATCCTATCAGGTGGGGTTGATGCCAACGCGCTCCATAAGCCTAAGCGTTTCTTTGGGGCTGCCCGAAACATCGAAAACGGGGGCTCATTGACCATCCTCGCTACTGCTCTCATTGATACAGGTAGTAAAATGGATGAAGTGATCTTCGAGGAGTTCAAAGGGACAGGTAATATGGAGCTTCAATTGGATCGTAAGCTCGCCAACCGCCGTATCTGGCCAGCCATTGATGTGGTGGCTTCGGGTACGCGTCGAGAAGACCTCCTCCTCGATAGCCGCTACCTCAACCGTATCCTCATCCTACGTAAGTACATCG
>Ga0163110_10000791_pt1 | contig 15400 bp, 14 predicted proteins | sample CRUFie1St17metaG_FD_108703 | JGI IMG/M metagenome (GOLD analysis project Ga0163110, IMG submission 108703) | Marine microbial communities from the Costa Rica Dome - CRUD Field 142mm St17 metaG | ecosystem: Environmental > Aquatic > Marine > Oceanic > Photic zone | place: Costa Rica: the Eastern...
ACAGGTCGTTACATCATCACTTTCAAAGAAGACGCAAAATTCTTAGCAGGTGAAGGTCGCAATGCAACTGCAACAGCTATGGTTAAAGACGGCGTTCTTAACGCTAAGATGGCTGAAAATGCAATCGCGGCTGTTGGCGGTAAATACATCAAATCTATTGAAAAGCAACGTATGTCTGTTGCGAACCTTACTAAGAAGCAATACAACGAGCTAATGAACAGCCGTGGTGTTGAGTCTATCTCAAATGACCCTCGTCGTTACCTTATGATGCAAAGCACACCATTTGGTATCCCAATGGTTCAAGCAGACCAACTTTCTCAATCTAACACTTCTGCACGTAAAGTGTGTGTTATCGATACGGGTTACACAGGTGGTCACGAAGATCTTCCTTCAAGTGCTACAGGTCAAGCGAACAACAACCTAGTTGGTCAGTGGAACAACGACGGTAACGGTCACGGTACTCACGTAGCGGGTACAGTTGCTGCACTAGACAACGGCACTGGTGTTGTGGGTGTTTACCCTGGTGTTGACCTTCACATCGTTAAAATCTTTAACGACCAAGGTAACTGGACTTCAGCTTCTGACCTAATTGCTGGTATTCAGCAGTGTGCGGACGCTGGCGCGAACGTTGTTAGCATGTCATTAGGTGGCTCAGGCTCATCTTCTGCAGAAGCGAACACAATGCAAAACTTCGTTGACCAAGGCATCATGCTAGTTGCTGCTGCAGGTAACGACGGTAACTCTTCTCTTTCTTACCCAGCATCTTACGATGCAGTAATGTCTGTTGCAGCTGTTGATTCAAGCAAAAACGTTGCTTCTTTCTCTCAGTTTAACAGCCAAGTTGAAATCGCAGGTCCTGGTGTATCTGTAAACTCTACTTGGAACAACGGTGGCTACAACAGCATCAGTGGTACATCAATGGCGACTCCACACGTATCAGGTGTTGCAGCGCTAGTTTGGTCTTACCACCAGTCTTGCTCAAACGAGCAAATCCGTGCAGCGATGAACGCAACAGCGGAAGACCGTGGTGCGTCTGGTCGTGATAACTTCTACGGTCACGGTATCGCAAAAGCGCTTGACGCAGTTAACTACTTGAACACTCACGGCTGTGCTGGCGACCCTAACGGTGGCGGCAACAACGGTGGTGGCGGTAACGTTGACCCAGTATCTGGTCAGCTAACGGGTCTATCTGGTAGCCGTGGCAACTGGGATCGTTACACATTTGACGTACCAGCAGGTGCTTCAACAATGACTATCGCTATCTCTGGTGGTTCAGGTGATGCAGACCTTTACTTGAGATTGGGTGCACAACCTACAACGTCTACATACGACTGCCGTCCATTCCGCTCTGGTAACAACGAAACTTGTACGATGAATAACCCAGGTGGCCTATGGCACATCGGTCTACACGCATACCGCACATATAGCGGTGTAACAATGGATTACAGCTACGAGTAAGCTGTAATACCTCAGTGTTTTAAAATCCCTGTGTGAATAAAAAGCCCAGCATTAGCTGGGCTTTTTTTCATTCGAAAGTGGGTTGTTTAGAAAAGAGACTGACTACTTCTGCTTTTTACGCACGTAAATGGTTTTATTAACTTTGGCAATAAGGTTACCTTCTTCATCAATAATATCGACTTCATATTGAGGTAGATATTTGTCTCCGCTTGCTGTTTTTTCCTTAATATCTTCAAGTTGACTATCGGTAATCGTAAAAATAGCGTGTACAGGTGCTTTGGTGGCTTTGATGAAATCAATGTCTGCGGACTTATCCCAAATGATGTAATCCTTTCCGAGAACTTGGGTAAGTAACAACACAATATGAGGATCCACCATCGAGTACAAATTCCCACCAAAGTGCGTTCCGAAATAGTTTCTATTGAACCAACGGACTTTTAGACTAACCTTCATCTCACGCCAGTCGTCAGTTATATAATCAATTTTAACACCCGCACCGATATAGGGCGGATAAAAATTAAGCAGTTTTGCGAGCTTCTTTGCTGTTATAGTCATAGTTGATTTATTCTGGTCCGATGAGTGAGGTTACGTTACCAAGTTAGATGCATATTTAAAATAGCCCACCTAACAAAATATCCGAGCATATTAGGGTGGATGTGAATCAGCTGCTAAGTTTATGTTATTACGTATTTATAAGACTAATTGGTAGCTGGTACTTTATGCCGTTGTCTGATGTAATACAGCAAATTTTTAATAGAATGGTTCTAAATGCGAATTGGTTGGCGAAAACTTTTAGGATATTTAACACGAAAGCCCTCTGAGTTTTACTCAGTTGGGGTGGAAGTGGATGTAAATGAAATATCTTTATCTGTTTTTAAAGTTATCGATAAACAACTAACTTGGGTTTTGTCCGAATGCTTTCCTATTAATAATTGGCAAGAGTCAATTAAAAAGTATGTTGCCGATAATAAGCTAGAAAACACAAATTGTGTCATCGCTTTCGCGGCAAGAAAGTACCAATTATTGCAGGTGGATCGTCCTCCTGTTGAAGATTCTGAGTTGAGCCAAGCGTTGCAGTGGTCCGTTCAAGAGCTGCTTTCTGTTCCTGATGAAATGCTCGTCGATTACTTTGATTTACCCGCACAAACTTTTGGTGCGAGTAAGGTGAATGTGACAGCAATTAAAAAAGATGATGTCGACGAGATATGTAAAGGCTTCTTAAATGCAGGTTTGTTTATAAAAGGAGTCACGGTCGAAGAGCTAGCATTATGTGACTTGCTTCCTCAGTCAAATGATGCGGTTTTAACCTTGGTTCAAAAGCCTAAATCGGAAATATCGTTAAATATAATCAAAGATGGGAAGTTGTATTTCAATCGCTCTGTAAGAGGTTATGAAAGCCTAGGTTCTTTTACCGAGATAGAATTACAAATGGGCGTCATCGATAATTTAACGGTAGAAGTGCAACGCTCAATGGACTTTTTTGAGAGTCAGTTGAGGCAAGGCAGCGTAAAGCGAATTTTACTTCATCTTGATACTGAGCATTTAGGTGTGGTGATTGACCTCGTTAAAAAGTCGATGCTTATTGATGTGGACATGATTCAGTTAGATTTACCCAAGTTGCCAGAACTCGATGCCAATGTTACCTCGTGTGCGAGTTTGGGGGCTGCATTATTAAAAGAATTTGATACTACGGTTGCTGACGAAGGTGGTGCGCCAGCATGAAGTTTCGCGTAAATCTATTTCCAGAAGAGTTAAAACCAAAGCTTGATCTCTTCACTTTGAACTTTGTTGTGACAGTATGGAGTTGTGTCATCGCAGCGATATTGGGACTCAATATTTATTATCAAAATCAGTACAGCGACGCGCAAATGCGCACAAAAGCAACGCAACAAGAGTACAAAACAAAAACTAATTTACACCAAACTTTGCAACAAGCGAGAGATGAGCGCAAGCAAGACACTAAATTGTTGGAACTTGTGCAACAGTTGCGTAAGGAAGAGCGAGATAAGTACTTATTATTGACTGAGTTACAAGGTAGAGAGCGATTGAAGAATCAGGGTTTCTCTTTATTAATGACCGATTTATCTGAGCATCATGTTGATAGTGTGTGGTTAACCAGAATTAGTGTGAACGAAAAGAAAGTACGTATGGAAGGGGCTTCGTTAGACTCTGCTCAAGTACCTGTTTGGGTTAGCATGCTAAAAGAATCGGCTTACTTTGCAGGAAGAAGCTTTGCTGGAGCGCGTATGTATCGCGATGAAAGTGATCAGTTAAATTTCATTATTAGCTCTGAAATTGAAGAGCTTGCAGCGCCCTCAACGTTAGATGTCGCGACGGAATTACAATGAAGTTGAACATCGAAGGGTACATTAACCTAACACATAAATTTGCTCATCTCAGTATGAGGGAAAAGCTGTTGTCATTGCTAAGCAGTATTGCACTAACGGTAATGTTGGGCTTTTTTTGGTTCATTGAGCCAAAGCAGCTAGAACTAGAAGGCTTACTGAGAACGGTTGAAAGACAAAAGAATGATTTGGTTCGACTAGAAACGCAAATTAGCAATATTGAAAAAGAGCTAATGCAAGATCCAAACGAGCCGTTGCGTAAAAACGTGGTGAAGTTGCGCGCCAGTATTGAAAAAGTGGATGAAAGCCTGCGAGAGCAAACGGTTGATTTGATTCCAGCGAATAAAATGCCGGAAGTGCTAGAAAAAATCTTAGAGCGTTCCTCTAAGTTAAAAGTCGTACAAATGAGTTCGATCCCACCTGTGAGAATGATGGATATCAATGCCACAGATGGAGAAGATGTAAACTTATTCCAACACGGCGTATCGTTAGTCCTTCAGGGGCAATATATGGATATTCTTAACTATCTTGAGGAGATAGAAGGTTTAGAGTGGCGCTTTTATTGGAAGCGATTTGATTATTTAGTGGGTGAATACCCTGTCGCTCAAGCCGAAATTGAATTATACACACTGAGTACAAACGAAGCCTTTATTGGCGTATAAAAAGAATGAAAATTAGGTTTTTATTACTAGTATGCTTGGCTTGCAGCATAGCACATGCGCAAGAATCTCGTGACCCTACACGTCCTCCAGTGACAACTCAATCTGGCGTTCCTGCGTTAGGCACCGACGATCCGTCTCAAGTCACTCAAACGGGTGGAATTCCAGATGTTGTTGTTTCCGCCATTTTTTTCTCCGATGACCACCGTTTTGCCATTATTGATAATAGTATGGTTGCGGAAGGGGAAACTTGGAATAATGTGCTGTTAACTAAGGTAAACAAGGACAGTATCGAATTAGAAAGCGGTGACTACCGCCGGGTAGTCAAAGTGTTTAACGCAAATATTGCAGAAGAAAGAGTTTATGTTTATTAGAGGTTTAGGCGTTTTTATCAGCATTATTGTACTGAGTGGTTGTCAAAGCACTGAGCCACAACCAGTGGAAAAAGCAATGCAGGACGCTTTAGCTGAAGTTGCGGATACACAAAACAAAAACAAGTCAGCAGCCCCTTTAGGGGAGTTGCCTGATGAAGTGGTGCAAGCAATACAGCCTCAAGTGCCGCAACAAAAAGAGCGCGCGTTATTTGGTGAGCCTCGTTACGATATCAAAGCTGATGCAACACCTGCTTCCACTTTCTTTGCCGGCTTAGTTCAAGACAGCGCCTTTTCCGTGGCAGTTCATCCAGGTGTTAGCGGTTCGATTACCCTTGATTTAAAACAAGTGCGTTTGGCTGAAGTGTTTGATCTCGTCAGTGAAATGTATGGTTACGATATTCAAAAGAAAGCGCAGGTTTACCGTGTTTATCCTGCTGGTATGCGCACCGAAACTTATTCTGTTAACTATCTTCTAATGCAAAGAGACGGGCTCACTTCAAGCAGTATTAGCTCTGGTGGGGTTTCTCAATTTGGCAACAACAATAACAATAATTCGAATAACGGCAATAATAACTTCACGGGTAACAACTCAAGCAACCAATTCAATACCGGGAATAACAACAATTCTGGCAACGGTACTAACATTTCTACAACAACACGCACTAACTTTTGGGAGCAACTGTCTCAATCGCTAGGTGCTTTGATAGGCACCGAAAATGGCAGAAGTGTCGTGGTGTCGCCTCAAGCTGGCTTGGTGACCGTTAAAGCAATGCCAGATGAACACCGAGAGATTGCTAAGTTTTTAGATGCATCGGAAAGCAATATTCAAAGGCAAGTTATACTAGAAGCAAGAATCATCGAATTAACGTTGAATGATGATTATCAGCAAGGTATTCAATGGACGGAAATATTGTCTCATTCGGGCAGCACAGATTTTCGTTTTACCACAGATGGCAAGATAACAAATAACACGATTACTGGCGCAATTGGCGGAGTGTCGAGCTTGTCTTTCGTGAATCAAGATTTTAGAGGCGTCGTCAGTTTGCTGTCGACGCAAGGCAATGTTCAGGTGCTTTCTAGCCCACGTGTAACGGCATTAAATAATCAAAAAGCCGTGATTAAAGTTGGCAATGATGAGTACTTTGTGACTGATGTGTCGAACCAAAGTACAACGAATGCTAGCACAACGTCGAATACACCGGATGTAGAGTTAACGCCTTTCTTCTCTGGTATTGCACTGGATGTAACACCACAAATCGATGAAACTGGTAATGTGCTGTTACACGTTCACCCTTCTGTTGTTGAAACACAAGAGCAAGAGAAAATCGTCACCATCAATCAAGAGCAGCTTATTTTGCCTTTAGCGCGAAGCAATATCCGTGAATCTGATACTGTAATTCATGCTCGCTCTGGTGAAATTGTGGTGATTGGTGGCTTAATGCAAACCTCCACCACAGAACAGCAGTCAAAAACCCCTTTACTTGGTGATGTCCCGTTATTGGGAGAGCTGTTTAAAAGTCGTCGTGAAATTGAGCAGAAACGCGAGTTGGTGATTATGTTGAAGCCGACGGTCGTTACTCCGCGCACTTGGAAACAACAAATCCGCCAAAGTCAGGAGTCTATGGCTGAGTGGCTATACGTGGAGTAGCGAGTGTACCTATATCATTTTGGTATTTCAGAACTACCGTTTACGTTAACGCCAAACACAAGCTATTACTATGGTTTGCCAACGCATAAAGAAGCGTTGCAAGTTTTGAATACTGCGCTTCAATCTGGCGAGGGGTTTATTAAGGTTACTGGTGAAGTGGGCACGGGGAAAACGCTGCTCTGCCGTAAGTTACTCAATGAACTGCCGGATTACTTTGTTTCGGCTTATATTCCCAATCCATTCCTGTCGCCAGAAGAACTGCGCCGCTCTGTTGCTAAAGAGCTAGGCGTAGAGCTTGGGGAGCATTCCGATCAGCAAGAATTTACGCAACGAATACAAGAAAAACTTATCACCATCAATCAGTCTGGCAAAGCGGTGGTTTTAGTCATCGATGAAGCGCAAGCCTTGCCTGTTGAAAGTCTAGAAGTGTTAAGACTGTTTACTAACCTAGAAACAGAGTCTCGCAAATTATTGCAAGTGGTTTTATTTGGTCAGCCCGAGCTTGATGACAAGCTGTCTCGCTCTGATTTACGTCAGCTACGTCAAAGAATTACCTTTTCTTATAGTCTGGATAAGATGGACCTAGATCAGCTTTATCATTATGTTAAGCACAGGTTGACGGTTGCTGGATACAGAGGCGTTGAAGTTTTCAACCGGGGTGTGTGTAAGGAGCTATTTAAAGCGACACTGGGTACGCCGCGCATGGTCAATGTGCTGTGCCATAAATGTCTGATGCTGGCTTATGGTGAGGGGGCAGAAGCGGTTAGCAAAAAACACATGCAATTAGCCATTAAAGATACCGATGCTTGTATTCAAACACCGCGTTTTAATTGGCATTACGCGTTCGGTTTGATGTTAGTTTTAGCCATTGCCACTGGCGGTTGGTTTTATGCGAAAGGAGTTGGGTTAGTTTGAGCGTTGTAAATAAAATGCTGCAAGATTTGGAAGATAGGAATGAGCAGCTTGGTGAGGCGCCTGCCGACTATCAACCCTCGAAAAAATCGCGTTTTTCCAAACGGGGTATAGGCGTTATTGCGGTTTTAACTATCGTTGTTGCAGGTTACGCGGCAATGGAATTTTTTGCGCTGAATCAAAAGGCGACGGATTCGCTGCAAGAAGCGTCTAATCAAATTGCAGAGGCAAAAAACACCACTCAACCTGCACAAAATAAGGGTGATGCAGAAATAGGTTCCGAAGCACAAGCGGAATTGAGTGCTCAAAGTCAGACTGAACTCGCTAAACCCATGAACAACGATGAACAGGGTAACCCTATTCAAGTGGCGGAATCATTGAGTTCTGATGATGCGTTATCTCAGCTCGATGATGATATTCATCAAAGGGATCCAGATTCTTTTTCAGAAAGCTTTGAAAAGTTGGCAAGTACTTACTCAGAAACGGCACAAAGAGTACCTTTAGATGGCTCTGTGATTGAAGAAGAGCAAATAGTTGAAACAGGAAAAGCGCAGCAAGAGGGTGAGCAAGCAGAGCTAGGCGAATTACGCGTTTCGCGTGTCGGCGAGCAAACACGTGAAGATAAGCTGGCACTGATGTTGGATGAAGCGAATGCTGCTATCAATGCCGAGCAAACGAGTACGGCTATTCACATTCTTGATCAGGCTTTGGAACTCGCGCCGGATAGGCACGATATTCGTAAACGTTTAGCTGTAGTGTTATTTGCTAATCAACAAGACAAACTCGCCGAAAGCGTGCTTACCGATGGTGTGAGATTATCCCCGGAGCGAGTAGATTTGCGTTTGATGTTGGGGCGTATGTTGCATCGTCAGAAGAAGATGCAGTCTTTGTATCACATGTTGAAACCACTTTCGCCAAACGTGAATTTACATAGCGAATACTTAGCGCTGAAAGCCGCAGTTGCGCATCAGCTGGGTCAATATGAGGAAGCCTCGTTGCTGTTTGCTGAGTTAGTCGAGTTTGATGACGCTCGCTCAAACTGGTGGTTAGGACTGGCCATTGCCAAAGATAAGCAAGGTAAAACAGAAGACGCCTTGAATGCGTACAGAAAAGTGATTCAATTACAGCAAGTTTCGCAGGCCGTTTTGGACTTCGTTGAAAACAGAATTGGGGTATTAGAGAACTAATATGAAACCTAAATTAAAAATGCGACTTGGGGACCTATTGGTTCATGAGTCCGTTATTACCGAAGAGCAATTAAAACAAGCGCTGAGTGCTCAGCGTGAATCTGGCCGTAAGCTGGGTCAGGCGCTCATTGATTTAGGTTTAGTTTCCGAAGATGGCTTGCTGAATTTCTTATCGCAGCAATTAAATATTCCGCTGATGGATATCTCTCAAAAGCAGATATCGCCAAATGTCATTAAACTGATTTCCGAAGTTCAGGCTCGTCGTTTAAAAGCCATCGCGATCGAAGATTTAGGCGATAGAATTTTGGTCGGTATGAGTGACCCTGCCGATTTGTCGGTGGTTGACACACTGGCTGGCATTTTGCCAAAACCACTGGATCTTGCCATCGTCCGTGAAGCCCAGCTTTATAACGCTTTTGATACGTATTATCGCCGAACCGAAGATATTGCTTCATTCGCACAAGCGCTTGAAACCGAACATAAAGATGATGAAGAGTTTGATCTGAATGTTGTTGCCGCAACGGATGAGGAAGACACGACAGTCGCCAAGCTGTTGCAGTCGATTTTTGAAGATGCAGTTCAGATGAATGCATCCGATATTCACATTGAGCCAGACGAAGGAGCGCTCCGTATTCGTCAACGCGTGGACGGTGTTTTACAAGAGAGCGTGATCAACGAAAGTAATATCGCGAGTGCTTTAGTGCTTCGATTGAAGTTGATGTCAGGTTTGGACATTTCTGAAAAGCGCTTGCCTCAAGATGGGCGAACAAACATCAGGATCAAAGGTCGTTCTATCGATGTTCGTGTTTCAACAATGCCCGTTCAGCATGGCGAATCCGTTGTTATGCGTTTATTGGATCAATCCGCAGGTATTTTGACATTAGAACAAACCGGTATGCCTGATAGGTTGTTGCACCGTTTTCGACTTCTATTGCATCGTCCTCATGGTTTGATTTTGGTGACAGGGCCAACAGGCTCGGGTAAGACCACATCTTTGTATGGTGCATTGAGTGAGTTGAATCAGCCGGCGAAGAAGATTATTACGGTAGAGGATCCGGTGGAATATCGGTTGCCTCGTATTAATCAGGTTCAAGTTAACAGTAAAATTGGTCTGGATTTCTCGAACGTACTTAGAACCACTTTGCGTCAAGACCCCGACATCATTATGGTGGGGGAGATGCGTGATCACGAAACCGTGGAAATTGGCCTTCGTGGTGCATTAACCGGTCACTTAGTACTTTCTACGTTGCACACCAACGACTCTATCAGTAGTGCAATTCGTCTTTTAGATATGGGGGCGCCGGGCTACCTTGTGGCAAGCTCACTCCGCGCAATCATTGCTCAGCGCCTGGTTAGGCGCGTATGTGCTAACTGTAAAGTCGAGCATAAACCGACCCAAGAAGAGTTGTTCTGGTTGCGCAGCATCGAAGGAGAGTATCCCAAAGAGACCTTCTATCGAGGTTTGGGTTGCCAGTCTTGCCACCAAACTGGCTATCACGGCCGTATTGGTGTGTTTGAGCTACTTGAAATGTCCGAAACCATGATGAATACACTCAAAGACAGCGATACTTCTGCGTTTTCCATGGCTGCAAAAGACAGCCCCGGATTTGTGCCCTTGGCAAAGTCTGCACTGGATTATGCTAAACAAGGGGTAACGACGGTAGAAGAAGTCTTGAAACTCGTTGAAATGGTGGCGGATGACTCCGAAAAGCTGGAAGAATTAGAAGCACTTCCTGATGGTCATGTTGCGCCGGATATTGGGGAGCACAATGCCCCAGTTTGATTATTCCGCTCGTAACCAGGATGGCAGCCTAGTTCAAGGGCAGATTGATGCGCCGGATAAAAACGCGGTCGCACAAGCGTTGATCAAGCGCAGTGTGATCCCGGTTAGCATTGAACCATCGAAGGGAAAAGCGTCGAAAAATCAAAACAGTACTGATTCTACCGGACTGAATATTGATGTAAAAGAACTGTTTGCGCCAAAAGTGTCGCTGGATGATTTAGTGATTTTCTCTCGCCAAATGTATTCGTTAATGCGAGCAGGGATTCCTATTTTAAGGGCGGTTAAAGGGCTTGCTGAAACAAGTAACTCTAGACGAATGCAAGCGGCGCTGCTCGATGTAGGGGCCCAACTTGAGCGAGGACGCTCGTTTTCTTCCGCATTGAATCAACATCCAAAAATATTCGATCAGCTGTACGTCAGTATTGTTCACGTTGGTGAGAACACAGGTAAGCTTGATGAAGCTTGCATGCAGTTATCTGAGTACTTGGAACGAGAGCAAGAGACGCGGAAGCAAATTAAATCAGCCACGCGCTACCCAACCTTTGTGCTTATTGCCATTGCGATTGCGTTGGTGATTATGAATATCTTCGTTATCCCGACGTTCGCAGGCATGTTTGAAAAGTTTGGTGCTGAACTGCCAACAATGACCAAATTTCTGCTTGCGATGTCAGACTTCTTTATCAACAAATGGCATTGGTTGTTAATTGGTTTGAGTGCTGCCTTTTTCTCAATCTATAAATATTTAGATAGCCAACAAGGACGCTACAACTGGGATAAGTACAAGTTGAGCCTGCCAGCAGTTGGTAGTATTTTTGAGCGCTCGTTGCTTGCAAGATTCAGCCGCAGTTTTTCCATGATGTTAAAAGCAGGAGTCCCCCTTACTCATGCACTAAACTTAACAGCGGATGCGGTCGATAATAGTTTTATGTCCTCACGAATTGTGGGTATGAGACAAAATATCGAAAAGGGTGAGAGTTTGTCGAAGGTTGCTGCCGGTAGTGGCTTATTTACGCCTTTAGTCATGCAGATGATAGGCGTTGGTGAAGAAACGGGACGTGTTGATGAGTTATTGCGGGACGTTGCCGTTTATTATGAGCGTGAAGTAGATTACGACCTCAAGGGATTAACCGCAAAAATTGAACCTATTCTTATCGCGATTGTATCGGTGATGGTACTGGTTCTCGCTTTAGGCATCTTTACCCCAATGTGGGATATGATGAACGCTGCTAAGGGGGGATAAGTTAATGAGAACGGATCCTGATCGCAGTAGAAAGCTATTCATGCAGATTATCATTGGCATCATTTTTTCTATTTTTATGATGACATTTGTGTGGTTCGCAAGTGAATCTGAGCCAGCGGTACACAAAGTGGCCATGAATACCGCAGCAGACTCTTTTACCACGAGTGTGGTGAATGCCCATTGGCAATGGCGAGCGGAAGGAAGCCCTAACCGCATTATTCTTGTGGAATATAACCGAGCGCAACAGGAAATCGATCGTCGTCCTGTGAGTATGAGTCATTTGGGGTGGCCCAAAGTGGAACCGAACCAAGATGGTTGTGAAAGATTATGGCGTTCTATTCTAGGATTACCGTTAGAAATCAACGGGTTCAAAGTGCAAGCTAATTACTACAATGGCTTGAATATCAATGGAAAAATCCTAGATTCGTATTGTCGTTTTGGTCTATCGATTGGGCCATACTTTGAATATAAAGTTTTTACTGGCGTGGTGACTAAGTCCGATGGTTAATTGTCATTAGACTTTTTGCTTATTTATTAATTTCTTGCAGGCGTTAGTATCTAGCGTGTTAATTGCAAGGAGCACTTTTGATTTTTGGAGTTAGAAATTTATGCAGCGTGGGTTTTCATTAATCGAATTGGTTATCGTTGTTGTTGTGTTAGGCTTGCTTGCCGCAACGGCATTACCTCGCTTCCTTGATGTTACGGATGACGCTGAAGATGCAACGGTTGAAGGTGTTGCAGGTGGTTTCGCAACGGGTGTTGGGCTAATTCGTGCGCAGTGGGAAATTGAAGGGAGACCAAAAGAGAATTCAGGGGCTAACGTCACTTTTGTTACGTTAGATGGTATTCAAATAGGTGTTGATAAAGATACTGGATACCCAACTGGACAAGCTACGAATAACACAGAAGATGCCAACATCACGAGTATTGACTGTGAAAGCATTTTCAATTTGATTATTCAAAGTGCCCCAACAATTACATCGACTTGGGATTCAGGTAATGAGCCGTTTCAAAATTTCCGCTATTTCACCAATGTGAACACTGGCGCAGGCTCAGGTGGTAACGATTTGTGTCAATATTACTTAACACAAACGGTGAAAAATGAAAATAATGAACCAACGAGTAATAACGTTGGTAACGGATTCGTGTATGATTCACGCATTGGGCAGGTCACCGTCTTTAGTAATAATTAGCAAGAATAAAATATCCATGTATTCGTGAAGGTGTATGGATTAATATACTCAACATATTCAATTAATCTACTTAGTTAAGGTACTAATATATGAAGCAACAACGTGGTTTTACATTGATCGAATTGATCATCGTAATTGTTATCTTAGGTATTCTAGCAGTAACAGCGGCACCTCGTTTCATCAACATTCAAGATGATGCAGCTGAGTCTGCGGCACAAGGTATTGCAGGTGCAATTAATAGTGCAGCTGTAAGCATTCGTGGTGCGGCTCTAGTTCGCGGTGTAGCGGCAGCGGGTGGTAACGTGAGCGCTTCAGGTGCAAACGTAACAACGGTTGCTGGTGGTTTCCCAGCAGCAACTGCAGCAGGTATCGCAGCAGCTGTTGATATCGATGCAGCGTGGACAGGCGCAGTCAGTGGCGCAACTTACGTATTCCAGAATGGTTCTGGTAACTGTACTGTTCAATACACGGTAACTGCTGATGCAGTTAACCCTCAGTTTGATACAACTGTTGTAGACGGTTGTGCAAACTAATTAGCTTTCTTTGCAGAGTGCGTTAATTTAGCGCACTCTTGCTTAGGAAAATAAAACTCATATCGCTTACAATCTTCCTTCGTTAGCTCCCCTAGAAAGTTTTTTAAACGAATCATATTTTCAAAATATTGTTGCTTAGGATGATGCTCGACTTCTTTTTCGGCCCATCTAATATACTCTTTCACACCTTCAGTATTTCCTTCATTAATTGCTATCCTTGCTTTGTGAGCCATGATATTGCTCCAATATCTATCGTGATGCACTAAAGGGTTAATGATGTGTAGATACGCTTCTGGAGAGGTGCCTCCTGCTTTTTCATAATCCAAAACAAGGCTTATTGTATGAAGCCCAGTTAAGCAAAAAGCGCTAACAAGTAAAGTCATAATGAGTGATAACGGGCGGAACAAAAGAGCAAGATTGGTAGGTATTTGAATTTTACGAGAACTGTTTTTCAGTATGAAAAGGCGGGTTAGTAAGAGCAAAACAACAAGGTGAGTAACGGATGCGTGTAGTGGGTATTCCGTGAGGGTATGAACGCCTATTGGGGTAAACAAAGCGAGTATTAGCCAAAATTTAGAATCGTTACGTTTGATTAACCAAACGAGCAACAATAAAAGCAAAATAGTCACACTTAGTCCTGCAACTACACCGCCTTCTGCAAACCAATATAGCCCCTCATTATGCGGGTGAGACATATTGTGGCGAACTAAATTAGGATCATTTTGCTGCTCTGCAACCGATGCGCTGTACTGAGTGTAAGCCGCTTCGAAATTACCATAGCCCACTCCAGTGATAATATTTTTCGATATAAGATCCAGCGTTTGTGGGTAGAGTATTTCTCTATCGTAATCCTGCTGAAATTGAGACAAGCTTGGTGCCAAGTTTGAATTCGATTGAGTATTTGAGACGTTGAAATGTTGAGCAATAAAGCTAAATATGAAGCTCGCAATAATGACAACGAATGTATGGTTGCGCTGCCTTTGTTTTAAGTAATAGAGAACAGAAAATGCTGTAACAAGCAAAGCACTAATTTGAGCGCCCCTTGAATTAAGCTCATAGTTAATAAATCCTATGCCAAAGCTAATCAAAGCGAGAATAACAATGAAAGCCAAGCGCTGCTTTTTTGAGCCAAAATCGAGTGTGTTGACAAGAAAGAACAGACAAGCGTAGCCCGTTGTAAGGTATGATCCCATTAAGTTTTTCTGTTGGAAATGACCAAATGGTGGAAAAGGATGATTCGTTGATGTGTGCTGATAAATACTAATAAGTAGATGCACACTGACGCTAAGAAATATAGCAACGACACCGACTAACTTTGTTTTTTGCGTTACGCGGAATTGAAGGCTAACTAGCAGAAATAAATAGATTAATGGAATCGCTAAAAATCGGAACCAAGTACTTAATTGTGGTGTGCTTTTTCCGTATAAAAATGGAATATAGAGTACAAATAAACATCCGCCAATGATCAATATTTGATTATTAAATTTAAGATAGCCCCTTAAATAAAGCTGCCACAATCCTATGGATACGCTTAGGCTGATAAATAGCCAACCTACAAGGTTAATGGGCAGATCAGTACCAGTGCCGCCCATATTTGGCTGATAATATTGCAGGCCTAATAAAAGAAATAAAAAGGTCGGTATCCAGAAAAAGTGAGTGTGGTTTGAGTTTAATTTTTGACGGATATATTGTTGCATTAGGGAAATGGGTATCGACCAAAGAATAATGTTAATTGGCCTTAGAGTAACATATGCTTAAACTGGCCAATAACTCCATAAGATAGTTTAATGAAATATAAAAGAAAATTAGCAAAATAACGGTAATTGGCAACACTAGAGTATTAGCCGCATTTCGAATTGTTTGTTGTAGAGGATGTAAACAAAATTGAGGTATCAAATTCCAAGCACAGGAGGGTTTACTCTCTTTGAACTAATTATCACTATGCTGATACTTGGTGTGCTTGTCGCGTTTGCGATTCCTCGATTTAGCGGCTCAGCAGGATATGATGAATTTGCCTACCAAGCACGTTTGATTTCCACCCTCCGGCATATGCAGACTCGCGCTTTAA
>Ga0163110_10000795_pt1 | contig 15362 bp, 11 predicted proteins | sample CRUFie1St17metaG_FD_108703 | JGI IMG/M metagenome (GOLD analysis project Ga0163110, IMG submission 108703) | Marine microbial communities from the Costa Rica Dome - CRUD Field 142mm St17 metaG | ecosystem: Environmental > Aquatic > Marine > Oceanic > Photic zone | place: Costa Rica: the Eastern...
TAAACCATAATTCAATCTCATTTTTTTCGGCAAATATAATATTTTTATTATTTTCAAAATGATCATAGTCCCAAAATCCATCGGTTTTAGTAATAATTACAGGAGTATTCATACTCATAGATTGCAATGAAACACTCTGACCAGATGGTTGAATAGAGTTTATCAAGGGAACTATAGTCAATATACTCTTGTCATAATAATTACGTAACTCAATATCAGTAATATTTCCTTTTGACCAGTTCCCATCTAAAACATTTATATTTTCAATTTGTTTATATTGTTTAAAATGATTGGATATTAAAGTAAATGAAAGTTCAGGCATTTTTTTTGCTAAATTAAATGTAAAATCAAAATCCCGATTTAAGTCATTTCCTATAAACAATATCTCCTCATTTTTGATTGAATTTGTTTGTGGTTTCCAAAAGTTTTGATCAACAGAAAATGGTAAGAAGAAAAATTTTTCTGACCACTCTGGAAAATTATTTTTTGCATAATTAAACTCACTTTTACCTACAAAAATAAATTTGTCATAAACATTTAGCATCTTATATAAGATATTTTTATGAAGGTTATTACTTAGGTCTAATTTAGAAAACAAACCCATCAAAAATATGGTGATTTCCACTTTCTTGATTTTTTTATATATAGAAAACAAAAAAAGGAGTGAGAAAGAAACTGATTCATTAATTAATATAACTTTATTTGTTTTAAAAATTGTTTTAAAATTTTTGAATTTTATGAATTCATTTCCATAAAAGGAAAGGCCTGTTCTTTTTCTCCTATATTTTTCAATTAATGAATAGACATTTCTTAAGGGGTTTAAAGTATTTTTTGAATTTACTTCAAGAAAATTTGAATTAACGTTTTCAGATTCTTCAAATTTATTATAAAAATAAAAAAAGTCATTTGGTACAACTGTTTCTTTATTTTTTTTTGATATTCTTCCTTTCATAAAAATGTAAGTTATATTCATAATTTTAAAGTTTCTAAATATCTCTCTAAGAAAAATATTTTCCATATTCTATGAGCATTTATTCTTGTTTTGATTATTGATAATGAATTTAAAATTTTTTTATCTATTGAATTGATATATCCATTCGTAAAATAGTCTTTTAAATAGTTTAGGTTGTCAAAAACCCAATCCTCAAGTTGAAAAGCAAAGCCTTGCTTTGGTCGATTTAAAAAATCAGTATTAAAATCTTGTGCTAGATAATTTTTAGTTAATTATTTCGATTTTTCATGAAAAAATGATGCAAAATCTGATGATATAGCAAATTCGACTAACCTGTGGTCTATAAAAGGTGATCTTATTTCTAATGAATTTGCCATAGAGGTTCTATCAACTTTTAGCATCATCATTTCTGAAAGATAAAATTTATAATCTGCAATCATGTGATCTTTGTAGTTAATGCTAGATGTTTTAAAATACTTAGATTTAAAATTATGTGAATAATCTAATTTAAGAAGTTCTATAAGTTTTCTATCAATAAAGAATGACTCATGGTAAATTTTTTTATCATTATTATATTTTAATAAATTACTTCCAGTACCTATCTTGGGTGAATAAACATTGTATAAACTATTAATTAAAAAATTATCTTTGGAGTTTAGTACTCTTTTTATATGTTCATACCCACCCAACAGTTCATCTCCACCATCACCAGAAATTGCAACTTTGTAGTAATTTGAAATTTCTTTGGCTAGAAAATAAGAGGGTATTGTTGAAGAATCAGCGTATGGCTCATCAAAAATATCAACGGACTCTAAAACTTTATCCAGATCTAATTTAGAGGATATAGTTTTTTGTTTGTGATTAGTATTATATTTTTTGGAAACCATAGAAAACCACTTTGACTCATCGTAGTTATCTCTGCTGAACCCCATTGAAAAAGTATTAACATTCATATCCAATTCACTTTGTTTTTTTATGATAGAGCTTGAATCTATCCCGCCAGATAAAAAGCTAGCAACTTCAACATCAGCTTTGCTTCTCATTAATACTGATGACTCAAAAATTTCAAAGAACTTATTTTCGTCATATTTTTTTTCGCTAACAAAGCTGTCGATGTCCCAGTAAGGTGTAATATTTAAAATTTTGAAGTCCATTAAACAATAAGTTAAAAAATGACCTGGTTGAATTTTATAAAAATCTTTTAATATAGTGTTGGGAGATGACACCACTCCACTTGCAAGATATTCCTGAGTAGATTGTTCACTGATATCAAAGTTATCATTTAAAGTTGCAAGAGATTTTAAGTTTGATCCAAACGTAATCTTTGAGTCTTGATAATTATAAAATAATGGTTTTTGGCCAAGCCTGTCACGAATTAAAAAAAGTTTATTTGAGTTGTTATCAATAAATATAATTGAGAACTGCCCAATCAATTTATTAATATATTCAATACCATATTCAATTAATCCTTTAAAAAGAACTTCTGTATCAGATGTTTTTGAAGAAAAAGTACAACCTGAATTTATTAATTCTCTTCTTAAGCTTTCGTGATTGAAAATTTCTCCATTAAATATTAAGGAATATTTTTTGTCTTCAGAGATCATTGGTTGACTACCTAAATTTGATAACTCCATGATTGCTAATCTATTAAAGCCAATCGAAAGGTAGTACTCATTATCGGTTTTAAAAAGTTGTTTTGAGGAACCAAAAATATTTTTGTATTCATCAGGACCTCTACAGATAGTTTCTTTGTTTGAGGTAACTACAGATTCATAGTTTATTTTATTTCTAGAAATTTCACCCAAAAAACCACACATTCTATTTAATTATATGACCCTTTTATTACATTTGATAGAATCAAATAATTAACTTCTGTAAAAATATTTCATACTTATTATTGGAGAGTAATTTATATGAATGAAAAAAAAGTTTTACTTTTTGGTAGTAATGGTCTTGTCGGGAGTTCTGTAAAAGAACTTTTTGAAAAAGATAAAAATGTAGAATTAATTGCTGCAACCAGAGATGATGCAGATTTATTTAACTATGATTCAACTAAAAACATAATTGAGGACAATAAACCAAATATAATAATTAATTCTGCAGCAAAAGTAGGTGGAATTTATGCAAATAATAAATATAGAACCACTTTTTTACTCGATAATCTAAAGATCAATATAAACATACTTGAGGCCTGTATTAATTTTCCTAATATTAAAATTATCAATTTGGGAAGTAGTTGCATATATCCATTAGACGCCCCGACTCCAATCAAAGAATCTAGCTTGTTGGATGGTAAGCTTGAAGAAACAAATTCTCCATATGCAATAGCAAAAATTGCTGGCATCGAACTTGGTAGAAGTTTACATTCTCAGTTTGGGCATGAGGTAATAAATTTAATGCCCACAAATCTTTATGGTCCAAGAGATAATTTTTCCGATTTAAATAGTCACGTTATACCTGGGTTAATTCAAAGAATACATAATGCTAAAATCGAAAAAAATAAAAATGTAGAAATTTGGGGTTCAGGAAAGCCATTAAGAGAGTTTCTATATGTAAATGACTTAGCTGATGCAATTAAATTTATCATTAATAACAATGTCAGAGATGAATTAATAAATATAGGTAGTGGTGAGGAAATCACAATAAAAGATTTAGCTAATTTAATTTGTGAAGTCATTGGCTACAATGGAAGCCTGTTATTTGACTCGAGCATGCCGGATGGAAATCCAAGGAAATTACTTGATTCTTCAAAAATCAACAGTTTGGGATGGAAAGCAAAAACTAAGTTAAAAAATGGATTAGAAAAAACATATAAATGGTATGTAGAAAACTTTAGCTGAAATTATCCCATGTAGGTTTTAGTAAGCCCTCATTTATTAGAGTTTTTTCTTGTTTTGCTAATTTCAAATCACTATCTACCATCATTTTTACTAAAGATTCAAAATCTGTTTCTGGAGTCCAATTAAGCTTTTTTGAAGCTTTTGATGAATCACCAAGCAAGTAATCAACTTCATTTGGTCTAAAATATCTGTCAGATGACTCAACATATTTTTCAGGATCCAGATTTAAATAATTAAAAGCTATATCTAAAAAGTCTTGGACACTATGTGATTCTCCTGTCGCAAGTACCCAATCTTCTGGAATATCATGCTGCATCATAAGCCACATTCCGTGCACATAATCTCCCGCAAATCCCCAATCTCTAAAAGCTTTTAAGTTTCCTAGTATCAATTTTTCTTGGATTCCTTCAGATATTCGTCCAACTGCACGTGATATTTTTCTTGTTACAAAAGTTTCTCCTCTGTATGGTGATTCATGATTAAACAATATTCCATTTACTGCAAAAATATCATATGATTCTCGATAGATTTTTGTCATATTATGTGCAAATACTTTTGATGCTGCGTAAGGACTTTTAGGTTGAAAGACTGAATCTTCATTTAGTGGTTCTTTTGAAATACCGCCATACATTTCTGATGACGATGCTTGGTAGTATTTTACTTCATAATCTAGATTTCTGACTGCTTCGAGTAGACCAACACTTCCCAAAGTACCTACTTGGGATGTATAAACTGGATTTTTAAATGAAACCGAGACATGAGATTGTGCTGCAAGATTGTAAATTTCATCTGGTTTAATTTTTGTAATTAAATTATTTAATGATGATGAATCCAACAGGTCAGAATAATACAAATGTAATCTACCATTATCTTTATTTTCAGATATTAATGGATCTAAACGTTGGGTATTAATTGACGATGAGCGTCTTATCGTACCATGTACCTCATAATCTTTTTCTAATAAAAGTTTTGACAAATAGTAACCATCTTGACCTGAAATACCAGTAATAAAAGCTTTCATAATTACATCTATTCTATATGTTCATAAACATTATTGTTTTTCTTTTTCATATCCAATAAAAAAGCCAATAAAAGTATAAGTAATAAATGGGAATCTAACACTTTCCATTGATGAATCAAAAAAAGAAGTGAGTAAAAGAGGGAAAATGAAATGAATTATCTGGTAGTTGTTTTCTTTTTCGTTATAAATCTTAATGATTTGATACAACAAAATAATATATCCAAGAACACCTAATAGACCTGCTCTTGCAAGAATATTCACAAGAAAATTATGGACATGTTCGTTAGTACCATCATTACCTTGCCTAACCGGCGTATCCATTGCTGGAATAATTTCAAAGTAACCATACCCAGTCACTAATTTACCATTCTCAAGAAGATCATAATAAACGTCTTGCCAAATTTGTAATCTCCAGTTTGCAGTATTGTTAGTAGAAAATAATCTATTGTCAGAAATATAAAAAGAATAGAATATTTCATTTGTTTGATTCTTCTGAACATTTTTTGTTAATGTGTCTGACACTATAGAAGAAATATCTTCCTCTTCTTCAATTTCAGCAATTCTTCCAAAAGTTAAGTCACCCCAAATAAATAGTGTGGAAGCAATAAATAAAACAGTGCCAACAACAACTGCAAGTAACGATCTGAGATAGTTTTTTATTAAATATTTTCTCATAAGTACCAATTCAACAATTATCCATAGTGCTGCAGGTAAAAATGCGCCTTTACTTTTGAACAATAATCCTGGTAAAAAAACAGAAAATGAAATGAAGAAATACCAGAAGTATAAACTTTTATTTTTGATATAGTTTCTAACTAAAAAATTTGATAAAACTAGTAATAACAATAAGTCTGAACCTTTAGGAAAATCAAATTTGTCTGAAAAATTTGTAAAAAAATCTATCAAAAATTGAGGGTATTTATAAAAACTAAATATAAAGATTAAAACAAGAGGAATAGTAAAAAACAAAAAAGCATTTTCTAAAGTTTGTATTTTAGATAAAAAATATCCAAGATAAATATATGATATCATCCAAACAAATGAGCTTGATTTAAAAATATATGTATCAATTTCACTAAATCCATTGAAAATTACATATGTTAAAAATAAAAATATCAAATAAAGATGGGTATAAAAAACAAAAGATAGTTCTTGTACAAACCTCAATCTAAATATTATTAAAAAAACTAAAACCAGACCAATACCGACTAAAATCTCACCTAAGCGAAAACCAAAAAATTTCAATCCCGTAAAAGGCCTTCCAAGAAAAATAATAGAGAAAATTAAAAAGACATAAACGTATCCAAAAAAATTTTTTAGTTTTGTAGAATTAATCATTTAAATAATTTTAGTTTTTGGTATTTTATTTTTTCTGACACAATCTGCATAATAATATTGTTCTTTTTTTTTATTTGATGATATATTGTTCTTGCTATTTAAGTAATACAGTGGAGTACTGATTACTTTGTATTTATAGTTTTTATTTAATAGGTCCTTAAATAGTTTATAGTCTTGAGCATAATAAAATCTTTCATCATAACCTCCTAGTTCTTTAATAATCTTTTCTTTAATTAATAAAGTTCCATGGACAAATGGATTCAAATAATTCATTACTATCTTATAAGGTAAAAAGTGTTTTAAATTTGGTGTTATGTTTTTTCCATCTTTTAATGCTCGGCTTGTACAAAAATCTAAATTCAAATTATTAATTACGTTCATCTGATTTTCTAATCTCTTGTCAAAACTTTTATCATCACTATCTTGTCTTGCAATATATTCGGAACTTGAATGTTTTAAAAGTTTATTTAATGATTTAGTAAGACCTATATTTTCTTTGTTAAAGTAAATATTTATTCTGGAATCTATTTTTTCATAACTTTTTAAAATTTCTACAGAACCATCAGTAGATCCATCGTCGCTAATTAAAAATTCAAAGTCAGTAAAAGTCTGGTTTAAGATACTTTTGATTGAATCCTCAAGGGTATTTTCTGAATTATAAACAGACATCAAAACTGAGATTTTTTTATTCATAGTCAAAATATATTAGAAAATTTATTTAAAAGTGTGCTGTCTGAAAATTTTAAATCTATATTGTCTTTGACTTGTGTACTTAATTCATTTACTAGATTTGGATCAGCTAACATTTTTATTTTGCTAACTAAATCTAAATGATCAAACTGTTTAAAACTTAATGGATAGTCATTAGGAAAGAATTCAAATATTCCACCTGTATCAGGAAATACTGAAGGAATACCAAGTCCAGATGCTTCACAAAGTAAAGTTGGTTGACCCTCGTACAATTTTGTTACTGTAATAACTGCAATAGATTTTGAAATAATTGATAATACTTTTTTATGATCTAATTCTCCGTGAAAAATAATGTCTTTACTAACATAATTTTTTTTCAAGAATTTCAAAAGAGGACCTTCGCCAATAATATGTAGTGGTATCTTGTTCAAATTTGCTGAATTATATGCTTCAATTAACTCTACTAAACCCTTCTCTTTTGATATTCTTCCAGCGTACACAATACCATTAGCTTCTATATCTAATTCTTGACTTTCATCATCTTGAATATCTACATTTGTATAGTTAGGAAATATGGCAATCTTTTTTTTATCTATATTTTCTTTCATTAAAAATTCTTTCTGAAAGTTACTTAAAGTAAGTATTTTTATGTCTTTTTCTTTTAGAATTTTTGAATATGCTTTGCCATATAAAATCACGAAAAAAGATTTTAAATAAGAAGCTTCAAAATATTTATTTAGGAATTGAAAGTTCTTTTTCTCAAAACCACAGGCATTACAGACCTGTTCTCCCCTAAGGTGTTTTTTTGATAAATACGATTGAGTACAGTAATGTCTGAAATTATGAATTTTTACAAAAGTTTTTAAATTATGTTTTTTTGCTAAATCAAAAATTCCTAAAGAAATCTTAAACCATGTATTGTGAATGTAAACCAAATCTGGCTTAAAAGTTTTTATTTTCTTTTCGATTAGATTTAGTGAATCTTTATTTTTGTTACTAAGGAAATAGACTAACTGTTTTAAGATAGCTATTGGGTTTTTTGAAATATGATTTGAGAAATATAACTCCTCAACATTATGTTCTTGTTTTAAAAAATTTGCTTCATTTTTAACAGCAATGTCTTCGCCACCTATATTTTGATAGTTTGTGTGTACTAGTAGTATTTTCATATTTTTTTATTACTTACAAAGTTTAGATAAAGAATATAATTTAGTAAGTAATGAATATTGTATATTTCATGACATATGGTTATTCCATCAAAAGCTGGCATGAAGCGGGCCATTTATCAAGAGAGATGAATTATTTTAACCGCTTTACTTCAAAGTCGGATACTAATTATATTTTTATTACATATGGGAATAAATCTGATTATGAATACAGTGATAAATTTAAAAATTCTAAGATCATTCCTATTTATGAACATCTTAATTTTTCTAAATACAAATTAATAAATTTAATTAAAAGTTTTTATATCCCAATTATTTTAAAAAGATTATTGGTAGAAGAAGATATACAAATAATAAAACAAAATCAATTACTCGGATCTTGGATTCCCATAGGGCTTAAACTTCTTTTGAAAAAACCTCTCATTATTAGAACAGGGTATGATATGTATTCATTTAGCAAAAGTGCTAAAAATGGATTATTCAAAAGGTTACTGTATTATTTTTTAACTCAAATCACTCTTATTATGGCTGATCAGTATACGGTATCGAGTAAGAATGATTTTGAAAAAATAAATAGTTATTTGTTTAAAGGAAAAAGTACTGCCCTCATGTCAAATTGGGTATCTGAGCAGCCCATTTATGATCTAAATAAAAGAGATGAATTGAAACTGTTGACTGTAGGACGTCTTGAGAAGCAAAAAAATATTGAAAAAATTATTAGGGACTTTAAAAATACAGCTTTTGAAATCGATGTAATTGGCGAAGGTAGTGACAAAGAGTTTCTAGAAAAATTAGCAGAAAAAAATAATGTAAAAGTAAACTTTCTTGGCACAATTGATAATGATAAAGTTTTAAGTTTCTATAAAAATTATAAATATTATCTTTCATCTTCAATTTATGAAGGAAATCCAAAGACAATATTAGAAGCTATGTCTTCTGGATGTATTGTTCTTGCACTAAAAAATCCTAATATTGAAGAAATAATTATTCATAATCACAATGGTTTTCTAGTTAAAAATGATGAATTAAGTTTTTTAAAAATGATCGATGAAATTGCAAAACATGAAAATATAGAAGATATTTCTCGTAATGCAATTAGTTACGTAAAGAAAAATAATAATTTAGATGATCTAGTTGAAGCTGAGTATAAATCAATGATTAAGCTCAAAAAATAACCTACGGGATTTGAATACTACTAAGGCTGTCTTTGCCTTCAATAACTTTTAATCTTACATCGTATTCAAAGTCATATGGATTGTGAGTACAATTTATTATTGTTAAGTTCTTGTTTTTCAATATTGAAAAAATTTTCTCTCTTGAATTATCATCTAAATTTGCAGTTGACTCATCGAGTAAAAGCAAGTCTGAATCTGCTAACAATGCCCTAATAAATGAAACTTTTTGCAATTGTCCTGAGGACAGTGACTTTCTATCAATTGTTCTTTCCAATACAGATGTATCATTAGAAGAAAACAATTTGAATTCCTTAACTAGGTCGATAATTTCATTTTCTGATTTATTAAGTTTATTTCCATAAAGCAAATTTTCACGTAAAGTTCCAGGAATTATGTATGGAGACACACCAACGTAACCAATATTGTTTGTCATAACTGTTGCTTTCCCAGTTTTAGGTTTTAAAGCTCCGGCAATTATTCCTAGTAATGTACTTTTTCCAGAACCATTAGGTCCCGTAACAACAATGTGTTTATTTGCCGGAAGGCTTAAATCCAAATTTTTAAAAATATATTGATCAGATAAGAAATATTTGAATGACATATTTTTAATCTCAACTACGTTATCTTTTTTAGGAGTTAAATCATTTTTTATATATTTGAAAGATGAGACTTCTTTATTACTTTCTTCAAGTAATGTGAGTTTTTCAAGATGTACTTGCGAATTAATTAGCATATTTAGGTTTTGGTTTATGACACCAATGGTTTGTACAAGTCGAAGTGAAACTCCAATAAACTCAAGTGTTAAAGATTTTAAAATATCAAAACTGGTTAAAAGTACTGCCACTAAAAAAAACACAAGAAAATTAGGAATTAAACTATTTATTGTTCCATATTTATAGTTGTTGAGTTGCTCTTTTGTAAAGTTTTTTAAATTTTTAATAAAATTTTCAAATTCAAAATTTTTAGTTTTTAGTATTTTAATTAAAAATAAATTCTCTACTACTCTCTCTGTATCTTGTGAGAGCTTTTGTGCATATTTATAAGATAAATCCATCGACTGTCTCCCTTTTTTTAGTAAATAATAAGTTGGGTACGATAGCAATATTGCCGCGCTAAAAAAAACAAATATTGTGTTGATATCTGTGTAAAGTAAAAAAACTAAATATGAAATCAATTGTAATACGCTACTAATGGAGGTTGATAAAGCTGAGTAGAAATAAGATACATGATTTGTAAGTGAGGAAATATAGAAATTTGAGTCTGCAATAGAAATATTTCCTTTTTTATATATTTCATCTAATAAATGACTCTTTAAATTTTCACTAATTTTAAGTTGTAAGTCATATATGTTTATTTTTTCAAGGTAGATTGAGATAAATCTAAAAAGAACTATGAAGGGTAACAAATAAGTATTTTCAAGAAAAAATAGAATAAATAAGTTGTCATATTCAAGATCACTAAAGAACGATGAGAAAATTAATATAATTAGGATATCCAGTAAAACTGTAAGATTTGCCAAAACTGCTGAAAGCAAGATTCTTACTTTCTTCTTATTAACCTTAGTTATTGAAGAAATGTAAGATACTTCTCTGAAAATATTTAAGTATTTATCTTTCATATTTTATATAAACCCTATCTAATAATAAGGATTAAGAAAAAGTATATTGTAAATAAATTTTATTTAGACAAGGCAAGATATTATTGAGGATAAAAACCAGCAGGAAAATTTGATAAATAAGATTGAAAATTATGAGTGTAAGCCACTAAAAGTAAAAATAAAGTTATGAAGTATGCATTTTTGTTAATAATACGTAATTTATGAAAATATAGTGATGCAACAAATACTATTAAATGAAAAAGTTGTATTATATACGAAGCTTTTATGACATCCCCTGTGTCAGAAACATAAGCAATCGAAAATACCAAAAAACCAAAAAAACTAAAGTAAACGGCATACTTAATATATCTAATCAAAAAAAACGAGTTAAAATTTTTTAAACCTTCTTTATAAAAAAATAAAATGATAATCGTTACAAACAGTGAAACTAGGTTAACTCTCGATAAATAACTTCCAATAGAATTTTGATGTAAACCAATATCAAGATATTTTGATGTAAATGTAAAGTATCCCCAATAATCACCCCACAAATCAGAATAAAGAATTGAGATAAATTGATTATTTAAATTTGGTCTTATTGGATTTGTAAATAATGCAAATAAATGTTCTGTATTGGGAATATAGAAAGAAAACTCTTGATTTGAAAACGAAAATTTTGTTCTATCCATATTAAATGCAATGAAAGATCCATAAGATTTATACAATCCATAATAGAACCAGTAAGATAAACTCACGCCTACTGTACTGCTGTAAAACCAAAATTTAAAATAATTATTTTTAAACTTGTCCCTAGTTAAAAATAATAAAACAATCAGCGGTGGAAACAAAAGTATACCCCACTGTCTACTTAAAGCTATACAAGCTATAACTAACCCAGTAATGATCACAGTTTTTACATGAGGTTTAAAAATAGTTTTTTCATTTTTTAAAATAATAAATAAAAACATACTCATGAAAAATAAAATATAGGGCTCCCCCCGAATCATAGATACAGTCCTATAATTTACGGCTAACAGAGAAATCAAAAGAATATACGAAGTATTCACAATAGATTTACTGTTTGAAATTAATTTAATTGTTAGTAAGTTAATTAGCAAAGTGGCCAAGTACATAATTGATTGAAATATATGTGTAAACATTGCAAAAAAAGGCTGGCAATCTTGTAAGTAGTCTGAACTTTCAATAACATTTCTACAAATAACTTGTCCGAAAGCTGGTACGACATACCCAAGTGGGGGGCTGAAAAATTCCCTAGTTTCAGTTGAGCTTGGTAAGTTTAGGCTATCAGGTAGGTATCTTGCTATATGGTTTACGTAAGCAAAATGAGCTTCCGCATCATACCCTAAACTTGGGGTGTAATGAATAATGTTATAAATTAAAATAAACAGAATTGAGGTGAGTATTACATAAAAAAATAGTTTCTCAAGTTGTTCTAAATTTCTATTAATTTTCATAGTGCTTATGGTAGAGCAGTAGATGCCTACTCATTCAATTTGTAAATATTATATCCATCAATCAAGTCAATATAAATATAATTTTTTTCTATGTATTCAATAAAAAATTCAGGTGCTTTTATATTCTCTACCTCTAAAACTGCATACACTGGCCTTTCTTTTTTAAGATCTTCTAAAAATATTGTCTCAAGGTTTGTGTTGTAGTACCTATTGTTTTTCCACTGATATAAACTTTCTACATATTTCATTTCGAACCACCACCACATTCTTGTCGCTGGCAATTTATTAGATTTAAAATAAATATCGTCCCAACTTTCATATTTGATCCATGACAGAACTAATTCGGGATCTCCGGAACTGTACAAAAATTTTGAAATATTACTATCTTGTACTGCTGCTTCTCTAGCATTTAAATAGCTCTGATCTAGTAATGAGGTTCTCGTGTAAACTACGTCACCAAATTGCATTAGAAAAAATTCTATTACGAGGATTGCTGAAATAATTATATTTACAACTAGAGTTTTAAATTTAAACACATTTAATAAATAGAAAATGAATATAAAAATTACTAAATAATTAAGTAAAAGAATTACCTGTAAGTATGTGGGAAATCTTGGGCCAGTTAGAAATAGATGAATAACTTCAAATGAGAAAAAGTAGATAATTAATTTAAAAAATTCTTTAGATTGTTTTATAATCACAATTTTGTCTTTAATAATGAAAAATGAAAAAATAAATAAGAGGGTTAAGATGTAAGCCACACGATTATGATCCCAATGATAAAATAATCCAAATTTTGAAAGCTCCGCTAAGTTAACTTGATTGCTTGGCCCCAGGCCTATGCTGTCGAAATGAAATATGTAATTCAAATAAAATGTATCTTTTAACTCAGAGTTACGCCAAAAAATCAATGATGTTATGCATAAAAGAATTACATTGGATGTAAAAAAATAATAGATAAATTTAGATTTTTTTTCTAATTTAATTAACAAATATATAAACAGTAAACCACATGACACAAGATAGGATTCTAGAAATAAGACTTGGAAAAATACTGTAGAGCTAAAAAATATAATATTTTTACTCGTTGGGGTTAACAAAATCTGATAAGCAAATATTAATAAAAGACACTGGAAAACCATTCCAATTGTTCTATTGTCAAAAATGACGTTGCCACCTATAGTCGTTGAACTTAAGTCAAATATATACGCAGAAGATAAAAGAAATGAAATTACCTTCTGCATAGTTAATTTGTAACAAACATTAAATAATAATAGGTTTAGTAAAAGCAATAAACATGAATGCAAAACATAGAAACCAAAATCTATATTTAAATAATCTGAAAATAAAAAAACTAATTTAAAAACATAAAATATTGGGGGGGTATGGTGATTCCAAGCTGCTTCAAATGTATTCAAATCAAAATAATGCATTTTTGATGATGTGAGAAGCATTATTTTTTGGTCAATTTTTAATAGTCGTGAATCTGCTTTTCCCAATCCAAATACAAACCAAGAAAAATTTGAAAGTGTTATTAAAAAATAAGGAGAATAAGTAATTTTTTTGTAATTAAGATTCATCAATCTTAATTATTTGTGAAAATATTTGAATGCTTAATAATAAAAATACCATTGAAATTATGAAAATTGGATTCCTGTGAACAAATATTGAATTGACAGTTTTTTGATATATAACAATTAGATTTAACCCTAAAGAAATCAAAAATAACATTAATGACAACTTGCCAATCGCATACTTCGCCGGCCGGGTAAAGCCATTCGTTAGATAAAAAAGTATTCCGTCGACAATGACTGGAACTATCCTACCAAAACCGTATTTAGAAACTCCTTTGGTTCTTTCAGCATGTTCTACTTCAATTTCAAATATTGAGTACCCCCTTGCTTGCAACATTGGGGAAATAAATCGATGCATATCACCCTTAAAAGTTAAGCTTTCTAAACACTCTCTCTTTATAACTTTTAAACTTGAACCAAGATCTTTAAATTTTGATTTAGTAAAAATTTTTAATATAAAATTAGCTAACCTAGAAACTGTCTTTCTTAAAAATTCATCTTTTCTGTTCTTCCTATAAGAAATTATGGCGTCAAAATTATTTACAATAAAATAATCATAAAGTTTTTTTAACTCTTTAGGCGGGTTTTGACAGTCAGCATCAATCATGCCTATTACATCTCCATTAGAATTTTTTAATCCGACTTCTATACTTTTTGATTGACCTAGATTGTACCCATTAGTAACGATTTGTATATTAAGTTTGTATTCACTTTTTTTAATAACGTCCTCCAGGGAAACTGGGCTCCCATCATCTACCAGAATTATTTCTAAATCTACTTCGTCTTTAAATGTTTTCTCAATTTCTACTAAAAGATCATTTATATTTTCTTCTTCAGAATATGCAGGTATTATTATTGAAAATAAATTATTACTCATGAGAGCATTCTAATTACTTAAAACGAAAATCAAATAAATTTGATTTTTTGTAATTTTTATAATTTACTTTACAGGACCATCACTGCTTATTGATTTTTACAAAAATTTGAGAAAATATATTTACTGTTCTCATCAATATTTAAATAAAAATTAGATTAGTCAATTAATATTGATTTATGTTGAAAAGAAAAACATACTTTAAAGCCATTTTTGTTTTACCTTTGTTGTTACAAATTTCTTTACTTTCAATAAATTTTCAATCAAATTTTGACCTAAATAATCCGAATTACTCAATAATGAATCACGATATCACCACAATTTGTCAAATGGGCAAGTTTGATATTGACGAGAATGAGAAAAATACTCTTAAATTAATTGAAAGTAGAGAAATTTCTGTGATCCCGGAGTTAGAAAATATTTTTTGTCTTGGAAAAGTTGTGGAAGTATTTGAAAGCGATAAAGAAATAGTTATTTATATTGGCACAAATAGGCAGGTTTTTAATTATGTAACATTATTTAATTTGGGTCTTTTTTTAATTACTTTGTCTATATTTAACGATAAAGACACGAAATTTTTAAAAATAATTATCTTTCTTTTGTTTATTTCAACAGTTTTAAACTTAAACTGGCTTGAGCCTAAAAATTTTTTTAATAGAA
>Ga0163110_10000796_pt1 | contig 15356 bp, 17 predicted proteins | sample CRUFie1St17metaG_FD_108703 | JGI IMG/M metagenome (GOLD analysis project Ga0163110, IMG submission 108703) | Marine microbial communities from the Costa Rica Dome - CRUD Field 142mm St17 metaG | ecosystem: Environmental > Aquatic > Marine > Oceanic > Photic zone | place: Costa Rica: the Eastern...
AGAACCCTTATCAAACAAAAAAAGAGCAAAGCATATCATTGATTTAATTGGCTCAAAAGAATTGTTAATAGAAAATATTAGTAATGAAATTGAAAATGAAAATTTTCAGTGGGCAGCTGAATTGAGTGATTATGGACTTGAGATCTATCCAAATGACGATGAAATAATTAAATTGCACAGTCAATCTTTGGAGTATTTATCTAAAATTGAGTATAATCCTATAGCAAGAAATTATTATTTATCTGAATCCTATGAACTTTCAAAAAAAATAAAACCTTCATTGGATTATACTGTTTCTGCTGAACAAGCTAAAAATATACCATTAAAGTCTTTTTTTGAAGCTATGGGTCCAAGGTTAAATCCAAAAAAAGCAAACAATAAAAATATAAAAATTGGTTTTGATATATCAGATACTAATGAAAAATACAGTGTGGTGATTCGTAACCAAATTGCAGAAATATCAAATAGTTATGATGATAGCTATGATGCGATTGTTACTGTGGATTCTATGACTTGGAAAGGAATATTGTTAAAGACAGAAAGTTCAGCCAAAGCTTTTGCTTTGGGCAAAATTAAAATTAAAGGAAACTACAGTAAATTCTTACAGTTCTCTTCTCTTTTTTCTAACGACTAATAATCTATTAAAGTAATCACTTCACCAAACTTTTCAGAAAGCTTTTTTGATCCACCTAATTCAGGCATATCTATTAAAGCTATTATATGTACCTCAGATGCACCAAGCTCTTGACAAAGCTCAGCGGTTGCCATTGCAGTACCGCCTGTAGCAATTAAATCATCAACCACTAACACTTTATCTCCTTTTTTAATAGCATCCTCATGGATATGGACACTATTTGTACCATACTCAAGCGTAAAGTTCTTTTCAGCAGCTTTTCTTGGAAGCTTTCCAGGCTTTCTTGCCAAAACATAAGATTTTGATAAAGCGTAAGCAATTGATCCAGACCAGAAAAATCCCCTAGATTCCACTCCGACAACTCTATTAAAATCTAAATGCTTAACTTTTTCTATCATAATATCTACAGTAGATTTAAATGCATCTGGATTCTCTAAAAGTGTGGTGATATCTTTAAAAACGATTCCTTTGATTGGATAATCATTAACGATTGTTATTGTTTCTTTTATTTGTTCTATTTTCATATTTATTGCGCGCATACTACGTAAATTCCACTACAATTCAAACAATATAAATAGTACTAAAAATTAATATTACAAGTTTACGGCAATCTTCTTTATCTTATAGTCGGGGATGAAAAAACTTAAGTCAAAAGAAGATTTTGCAGTAAAAACAAAAAATATTTTTAATGCTATAACCCAGCACGTTCCTAATTCAAAACATGAACAAGCTAGAAGATTTTTTCTGAAATCAGTATCTACAAGAATAGCTGTCCTTTTAATTATGTCCAATTTTTTTGAAGATAAAAAAACTACAGCCTCTGACATATACAACACTTTACATCCAAAATATGGTTCAAAATCATCTTTTGTAAACTTTATTAGCCTTGGCGTGAAAAAAGGTTACTTTACAATGAAAAAGTGCACAAAAGACTCAAGAAAAAAGTATCTTTATCCTTCAGTAGAGTTTACCCAAATATGGTGTCAGTTTATTTCTAGATCAGAAGGTGCTCCGATTGATAAAAATATCAATTGGAACGATATAACAAAAAACTGTCCAAAATAAATTTACGCTTGAATGTTATGCTTTTCGCATAAGCCAGAAAGAAAACCCCACAACATCTTAACCGTTGACAATCCTGCTTCTTCAGCAAGCTTTCTTTCTTCGGGTGATAACTTATTCATTAATTCGGCACTTTGCTCTCTATGCTCAATATCGGCATCTTTATGCACGACAAAGTATTCTAACCCTGCATCAGTTGATACATTATAGTGTTCAACAAGACCTTTAATTTTTGTATCTGCAATTTCTGGTACCTGTCTTTCATAAGCGTATAATGATCCTAGTCCTTCTGCGTAAGAGGATCTAGCTAGCTTAAAAAAGTTATCAATCATATCCTTTGTAAAGGATTCTTGATTAACTGTTTCAACAGTATTTTCATCAGCTCCAACAGCTAATGCAAACTGCTTCCAAAGCATTGGATGATCTTTTTCAAAATCTTCTTCATCGCTTAGATTATCTAATAAAATTTTTCTGTTATCAATATCTTCACAAATTGAATGAGTTGCACTAATATACCTTGGAAAAGCCTTAATGTGTTGGTAGTACTGTTCCGCGTAATCCTTTAATATTGCTTGATTTAGCTCACCTTTATTCCATGCAATATAGAATGGATGATCTAATAAATGAAACTTGTCTAATTTCTCGTTTAGTGTATTTAAGTAATGCATTTTATCTCCTAGTTTAGTTGGCTACCTTATAGATATTATATATTAAAAATCAATAAATCAATTATCATAAACTAAATATGTTGAAATATTCCAATGATTCCAAAAATCTTTTGTTGTTGGTTGAGCATTTGGTATATCAATAGTAATTATATTTTTACCTCTTTTGATATCTGGCAAATCGATTACAACAGGTGGTACTTTACTTCCTGGACACCAATTACTTCTTGAATAATCAGAAGAAGCAATTCTCTCCTTAATATCTTCCCCTTTCCAGGTGGTATCAACATACCATACTCCTGAAGAAGGATTAAACCTTCTAAATGCAGCACAGTCATCTCTCCAAGCAGGGAAATTTATCAACTCTTGCCCATTTAGACTAACGATGTTATTTCTTTGATTAAACTCATCTCCATCGCTGTGAGCACCATGGCCTGTCGTAATAAAATACAACTTAGCGTTTTTTATATCTTTATCGACAACAAATTCATTTGATAATAGATCTTGCGAAAAATCATGGCTGCCGTTGAGTTTAGCAGAATATTTGTGAGTATTATTAATAAAGTTAACGTTTTGCTTATCAAGAAAATCAAATCTGATATCACTTTCATTAATATCTAAATCTACATTCATTATAAATCCATCCTTATGATAGGAATCAATCCATATGCCAATCCATACTTGCTGGTTGTCAAAAAGACTTGCTAAATGCGATATATCTTCTTCCCACGCTATATCTTCTTCCCATTTAGGAATATAAACTGGTTTGTAGTCATCTAAACGCTCTTGACTGCTAAAATGCCCTACTCCAAAAGGCGTGATAAATCTTAACAATTCGATTGGATTTTTTTGTTCTTCATTTGGATGTGATTTAAGTAAAAAAATAGAACCTGATTTGTCCCAAGGATCACCATCTGAAACAAGATTAGCCTCGATAATAATTTTGGATGATTTTTTGAGGTCAGGAACAATAATTTTTTTGAAAATCAACCTACCGTTATCGGTAATTATCAGACTATCACTATTAAATTCTTTACCTTCAATAAAATTAATTTTTTGATTATTTAAAATATTTATTTGATGTGAAGTGGTTTTATTATTTGATAGAAAAAATATTGATGAAACTGCTGTAATCGTTGCAATAAGTAAAAGTTTATCCTTTAATTTTATCATATGCTTTCAACGCTATATCTCTAGACTCTTCAATAGAAACTATTGGCTTTGGATAATCCTTGCCATATTCAATCCCAGCTTGAACAAATACCTCTTCTTCTGCCTCCCATGGAGCAAATAAATATTTTGATGGGAAGTTTTTAAGCTCGGGTACAAAGTGTTTTGTATATTCACCATCTGTATCAAACTTTTTACCTTGTAAAATAGGATTAAATATTCTGAAATATGGAGCTGCATCTGCTCCGCTACCTGCAGTCCACTGCCAACTTGCAGTATTATTTGCTAAATCTGCGTCACAAAGACAATCATTAAACCATTCCATCCCTTTTCTCCAATCAATCAACAGGTTTTTAACAAGAAATGAAGCAACAATCATTCTTACCCTGTTGTGCATATAACCTGTTTGCCACAACTGTCTCATCCCAGCATCAACAATTGGATATCCAGTTTTACCCTCTTGCCATGCTTTTAAGAAACCATCGTTTTGACCCCATGGAAACTTATCAAACTTTATATTAAGGTTATCAGTACACATCTGAGGAAAATGATAAATTAAATAATAAGAAAATTCTCTCCAGCCCAACTCACTATGGAAATGAGCAACATCTCTTTCAGGAACATGAGATTTGTCGTTATGCCAAATCTGATGAGGAGAAATTTCTCCAAAATGTAAATGTGGAGACAAAACTGAAACATTTGGTTGTGATGGAAAATTTCTTCCATCTTTATACCCCGTTAAACCTGCCTGACTAAATTCAACATATTTATCCATAGCAGCTTTTTCACCAACATTCCAATGCTCGATTAGTTTATCATGCCAAGAAAATTTGGAAAGTAAATCAAGATCTTCAACTTTATGATTAGAAATTCCTTCTTCATTTAATTGAAGGTTTTCAGGATAATCTACAACCTGTCTTGGACCAGCATGTTTTTTAAGACAACCTTTACGATAAAAAGGAGAAAACACTTTATATGGAGTATTATCATCTTTTAAAATTTCCCACGGCTCCCACAGCAAAGAGCTGTTAAAGGTTTTAGTTTTGATTCCTTTGTTTTTAAGAAAGGATTTTATTTCTGTATCCCTTTCAATTTCCCAAGGGCTATAACATCTATTCCATGAAAAAGATTCAACCTCATTTTCACTTACAATTTTTTTTATTATCTCCATTGGATCGCCTGAAAAAAAATTAATTTTATTATTTAAGCTTTCATCTAAAGATTGCAATGAATGGTGTAGCCACCAAGCACTAGCTTCACCGAGGTTAAATTCTTTTTGGGTGTTGTTTATTGTATCTAATATAAAAATAGGCGTTAGAGGTCCATTTTGAGCCGCAAAATGCAATGAGGGGTTATCATTAACCCTTAAATCACTCCTAAACCAATGTATAGATATTTTATTCATCGAAAATAGTGTTTAGAGTTAAAGCTAATCTTACCCCGGCAGTAAATAGTTGCGACTTGACAATATCAAAGTTTTCATAAATGTAATCATAACCTAAATAATCTCCATTTTTAGCTTCGGCGTATATATTAACAACCATGCTCTGAGATTCATTGACCCACTGATTTTCAGATTTAATTTTAATGCTTCTATTATCATAATTTTTATTTAAATGCATAGCAAATTCTGTGTAACTCATCATGTACGTATTTATCATTTCACTATCCCAAACTCTGTGCAAGTTGGAATCATTACCAAACCATTTAACTTTAATTTCATTTCCGCCTCTATCTTCTGACCTTCCAACATGCAATGGCTGATGAATATCTCCAACAAAATGTACTAAAAATCTTAAATAAAAAGCTTTCTCATCCTTTGAAACTTTTGAATCTTTCAGCTTCTCTTTACACAATTTGATTGCCATAACTAGATCACCCTTATCTGACTTAAAGGAATCCTTATATTTTGTGTCCAGGGGCATATTTACATAGTGCCAAGGATTATATTTTTTAAAATCTGGATTTGCACGCATTTCATCTGCCCACGTACTGGCTATTGCAAGTGAAGGATCATCTAAAATTTTAGCAATTTCAATTTTAGTCTTTTCAGTAAGATAAGATTCTGCAACTTCTCCTGTTACTCTATGTCCTGTTTTTCCCCAGGGAAAAAGCAATGTGCATAAAAAAACTCCTGTTACAATATTTTTGATCATTTTAATACTCTTTTATTTTTTCTACATTTTTCACTACAATAAATAACATTTTCCCACGTCTTTTTCCACTTTTTTCTCCAATTGAATGGAAATCCACATACAGGACAAATTTTTGATGGGAGATGTTCCTTCTTCAAACTACGGATTTTTTTATTTCTGGTAAAACTTTTTCACCAATTAATTTAATTGAATTTGATAATTGTTCATTTGATAGCTCAGCTACACTCATTTGAAATGCAAATTGAGTAATTCCACCTAAATCTTCGCTATGAGACAAAATCTTATCTACAATTTCAGCAGAATCACCAACAAAAAAAGCACCATTCTCGCTTGTAAGAAAATCATAACTTTGCCTTGTTACAGGACCCCAACCTCTTTCAATTCCAATTTTTGTAAACGATTTAGCATATCCGGGATAAAATTCTTCCCTGGCAGTTTCTCCATGATCTCCAACATACCCCAAACAGTGAACACCTATTTGAATGTCTTCTTTATCAAAGCCAGACTCAACCCATGTCTTTCTATACAAATCACATAATGGCTTAAATCTGCGTGTTTCGCCACCAATGATAGCTATCATCAAAGGAAGGCCAAGTTTAGCAGCTCTAATAACTGATGCAGGAGTTCCTCCGACGCCGACCCAAATTGGAATTTTATCTTGATAAGGTCTAGGATGAACTTCTTCACCATTCAATGCAGGTCTGAATTTACCCGACCATTGAACGGAACTATTTTCTCTAATTTTAAGTAATAAATTTAGCTTTTCTTCAAAGATTTCATTGTAATCATTAAAATCCAAACCAAACAATGGAAAAGATTCTCTAAAAGATGCTCTACCAACAACCATCTGTACTCTACCTTTTGATAGTAAGTCTAGAGTGCTATAGTTTTGAAATAATCTAACTGGATCTGCAGCTGATAATACCGCAACAGAGGATTTTAAAATTATTTTACTGGTTATACTCGATGCAGCCGATAAAATAATATGAGCTGCAGAGTCTAAATACTCTGCACGATGATGTTCTCCAATACCAAAAAAATCTAATCCATATTCATCTGATAGCTTAATTCTCTCAAGAAGATTGGCTATTGAGTCATGGCGATGTTCAGGAGTATTATTTTCAGGTTGCTCAAGAGAAGCAAAACTATGGATACCTATTTTCATTAGAAACCCAAGCTTAGCTTTAGTCCAAAATTTCTGAATTCTTGTTTATTATCAGCTGCGGACCTTCCTTGATAAAATTCTCCAGAAATACCAATTAATCTGTTGATGTGGAACGTCAATCCGGCATTTATTCCATAATCAAACTTATCTGCTTTAAATTCATTTTCATCAAATGTGTAAATTGCAGGTAAAATTAAATTTTCAACTTCAGATGATAAATTTATTCCAACAACAGGCCCAACATAAAATGATAAATTACCAACATTAACAGTGGCATTTACGAAAAAATCAAAATACGAATATGACAGTAATAGATTTACCGTTTCTTCATCAACTGGTAGTGGATTTCCATCAATTAGGTAATCGCTAAGATTTATATCTTGATTACCCCCTCTTTGAGAAAACTGAAATCCAAAATTGATTGGCGTATTTATAAATAAAAAACCAAGATTCTTTGATACTCCAAAATAATTACCTGATGAGAAATCAGAGAATGAACCATTTGTACTTGTACTTAATTGTTGATGACCAGCAAAAATGTTTAAAGAGCGTGTTTCTTGACTAACTATTACCCCTGAAAAAAGAATAAGAGCTAAGATTAGTTTAAGTTTATCTTCAAAGATTGAAAAACTACTCATCATCCATTGCTAGATTAAAAACCATAATAACAACAAATAGTATACATAAAAAGAACATAGGTAGTTCTATTGGATGCTGAAATGTAAATGGACCCCATTCTATCATAGACGAAAATTATATATGCGCTTTTAAAATTCCTATTGAAAATGAAAAAGGGACCTATAAATGATCCCTTTTTACATTTATATTAAAAAATTATACTACTCTTTTAATTGTGCTCTTACTCCTAAGATTCCAAATGTTGGAGCCCACAAGCCCACAAAAACACCTACTTGTCTAGCAGACGCAGCATTTTCATATCCTGGGATATTAAGAAAAAGCATCACCGCCATCAATATTGATAGAATCATAAGAAGATACCATGTATTTGAATTCATATATTACCTCTACAAGTTAGTTTAATAAATGCTAAATAATTTTAACACAAAAGCTAAAACAATCAATAACAAAACGAGTTTTGTGTCTAAACAATAATGAACAATTCTTTCTATCATCTTTTCCATTTAAAGCGTCCCTAACGTTATCATTAAAAAAACGATTATAGTAAAAAGGATAGATATAATAAAACCAGCGTTGGTATCAAGAATTGACAATAAGCTATCTGCAAGTCTATTTATCATTTTTAGCATTTTCGTACTGGATTATAGCTCATTTATAAAAGAAAATCAATAATGTATCATAAACGTAAAAAATGAGTCTTTTCCATTCGATCCAATTTCAAATAAGTAATTTCTTTTAAATAACCTTACTACTGGAATAAGCATATCTGATACATTTTCATTTTCATAAGCAACTCTATAATGCGCTATGAACCAAGTTGAAACTTTTGAATAGTCTACGGTAAAAGGACTAAAGGCTAAACGAGTATTTGAAACTAATGAACTATTATATGAATAATATTCCAACATCTCCATTACCATAAAACGACGATTTTCCCAATCTCCATGAACTCCAATAGTTGACATTGCTTTTGAATTTTCTGTACTTAGTCCAACACTTGAGAGTAAATAAAAATTAGCTTGAGAATTTTCATTATTCCATCTTTTGGCAAGAAAATTATTATTAATTAAGGCAAAAGCCTCTTGTTCTTTCCTATCTTCAAGAAGTCTAAAACCTAAATACCAATTGCTTGTTTTGGAAACACCATACCTTAAATCATTGTAGCTTGGATTTTGTGTTAGCCAAAATACTTTTCCATTTTTAAAAATTACAGGATGAGCAGATAGATTTGTTATTAAAAAAAGGAGGATTAATGTTCTGAACATATTATTAATTATAATATATTTTCAGAGATGTTTTCTTGTAATTCCTTTTCAAGAATATTCAATTTACCAACACTGTATTTAGTTAATTGATTATCTTTTAGAATATATAATTTTTTGACTTCATATCCGGCATCCTGAATAACATTATATATTGATTCTGGATTTACTGATGAAGATTTTTTAAGACCTAACTGAACAAATTTTGCGTCAATATCAACAAGCACTCCATTACTAAATTTTGATTTATCTACAAACTCTTCATTAGAAAACCCTTCTTCAATGCCAAATGCGCACATTGAACATACCATACCAAGAACCTCGACGATAGCTTCATTTTGATTCATATCAATTTCTTCGTTATCAATAGTAATTTTTGACTGAGCAAAGCCTAGGGTTAAAAGAAGTGTTAGTGATAAGAAATATTTCATATAAAAAATTAGCTATGAATAATCTTTTCATCAAGGAGCATCTATAAAAATATGTTATCCTGCTCCGCCGCCTCCGCCGCCTCCAGCTCCGCCTCCTCCGCCGCCGCCTCCATCTCCTGCGAAAGAAGCAGAAACAGCTGTTCCCGTTGTGGCAATATCGCTAACCATTGATGCTACGGATGATATATCATATCCTGAATCACCATGGAACATCCATATAAAGCATCCTGGATCGTTATTATCAATGTCTTTGATGATAGACTTTAAATGATCTGACTGAACTGAAAGAGCTAAACAATATTGTAATAACTTATCTGAGTTGAAATTTTTAAGGTCTAATTTATTTTCGGTTAATTGCGATGTAAACAAGATCCAACTATCATACATTTCCTGGCCTTCCTGGGTTAACCTTGAGGCAACCAAAAACATGATAGAAATGATAAACGGTATGATTGCAAGAAACGCAATAAAAGTTGAGTAAATAACACCTAAGGCCACTATAATAATTTGCACAATAACTGTTATTAAAAGGAGTCTATACCTTTCATTTTGACCAGAAGTGTCAACCCAACCGGTCTTTGTCAATTCTTTTTTCTTAACACTTGTCCAACGTGAAGATTTAAATGAAAAATCATAAAAAACATCCTTAAAAGTTGTATCTTTTCCAAACTTCCTAAGCCTTTTAATTAACTGTATTGCAAACAAGCTTTTTAAGTCAGAATCATCAGTATTTAAAATTGTAATTTTCAAGCGCTTTGATTTAAATATTTTCCATCCCTTTTCAACAACTTGCATGGTTAATTTTTTAGCTGCCGCCAATTCAAATAACGTTGATAAAACACCTGGGCCTGTTGGACCCATGCCTGCTTCTCTCCAAAAAAGACTGTTTACAACTACAGGATGATCTTCTGAAGGAAAATCTGTGAAAAGCTTTCTTTCATCTAAATCTGTTTGGAATTTTTTTAAATGTTTTTTGTGAAAGTTAACAGCAAAAAATATAACAAATATAACAAGTAACATGATAAAAATTTGAGCTAAATCTCTTTCTCTTTCATTTTTAATTAAACCTGCTAATGAAAAATCTTTATCGTTGATGGAGGGATTCGTTAAGAATGATGTAGGAAAAATGGTTTTTAACCTCATTTCCGTTTGTTTAGAAAAATTATTTGAGCTAAAGAGGTAACTTATATCATTTGATTCAGCAGTATATTTCTTACTCCTTAAAGGACGTTCCTGTTTTATTGTCATTTTTGATTTATCTATATCTCCAATAAAAGTTTGTGATATAAATAAGTCACCAGGCTTTTTTTCCCATTCATCTGATAAATATGTCCAATAAAATTGGGTATCATTTGGACCTATTGTGAATGGATTGTCAAGTGAATATTCAATATTAAAAAGTCTATCTTCATCGGATGAACTATGATAAATAATTATTTTGTAAGAATTTTTTCTTTCCTGAATTAAAAATGTTCCTGGGAGTTTTGAATCTTCATTTAAAAATGGAACATCATCTACAGATATTTGAATATTAAAAAGGCGATCATATCCTCTCTTAGGAATGATTTTGTATACAAAAGAGTATTTTCCTTGAAAAGAAAACAATCTTTTTTCTGAAAAAGACACAATACCATTTTCATAGATTTTAGACTCGATAGTTGTGCTTTTTATAGAATATTTTTTATCTGCCGCTGACAAGATTGAGAAGAAAGCTAATAAAAAAATAAAATTTTTAAGTAAATATTTCACTATACAATATAGTCAAATATACTTTACATATTAATAATATTTTTTAATACTAATATCCCAAGCCAAATGAAATCATTAATACAATAAAAATAATTATCCAAGCAGCTACTAAAAAAATTAGAATTTTAAAAGAAGGTTCTTCTTTCAATTATTTCTCCTCAACTGCAATTATCCTAGCCCTTGTTGTGCCAATGTTTGTTACTTGATGAGTAGTTGAGCCTTGTATTTGAAAATCTCCGCTTTTTAATTCAGCGGTAAATACTTCACCTTCTTCATTTGTAACTTGCATCTGACCTCCTTCAACTACATAATAAAACATATCGGCATGTGTATGAAGATTATCGCCTTGACCAGGCTCAAAAATTACTTCCAAAATAATAAAATCATCAGTTTCATGTAGCACTTTATAAACATCAGGAGATGCATTTTCAGGGCTCATATTGTTTCTACCTACTTCAATTGCTTTAAACTCTGTTCCAATTTGTACATTACATGCAGATATTAGAAATAATAGCATTATTGTTAAAAAAACTCTCATATTGTCTCCTTAGCTTAGTTCATTTTTTAAGTGTTTAACAAAATCATGAAAATCAACCTCCAATTTGTGTCTTGGGGTGTTAATAAATTCATAAGGCATGTTATTCTGCTGATCGTAAACTGCTTTTTCCAAATTAGCAGGTAACTTCCATTCATTAGACAAATATTTAACAATCTGCTGTGATTGTAAATCTGAAATAGGCCATATACAACCTAAAGGTTGAAGCAAACCAACAAACATTAAATTTTTATACTTTGGGTGAAAGCAAAAATTATAAAGATCAATTTCATTTTTTTCGTAATTGATATCAGCTTCATCAAAAAAAGGAAATTTTATCTTATAACCAGTTGCAAATAAAACTATATCAAAGTTATCTATTGAACCATCTTCAAATTCAACAGAATTATTTGAAAATTTTCTGATATTTTTTTGGGGTTTTATTTTTCCATGTTTAATAAAGTATAGAAGCTCTGAATTTATTGTAGCATGTGTTTGTAAAATGTCATGATCGGGCTTTTGCAACCCATAATCTTCATATTTCCCTTGAATAAATCTTAAAGCTAATTTTTGTAAAAATAACCTAATCTTTTGTGGAATCCAGAGCGTTTTAGAATAAAAAACATCTGATGGCATTCCCATGATGAATTTTGGTATAAAGTGATATCCTCTTCTCATGCTTATAGACGTTTTTTTTGCCACTCTGCTGACCTCAACCGCTATATCGCAAGCTGAATTACCACCGCCAACTACAAGCACAGATTTATCTTTGAAATAATCATTATTTTTAAATTGATGAGAATGCATTAACTCACCATTAAAATCGCCTTCAAATGTTGGTATTCTAGGACTCCAATGGTGTCCATTCGCAATAATTAAATAATCAAACTCTTCACAAGATTCATCAAAATAAATCTTCCATTTATCATGCGAAGGAACAGCTTTTCTTACTTGAGTACTAAATTTTATGTGTTTTCTTAAGTCAAACTTATCAACATAGCTATTAAAGTATGACAATAATTGAGAGCCAGATGGATAATCAGGAAAATCATCTGGCATAGTGAAATCTGAATATTGAGAAAATTCCTTTGAACTGATTATATGGGTGGTTTTAAAAATGCTAGAATGTCCTGTTTTATCTTGATAAACCCAATTACCTCCAATTTGATCATTCATTTCAAAACAAGTAACATTAAAGCCGTTTGTTGATAAATTTTTTAAAGCTGTTATACCAGAAGGCCCAGCACCAATTATTGCGATCTTTGAATCTGAATTCATCATAAAATAATTTATAAAACTTTTAAAGCTTTATGCCATTTTTTTGCATACCAAAAAGTTCTTCCCTGACTATCTTTCATTTTCATTGTTTTTCCATAAAATTTCATCCATTCATGAAAGTCATTATCTTTTTCTGACTTATTTTCATTCATCCAAGAGTAAAGCTCCCCACCGCCTAACCTGTATGAATCATGAACTTGTTCAATTAAATGATTTAAAAATGGTTCATTTATAAGATTTTTCATTGGTTGGAATGGGTTTTTATTCCATTTACCAAGAATTTCTGCCCGCAAGTAATTTCCAAGACCATTAAACCATTTTTGATTCATTAGTACAATATGAGCAGGTTTTTGAAAATCTCTGTGTTCAATATTATCATAAATATATTTTTTAAAACTTTCTACTTCATCAAAAATATCTGGCCCACGGTTTTTATTCCAATCTTTAGAGATACTCTTACCGAACCTTCTTACATCGCTCCAGCAAAACCAATTATTATCACTCATTCTAAATCTTATATGAGCATGCTTCCAATGTTTATTTTTATATCCTCTTTTTTTAAAATTTTTAAAACATCCAGTCATGCCCAATGAGATAACTACAGGCTCTTTATCAAAAAAAAGTTTGAGCTCTTTACCTCTACTCTTTGCTGTAATTCTTTTACCTAAAACATCAATATCCTCAATGAGTTTCAATTTATTTGTTTTGAGAAATTTAACGTCCGTAATATGCCTTTTTTTGTTTGCATTATTAACAAATTCAGACGTTAATTTGACTTCAGAAATTTCAGGCATATTTGATTAGTACCTTGTCACAAAATCTTCTAAATCAATGCTTGGAACGCTTCTATCCTTGCCACTTTTAGTGCCTACATATAAATAACCAAGAATATGGTGATTACTATCTAAATTGAAGTATCTTACAATATCGTCATTTAAAGCAAGCTTACCAGTTTTCCATATTCCAGCATAATTCAATGCACTTAATGCTAATAAAATATTTTGAGCTGCAGCAGCAGTTGAAAGCATTTGCTCAATTGGAGGGACTTTTGGATGCTTTTTAATCTCTGTAATCAAAACGATTACCATAGGTGCTCTAAAAGGAGCAATTTTTGCTTTTTCAATAAATGCTATATCATTTGAAAAATTGTCTTTTGCAAAGTCTTCGAAAATTTTTGATAATTCATTTAGCGAATCTCCTTTGTATTCCAAGAATTTACTAGGTTTAAGCCAAGCGTGATCTGGTGCTCTTAAGGCTGATTGATAAACAATATCCATTTCTTTTCTGTTTGGAAATGGCAGTTCAAGATTTTTTGAAGATTTTCTATTTAATAAGTTTTTAATAGCATCCATGATGCAATAATTTTATAAAAATTATTTTTGAATAACAAATTAATGAGGAGAAATAATTTTTTCTAAAGCTGAAATAAAATGTTTGTCGTCGTTTAAACATGGAATATAAGTAAAAGATTTACCACCAGACTCCATAAAACTTTCTTTACCTCTCATGCCAATTTCTTCAAGCGTTTCTAAACAATCAGCAACAAATGATGGACAAACAATACCAATGTTTTCAACACCATTATTGGGAAAATTTTCTAATTCCTTATCCGTGTATGGTTTCAACCAATATGGACTTACTACTGAAACCCTTGATTGATAAGTCATTTTCCAGTCTGAGTTGCTAAGATTTAACTTATCAGCTGTGAACTTTGAAGTCATGTAAGTATTACACTTATAACACTTGCAATACTCTTTACTATCTGTAGAGCAACAATTATCATGCTCGTAACACTGCTTACCTCCATCGCAAGACTGGGTAACATGCCTTATAGGAATTCCATGATAGCTAAAGATAAGCTTATCTAATCCATTCAAGTGTGGCTTTATAGATCTAGCAAGTGAATCAATATAATCTGGATGATTATAAAAAGGTTCAATGAACTTTAACTGCAATTCAGGATATATTTTTTTAACTACTTTTTTAACCTCTTCGTTCGTTGAAACAGTAGTTGATGAAGCATTGTGAGGATATAGTGGAATTACATGAAGTTCTTTGATTCTTTTTTCTTTGAATCTCAAAATTGATTCTTCAATAGATGGATACTGATATCTCATAGCAATATCTACATCCCAACCGGTTTGCTTTGACAAAGCATCTGCAATTTTTTGCGTATTAATAATTAAAGGAGAACCATCTTCTTCCCATATTTCTTCATAAGCTTCTTTGGCTTGAGATGGTCTAAAAGGAAGTATAAATAATCTTAAAATAAGCTGTTGAAAAAACTTAGGAAAATCTAATACGTAGTCATCTGACATAAACTCTTCAAGATATTCTCTAACATGTTGTTTATCCGTGCTCTTTGGAGACCCTAAGTTTAATAATAATACATTTTTCATACTTTAATACCTGAAGCATCTGGTCTAGTTAGAATAAAAAGCGCTATAGATGTACCAACAATTGCTAACAAAATATCTATTGCTAAAATTTTATTTACATAAATGGCACCTAAAAAAGAAATTGCTATTAAAGGTATTGCACTCATTTTTGCTTTTTTATTAATAGATCCATGGTTTCTCCAGTCTCGAATCATTTTACCAAACATTTTAT
>Ga0163110_10000798_pt1 | contig 15355 bp, 20 predicted proteins | sample CRUFie1St17metaG_FD_108703 | JGI IMG/M metagenome (GOLD analysis project Ga0163110, IMG submission 108703) | Marine microbial communities from the Costa Rica Dome - CRUD Field 142mm St17 metaG | ecosystem: Environmental > Aquatic > Marine > Oceanic > Photic zone | place: Costa Rica: the Eastern...
TACTTGTGCATACATTTGGCTTGTCAACATGTAACAGAGCATAAGGACGACTAGGTGTAAATAAACCTTTTGCATAGATATAAGATTGTTTAACGAAGAAAAGAAGTGATTCTCTTAACAGAATCCCTTTTCACAAAAATAAAATTTGGGGTATAACTTTGAATCAATAATATAAGGATCAGTCAATATAATTTATTTGATTAGGAATCACTATTTCTTGTAAAAATATACTTTAACCATTCTTTATACTACTTGGTTGAGCTCCTTTCCCCTTCTTCTAACAACCTACATAAAAAGGAAAAGCTCGCAACGCACTATTTAGTACATTACGAGCTTTGTGTACCCAGAGCCGGGCACTCAGCATAAAGACGTAATTCATTGTTTTTCAAGTATTTATATAATACTCCTTAGTGTCTATTTACTGGTTAGGACTCCTTACCCTTTATAATCTCCCTTAATCGTGTTGTTTCAGCCTCTAAACGGCTAATTTCACGTTCTTGACGTGCTAGCTGCCTTTCTTGATAGTCCAAAGCAGTTAGTAAATGCTTAATCCCTTCATCGTGTTGAGCTTCTAATACTATTCCCTCTTCTATAGCGAACATAGATCCATACCCAGTGGTGAACCAACGCGCATTGATTTCAGGAAATGTTGTAAGAAAAGTCTTTATGAATGTTAGTTTCGGTTCTGCTTTACCAGAAATGTAATTATATATCGATTGCTTTGGCGTTTTAGACAATTCAGCTAATTCCTTAACTGACAGCTTTTTAGACTCCATTATTGAGTTAATCCTTTCCCCGAATATGTCCATAAGTTGATAATTATTAGTTAAGCACAATTGATTTATTTATCAAACTTGATATATTTGTATCAAATCTGATAAAAATATATGAAAAAAGAAGAAAAAAAGGGTATAGCCCACAACCTAGAAAAACGTGTAAAACAGCTGCCAAGGGCAGCTTATTCACGGCTATTAATGTGTGCAAATGTTGAACGTGGCTTTGGCATAGCCACTTTTAGACGATTCTTAAAGGGAGAAAGCGAGAATCTTAACGTTTTAAGCTTCCTCGCTTCATTCTTCAATTGCTCGTTTGAGGAAATTCTAAACCCAGAATTTGAACTAAGTGAAGCAAACCTTGAACACCACAAACTAATTAAATCATGAAGTTAAAACTTACGTTCCTGTACATGCAGGCTAGCACAGATGCAGAAAGAAAGACAGTCATTGAATACGCACGTCAAAATGGCTATGTGATTACAATAAAGCAGATTGATGATGAGACATCGGAAATTTGCATTGATGAAAGCAAAGATTCTTCAGAAGATTACTCAACTAATCAAACAACTGGGATATGAAAGTCAAAGAACTTGTAAAAATCGCTTGGGCTAAAATGAGCATAAAAGGTTCTTTTGAATTTAGCGTAGAGGGGCAATTTTATGAGCTGCGATCGTGTGGCGATGGTACTCCTTTGCTCATTCAATCAAAACCTATTATAGGGAAAGCGTCTAAGGAGCTTATTGATTTCGTTAGCAAGCTCCCAAGAAAATCTATTGAAGATCTATACCCATACATAAACGCGCTACCGATCGTCATGAGCCTGTCAATCAGGTGCCTATACGCTCGCAATCAAACAGAGTTTGAGACTGTAAGAGAGTTGGCAGACGCAAAAGGATACCAGATAATTGGGGATTACCGCCTATCAAGCGTCCTACCTAAACGGACTTAATTAATTCATTAACAATCAAAAGCGAAGATCATGAATACAGATAGCTTCTTATTGGGTTCTGTTTTCGCGTTTTGCTGCGAAATATTTGGAATTAGCTGGATTGCCTTTGTTGTGGTTTTCGGGCTATTCCTCTTTAGAAACAAGGACTTTAAAGTAAACGGGTATGACTCCACTAAATAAACAACTGTACAAATTCAATAAGAGACAGGTAGAAACTCATACGGCTAATACCCTTTTTGATTTTAAACATGCTGTCGTATCGGTTGATAGTCTCCCAACTGGTCTATACTCTGTAGTTATTTCTATCGCAGAAAATGAAGGCTATACAGATCTAGGGAGTTTTAGCGAGGAAAAAGCGTTTTTTTTGGTGCATATGGCTCACCAATTGTTCGACGGGATCGGACGTAAAGGAACTATAGAACAAATGATTTCCTTTACTCAATATGATGTAGTCGTAAAATTCGGGATGGTTTTAGCGGTTGTATATTATTCTGTTTTTGGGGGGGCTAGCTCTCCTACTCCTAAAGGTGATGATTACGAAAAAAAAGGGTATTTCTTTCCTCGTTTCGGTTGGCAAGGAAGTTCTTTTCTAATTGGTCGAACTGGTAACGAATGGGAAATATTAGACGCAAAGCCTTTTGATACTATGCCTTTACTTGAACAAACTTTAGTTGTGTCTCAAACCGATGAGATAGGCGTTGCAAGTTTTCTAAATCTAATACATACTATAGACTTACGAAGATGACATATTTTAAAAAGCGATTGGAAAGTATGAGGCTTTCCAATCGCGACTATATTGTAAACTTGGATTCGAGCTATGAAGATAGCACGAAATTCGAATTACTGCAAGAACACGAATTGGGTATCCTTATCCGATACGTTACGCCAAAAGGGAAACCTTTGGTAGTATCCCGTGATAATAAGCCACTAAAATACGAAGTCGTAAGACTGTCTAGCCCAAAGGAAGGTGAAGGGAAATATCAAAACCCTTATGGTGTTGGCACATATCCTTTTTTGCCTCCTATGATTACAAACGCAGTTAGGGAGAAAAAAGAAATTCGGTCTTTAATCTTAACAGAAGGTCAGTTTAAAGCCTTAGTTTCTTGCGCTAATGGTATTCCTTGTATTGGCTTTAGCGGTATCCACAACATAAAAAGTAAGGATAAGAAGGCTTTACATCCCTTCATAATCGAAGTAATAAAAACGTGCAAGGTCGAACACCTTGTATACTTATTGGATGCAGATGCAAAATCAATTACTCCACAACTCGAAGCAGGTAAAGACTTATATCCAAGGTTAGCACAGTTTGCAAGCGCAATTCAATCCTTTCTAGACTTAGGCAGTTTGATTGAAGGTATAAAATTGCATCCCGTATGCATACAAAAGAACTTGCCCAAAGGGTTGGATGATCTCCTTTTGGAATTAGATGATGTCGAACCGTTTGTAGATGATTTTGAATTTATATTTGATCCCAAGTTTACAAAAGGAAAGTATTTAGAAGGTATCATGCCTTACGATTTGGGCGTGAAAAGCGTAAATGCTTTTTATCAGTTGTATAAAGGTGAATTGGAGGATACTACATTTATCTACCGAAAGGGAACCTATAGGGAGCGAACACGAATAAATAAGATTACCAGCGAACCAGAAAATTATCCTCACTTGATTGACCATCAAGATAGCAGCCTGTTTTTGCGCGTCGCTGGTGAGTACTATAAACGCGTTACGATTCCGACAAACTACGGTAGTAAGGAAGAATTATGCGCATACAAGAAAAGCGAGATTGCGCACGATTACGTTAAAGGATACAAGTTTAAGTTCCCTGACATATTTTACAAGATCCAGTCGTATGACTCCTTTTGTAATATTGCAGGCCATGGGGAAAGATACAGAGAAGTTATAAAAACAGAAGGCTGTACTTCTCTCAACTTGTATACACGAATTACACACGTCCCAACGAAAGGAAAGTTTGATACAATCTTTCGCTTTATCAGACACATATTTGGCACAACTACCCTCCCATCAGGAAAGCCTAGATATGAATTAGGGTTGGATTACTTGACGATACTTTGGAGGCATCCTGTCCAAAAGCTCCCTATTTTGGGGCTTGTATCAAAAGAGAGAGGTACGGGAAAAACGACATTTGGCGCGCTATTGAGAGAGATATTTCAGTCCAATGTAAGCTTTTGTAGTAATGAGGATTTCGCCAAATCGTTTAACAGCCATTTTGCAAAAGCTTTAGTGGCTGTGATAGATGAGGGTTTTATTGAGAAGAAAGCTATTCTTGAGAAACTAAAAAGTTGGTCTACATCGCCAACAATTTCCTTTCATCCTAAAGGCAAAGATGAGCAATCAATTGATTGCCTTTTAAAGTTCGTATTTACCTCCAATGATGAGGATAATTTTATACGTATAGATCAAAACGAAACGCGCTTCTTAGTCTTGAAAGTACCTAAGATTGAGAAAGAAAACCCTTCCTTAATGGAGGAAATGAAACAGGAAATTCCTGCTTTCCTTCACTACCTTAGCAATAGGAAGATCATACACCCAAGAAAAACGCGTATGTGGTTCGATTACGAGCTATTGGAAACAGATGCCCTAAAGCGCGTAAAAGGATCGTCAAAGAAATGGATAGTCAAGGACTTAGAGAGCCTATTTAAGGATCTTTTTGATTATGCCCCAAAGGAGGTTGAAACGATACACATTTGCGTAAAAGATATTCAACAGCTATTTAAAGAAAGGCAAACGACCTACAAGCCTTTCTTTATTAAGGAAGCTTTACAACGTGACTTTAATTTAAAACCTCTTACGAAAGTAAAAACCTATTCCCTTTGGGTGGACTTCGAAACGAAGCTTTCCCAAAGAAAAGGACGCGCCTATACTCTCCACAGAGAACGATTCGCAGCGAAAGAAGTCGAACCAAACGACACGGTTACCAAGGTAATTCCAGAGACAGAAAAGCTATTTAATGATTCAGGGTATTCCTTAAAACGAAGAAACAAAATAGCATGATTGTATTATTCCTTGGTATCCTACTCATAAGCCTCATTTGCGGGTTGCTTGCCTTTTTCCTCATGAGGAAAAATGACAATCGAATGACTGCCTTTTCCTTCTTATTCGTCTCCATTGTTTACTTAATTCTATACATATCATGCGCATACCTATTGCTGTCGATTGGACTCATAAAGTAGTTCCTTCCTTTGACCCAAATTCAGTAAGCGAGTGTCCACATTTACAAAACGCTTGCTATAGAGGCCAAAACAACGGCCAATATTGTTTTACTCTGTATTACAACGAAGCTGTAGACCTAATACGGTTCGGTTGGTGGCTTGCCAAAACTTCTCGCAAAAAGCGAGGAAAATAGGGCAATTGCCTGGCGCGATCGATGGCCTTGGGAGCTCACAAAAGCTCATTTATTTAACATTTATCCAAAAAAAAAGCACAAACGCGCTGCAACGTGCCTGTGCTATATTTGAACTGAAAAATTCTAAAGCTCATGAAAATAGGAAAAAATATTGGAAAAGCCTTTTACGTCTTACGTAACTTCTTTGGTTACGGAAAAGATAGCGCAAAACCCTCGGAAAATTCGAAACCAGATTACAGTAAGACAGAAGCCGATTTGTTCGCTCGAAAATTACGGCCAATATACCGTGATGCAATGGACACATACAAAGATAAAACCATTGCAGAATCAGAAAGCGGATTAACTAACTGGATTCGAATTTCTTCTTTATTGGCTAGTAGTATATCCGTTGCGACTGGAATAATATTCTTATTCGATTACATGGCTGCTATACTCATAAAAGAGACAGTCGATTACAACAATATGAAATCTATATACTATGTTCCTTTGGCAATATCGACACTTGCCATATTAGCAATAGAGTTGATAAAAAGAGACAATAGTAAATTTCTAGCGGTTAATTTCTTTAAGCATAGCAAACTGCCTATTCTCAATATTGGAATCATGGTCTCCTTTATGTTCCTATCTGTTTACTTTAGTGTTAGTGGGGCTGAAAAAGTCGCTATCATTAAAGGAGGCTCCCCTACTCTCTTAGTTGCTAATGTTTCAGACATCAACAAAAGGATAGCTGAAACGCAAGACCTAATCGACCAACAAAAGACAAGAAAGTGGAAAGGCGTTCTTGCAACGGATGCCAGCGCGCTGATTGACAAATACAATGAGCAAATAGAGCGATTGGAGAAAAAGAGAGATCGAAAAGAGGATATTATTGAAGCAAAAAACAAAGCGATTTCAGAGGCTCATAATAAAGAGGTTGGCTTTGACAAATCCCTATTCTTGTATATCGCACTATTTATTGAGATGTATATTATCTTTGGAATAATCTGGCAATATAGGTTCCTGTTTCGTGTGAATGTAGAAGCGCAAGTATTTGAAAATGCCCCTAACGAGTCTACCCAGCCTCCTACAAATGATCATGAATCTTACCAAGTACCACAGTATCAAGAACCCGTACCAATTGGGTTTAACCTTGAAAAAAGGGTAGATTCCCAAAGGGAAATGCCCCAAATGCCCCCCAAAGTACCCAAAACGCGGGAAATACCCCAAACTACCAAAGTACCCAAAGCAAAAAAGAAAGTCGTTAGGCGCGATAAGGAAGCTAATAGGGCTGCTGTATTAGCCGCTTATAATGCTCTCCTTAGTACAGGTACAAAGTTTACTCATCAGGATATAGCTAACTATTGTAACGACTCTCGAAAAGGAAAACAATTAGATCGTTCGACAGTAAGCAGATACATAAGACAACTCAAAAAAGAAGGGATAATTTAACGGATTGTATCATTCATACTCCTTTGCGCATGCCTTAAACGGTATGCGCTTTTTTTATGCCTATCCTGCGGTTTTTATGATTTGAACGCGTAAGATTTCAAAATCGTCGAATTCTAACAATTTGTTAGGTAATTGGCCTTTTCGCTAACGATTTGTTAATGGGGTGGGAAAGATAAATTTCTCCTCTTTTTTTTGTTGCTTTGTTGCTTTTTTAGTTAGCTAACAAGTAAATAATAGATTATCAGCAAGTTAGAGTCAAAAAAGTTTGGCAACAAATTGGCAACAAATAAAAATTTTGTTGCCAATTTGTTGCCATTTTGTTGCTAGGGTGGCAACAATTGAAAATTTTGTTGCCATTTTGTTGCCAATTGTAAGCAATTATATATCAGCTAATTAACCCCCAAAAAGCAACAAAGCAACAAGGCAACAGGATTTTGGAGCTTTCGCGCTGTTTTTCTCAGAGAATTCACCTATATTTTTGGGAGTGTAAGAAATACGTAGGATGCATATGTGAATATACTATGATAAATAGGTGCCAATACGATGAAAAACATATGAAAAAACACAGAGGAATAATCGGGAAAGATCGTAGAATAATCGGGAAAGATCGGCTAACCATCACAGTAAAAGAACTTGCTTTGTTTCCAGACTGGGAACATATGTCTAGATCTTCTTTGTATAGATTATCGAATAGGATAAGGTCGCATGTAAAAAAAGTGAAAGGCCAACCCCTAACCTTATGGGATATTGCGAGCTACTTAAGAGTACCAAGGGAGGAATTACAACGGTATGTCTCATAAAGTTTCTATTTGTCTCGGAATAGGGAGGGAATAGGGTAGTAGTCTCTATATTGAGAGAGATGAGTAAGTTTTCTAGATATAGTTTAGTTGGGTTCGTTTCGATGATTGGTGGGGCTTTTTTGCCATCAATCGGACATGCGTTAATGTCATTAGACTTACACGCGCTTATACAAACAGGCGCGGGCGCGCTAATTACATCAATCGTAGGATTAGTTGTGACCCATATTTATGACAGACTAAAGGAGCTAAATAAGCAAAACGATTCAAATGGATAGATCTTTAATTTTCGTCTTGTTGGGTTTTGGGGCTTTCGTTATCTCCCAAGGGTTTGGGAAACGTAACCTTTTGGAAAATGCAAGCTTCGATATTGTGGGGCTGAAAGTAGATAAGGTAAAGCCATTGCACATTGATGTAAATCTAAAGATCAGCATATCCAACCCCACCAACTCACAATTAGAGATAAGCGAGGCTTATTTCGATATTCTGTCCAATGGTGTAAGAATAGGGGCAATTGACTGGAAAGGCAGTCGATTGATTCAACGCAAGGCTGAAACTGTCCTTTCTATTCCTGCAAAAATCGGATTCGTTGGGGCTGCTAATGTCATCACTGATTTGATTATAGGAAACCAGATTTCCGCACTCGTTAAGGGTAGTCTAAATATTGAAGGGGTGAACGTCTTTATACAACGAAAGCTATGATACAAGCCCCACAAAATAAAAGCAGGTTGCTAAATGCGCACGGTATGACGTCCGACATAATGGACGCTATCCACAAGGTTTATTGCCAATCATGGGAGCAAGCAATGCCATTGGCCAAACAGTTAAAGCGAAGCTCCGAACGCCAAACGGCAAAAGCAGTTTGGAACTGGATAAAGGCCAATATCAGATACGAGATAGACAAGTCAGGAAAGCAGTATATAAAGACAGTTTCTCGAATCTACTACGACGGATTCGGCGACTGCAAAAGCTTTTCTATCATAGGCGGGGCTATTCTTCAATGCTTGGGTATACCTTTCTGTTTTAAATATGTTGGCTTCCATAAAGGAGGCCAATACAAGCATATCTATTTGCAAACGAAAAGCGGGTTCATAATTGATTCTTGTATGGACAACTTCAACGAAGAACCCGAACATACACATAGCAAGATTACAATGGCAGAAATTCATGAATTATCAGGAATAGGCAACCGTCCAATAGGAGGTGAGCTATATTTACCAGTTCGTCCTTTAGGGGATGATGATTGGGACAATATCCTAACCCTACAAGAACTTGAAATCGCCGAAAGTATTGACGGAATAGGAAGCGCAACGGACGCGCTTATTAACGACTTAGAATTGTCTATTGAAGATCCTTCTTACGTCGCAGGTATTGGCCGTCGTAGACGTCGAAGCCGTCGAAGCCGTCGCCGTCGCAATCGATCGGGAAATTCAAGACCAAGACGCGCGCAAGGTCGCCCAAAAGGCCGGCCACAACCTAGACCAAAAGGCAGATTCGGACAAGGAATCAAGCGGATAATTACAGCTCCTTTGCGCCTAATCCTCCAAATCTGGCTACCGAAAGCAGCTCCTTCTTTCCTCTATTTGTTCTTAGACAGAAATTTGGGAAGCCTGCCTGATACGATTAGACGAAAACGCAAGAAAATGGAACGTCTTGCAAAGATTCTGGTAAGAGTTTCTGGAATGAAGCATTCGCATTTTATGCGATTACTTCGCAACGGGATTAAGAAGAAAACAGGAAAAGAGCCAATGGCACTAATCCAGTCATTACGACAGGGGGTTGCTGGGATTGGTTTTGTAGACGGTTTATTGAAATTGATCAATAAGATTGTCGATTTCTTCAAAAAGCGCAAAAGTGGCAAAGATGTCAGCGAAGTTGAAAGCCTAAACATTTCAGCCAGTGACGCGCCAACTGAAAGCGATTGGAAAGGCTTCACTGCTTCAACTGCTACCGTATCATCAGGCGGCCAATCGCAAACATATGTGGAAGATAGAACAGCAGTAGCACCAAAGGAAGGAAGCAACAACATGCTCCTTTATGTTGGTGGGGCTGGCCTCCTATTGTATGCATTAACTCAAACGAAAAAGAAGCGATAGAATGGCAAAACGATCAAGAAAAACAATCCTAAAAGGACAACTCCGAAAGGAGCTAACCAAGCAAAAAAAGCTTAAAGCTGAGGAAACAAAGCGAAAGGAAGAAGAGAAGCTTAAGCGTGATCTAGAGAAAGTAAAAAGAGAAAACGCAAAGATTAGCGGACGGCTTAAAAAATAGGAATCATGAACATAGGACAAACGTTAGTGCGTTCCGCTTCCCTGATGGCAGGGGGGGTAACTGCGGAATTCTTTCAAAAAACGCTAAAGGAAAAGATCCTGCCTAATTCGAGCAATTTGACAGTCTCTTTGGTTAGTCTAGGGGCTGGAATTGTGGCACATGCTGCGATTAGCGGCAAAAAGAAAAAGTCAGGGAATGACGATTTCCTAAAGGGAATAGTAGACGGTTGGATCGCTGGCTCTGGTGTTACTCTGGTAAGAACTGCTTTCCCGAATTTCCGAATGTCTACGATTGAAGGAATTGGCAATGAATCGGACGGTTTTTTTCCTCATACGGAATATGATTTCGTAGAAGATGATACCGAAATAGAAGGGATTCGCGAGGAATTAGGGCAGGAAATCTTGGCTGGCGACTTAAACGAAACTATTTAGCAGCATCAAAACATATTCGAGCGAAACTATTTAGCAAACAGACATGGATAAAATAAGTATGACAGTTAATCCGATGGGACGCTATGCGAACGGATTAGCGGTATTGCGCAATAAATTCAAAAACGCGACAATTCAACGTAGCACGATTAAAGCCGTTGCTGTATTGAAAAATAGCCAAAGCACATACAATTTAGAAATCAATGGCAACACATTCGAATTGCCTGAGATTAAGCTAAACGACCAAGACTTATTTCAAGCTTTGGAAATGCGCGTATCCATTGCTCACAGAGATACCGTAAATTCTCCAAATATCTTTGTACCGAAACAAGTACCGTTAGCAGACGATTTTCCAGCAAATGCAGGATTCAACCCTAAGCATTTGGAAGTTGTATTTATGGGGAAATTGGAGATTGTTGTAAACAATGTTGCTTATTATGAAAACTTCTCAACAGAAGCATTCAGAAAAGCACCTTCAACTCAAATCAGCACAACAAACGCAATAACTGCATTAGAAGCCGATCATTCTCAAGACGGTTGGGTACAAATGCAGCCTTCTGTATTGTTTAAAGGGAACAACAAGAATATCATTCGCATAACCCTACCAGATACAGCAGGTTTAACATTCCAGCATACTGCAACAGGTATTGAGAATTTGGTCATTGTTACATTCAACGGGTTCCTTATCAATCCGTAATCCTTCAACGCATCATCCAAAAAGCAGCCTCCTATTATAGAGGCTGCTACAATATTTGCAATATGGAAGTAAACAAAACGGATGTAATTTCGATAACCCTGACCAATGGGAAAGCTACGTATAAACTAGGGGATCAACGGCCGTTGGAAGGAAAAACAATCACAGGAATTCAGTACACTAATGTATCCTCTGAAAGTGGCGAATCCCCTTCTTCACTTGGATCGTCTGGTTATTTGAGATTGAAAAGACAAGGAAAAAACGAGGTTGAATTAAACTTTCCCATTGCCCACATTAACGCAATGGCAAATGAGCGTTTTTACACGTTCAAAGGGAGAAAGATTGATTGGCCAAAGTCGGAATTGTTTTTCCCTCCTAACGTAGCGAGCGCGCTTGTAACTGGTGAAAGTGTTTCCTTAATAATTGCTTACGAAGGATAAATGAAGCCAAAGGCAATACTACAAGTAGAAAACCGAAATGAGACAGGCTATTATGAAAGCGACGTGTATTATTTGCGCGTCGCTCATGATAGTACTTCCATTGGTGGCGATATTGATGTGTACTCAGGAAAGAAAAGCAGCAGCACATTGGTAGCGAGGTTAGTAAGAGGCCAAAGCTGGGAAATAAAAGCACCTGTACTTACACATGTTCGCTTATTCTTTCAATTTGATAGTTCTCTAACAGGACAGATTTTAACGGTAACGTCTGTAGAAGTATGACAATAGAAAAGGCTGCTAAATGGCTAATCTCGCAAGGACTCTGTATGTACAGAGTTATGCAAGGACGCGAGAAAGTACTTTCCTCATCAGAAGAAAGCACAACACCAGAAAAAGCCGCTAATGAACTACTTGCAAGTGAGGAGTTCCTACAAAAAGGGAAACTCTACAAGTTAGCAGCAAAGAATTCTAAGACGACCAACAGTAAGGGCGAACAATATTACACATTCACTTTGGGCAACGAAGTAAATGAAGTAAGTGAGACAAACGCGCCTAACTTTGGTATTGGGGAAATCTTGGGCGTTATGAACTCCAATACTACAACCCAAGTCCAATTAATGCAGGCTCAAATGCAGTTGGAAATAGAGCGAATCAAGCATCAAAATGAATTAGAATTAGAGCGAATCAAGCACAAACGCAAGATTGATGAGCTGAATAGTAAGGATGATAGTTGGGCAAAAATAGGAGAAATTATAAAACTAGTTGGCTTGTCTATGGAACAAGATAAAGCGGCAATAGGACAAACCAATACTCCTAACCAAACAGATAGCGACCAAGCCGCAAAGAACCTTAATATTTTAGCGTCAAAATTAGGCGAAAAAGGTCTATACAAAGGACTTGCTAAGCTCGCATCAATGGAAACGTCTTTACTTAATTCGCTCCTAAATTCATGATATGGCTATTCTGAGAAAAGGCAGCAAAGGCCACAACGTCCGACTTCTCCAAATATACCTAAATCACTTTGGGGAAAGCCTAGCAATAGACGGTGATTTTGGACAATTGACGCAATCGGCAGTCGTAAGAAATTGGGGATCGGCAGTTGTTACCGAAAGCCGTTATTGGGCAATGGTCGCAGATATTGGCAAGAAAAGAATTCCTTTAGGGGGTTTAACGGGTAAGGACTTCGCTTATTTACTTGCAGAAATAGACCAGCAAAATAGCCTAAGTCTACTCTACACAAACGAGCTAATAGATAGGCTGAATAAAGCGGGTAAGCAAGTCGATACGGCAAGCCATAGACAATCGGTATTGCGCTATGAAGCGCGCCAACAAGCCCTAAAAAACAGCACAGTCGTAAGCACAGAGAACTACGTAAACAATGCTTGGAACTGGTTACAAAGCAAGTGGTCTGGTAACATAAACGGAATTGGGGCAATACCTGCTATTCCTGTCGCTGTGGTCGTTATTGGAGTAATTGGGGTAATCGCGTATAACTTATTTTATGATCCTGCTCATGAGGCTGTATACGACTGGAACAAAAACGAAACCCGCCGAAAGGCATATGAGCGGTTAGGGGAGGATTTGGCAAAGGAACTACAAAACGACATACAATCCTTTGGCCAAAGTGAATACAACCAAGGTAAAGCGAATAGCCTGTTTGAAGGCTTCTCTTTTACGAATCCTTTTGTATTGGCTGCAATCGGGTTTGTTGGGTATAAACTAATATTCAGATGACGAAAGGAGAATTCGTAAGTAAGTACTACCTAATGGCAAAGGAAGCCTCCCAAAGGTATCCATTTGACCCGTTGATTATGCTAGCGCAAAGCGCACACGAGACGGGATGGGGGGGATCGTATTCCGCACGGGTTCGAAAAAATATGTTTGGATTAACAAAGGGAGGCTCAAACGCACAAACCCCACATTGGGGGGGCAAATGGTCTGTATCCTCTGTAAGTGGGCTAAAATTCAGAGTGTACGACAATCCAGCAGACTGCTTTTACGACTTCGCTTATTGGATCCATAACTTTCGTTCTTACACTGAAGCACGTAAATACACGAAGGACATTTACGCTTACTCTATCAGTATTTCAAATTCTCGCTACATCTCAGAAGAAAATGGAGACGATAGAGAGGCATACAAAAACGCTTTGGTCGCTAATTATCAAGCGATAAAACAAATAGTTGGGACTAACGAGCCAACCGAACAAACGGAACCGCCGAAACCCCAAACGATTAATCCTTTATTGCCGATATTGCCGATAGCTTTAGGTATAGCTATCGCATATGCAACTAAATAGCCCCAAACGTATTCCAAGGTTGGCAGGCAATTCGTATGGCTTTGCCTGGTGAGCTGACCAAGCACAACCTAAGTGACTAAAAAGCAAGCGATTGAGACAAGCGGAAACACTTACCAATTTGACACCTACCAATCATCTGGCAATTGGTAGTCGTTCAATCCGAGCGACTTAAGATACTTGTCTGTCATATCTAAACTGCTATGCCTGCACTGCGATTGGATCGTCTTAAGATCAACGCCAGCCTTGTAGGCTCTCACTACACCCGTGTGTTTCCAACTGTAAAGAGTAAGCGCGCTATTCTTGTCTAATCCTGTGGCCTTTATAGCTTTCCTATGCCTTTCACTTACCCTTTTCCTATCCTCTTTACGTGCGGACAGTTTTAGCTTTTTCCCAAAAACGAAACTACTGCAGTAGTCTTTTTTAGCTTCCTTGGTTTCATCCTGATTGCCTATAGGGAGCGCATCCAGCCAGCCAGTTGCGATGCTTTGCAATTTTCTTGGCATATGGATAGTTGATGCGCGTCTATTTTTAGCAACCTTTGCGGGTATACTTATCGTGCCGTTATCTAGGTCAATATGGTGAGGTTGCAAGCCTAGTATCTCACTAGGTCGTAAGAAGCAATAGTATACAAAACGTGTGAAAGTATACAGGGCATAGTCGTTTTTCATTAGCCAATTCTCCAATAGCTTTTGTTCTTTAACAGAGAAAGCGAGATTCCTACCTTTGTCTACTCTCAACTTCTTTAACCCTTTGGAGGGATTGGCTTGTAAAATACCTTCCCTGACAAAATCGTTAAATATCGTATTTAAGGTTTTTAGGTAGTTATTGTATGTCCTATTACCTACTTCCCTCTCTTGTAGGATATAGAGAAGGAAGCTTTTTATATGGTCTTTACTCAATTGCTCAGGCAAAAGTGTGTGTAGCTTTTCCCTCACTAACCATCTATGAAAAACGTCTGTTATTGATTTATAGCCCTCATACGACCTTTGCCTAGTCGTTTTTCTTCGAAGCTCTATATTAGCGTTTACAGCCTCTATAAGCGAAGCCTTTTTATGCTTGTAGATATAGCCTTGTCGAAGTAGCGAGTTGATAGTCTCTATTCGTTCCCTTACCCAGCTTGCTTTTTCCTTATCAGTTTTAAGCTTTTTGGGTATGTAATCCCTTAATCTACGAAGTTTCTTAAGCTTGGGATCATAGGCATAGTATACAATATGGTCATTCGCTAAACGAGCAAGTTTATACGGATAGTTTTTAGTAGGTGTCTGCAAAACTGTCTGCAATTTAAAAGACATACGCGTAACTCATTAATTATCAATGAATTACGCGTATTTTGTACCCAGAGCCGGGGTCGAACCGGCACGGGTTTTACCCCACTGGTGTTTGAGACCAGCGCGTCTACCAATTCCGCCATCTGGGCTTATAAGTTAGCAACTAATTGCTTCCTCATAATAAAGAAAAAAATGAACGAATTCCGTTTTCGGATTGCAAATATAGGAAACCCCTTATGAATCCCCAAATATGTAGCTATAAAATATAGAAAAATCCTATCCTGCAAACTTCAAGCTAATGTCTAGGCTCTTAACTGAATGAGTCAGTGCACCCATCGAAACAAAGTCAACCCCTGTTTCGCCTACTCCCCTCACTGTTTCCAAGGTAATTCCTCCAGAAGCTTCTGTTTCGCATTGCCCATTAATCAAGGCAACTGCCGCTCGCATATCCGCTAGGCTCATATTGTCCAACATTATCCGATCAACCCCACCTACATCCAATACCTCCTGTACTTCTGCTAAGTTGCGCGTCTCCACCTCTATCTTCAATGCCAAACCTCTCGCTTTCAAATAAGCTCGACATGACTCAACTGCCTCCCGAATCCCCCCTGCAAAATCTACATGATTGTCCTTTATCATCACCATATCA
>Ga0163110_10000802_pt1 | contig 15332 bp, 10 predicted proteins | sample CRUFie1St17metaG_FD_108703 | JGI IMG/M metagenome (GOLD analysis project Ga0163110, IMG submission 108703) | Marine microbial communities from the Costa Rica Dome - CRUD Field 142mm St17 metaG | ecosystem: Environmental > Aquatic > Marine > Oceanic > Photic zone | place: Costa Rica: the Eastern...
AAACTTCTCAACTTCTCTTAATTGATACTTTAATTCTTTAAGACCCATTGCCATCTTTTTATGTGGATGCATGGATTCATCGTTTTTTAATTCCAACCATCTATTTACAGGTCTTTTTACTTTGGCTTCATTAATATTATCCATATCATTATCCACCACAGTATAACCCATAGATGTTGCAACCTTTTTCTTTCTTTTTTTGTCTTTTTTACTTGAAAATGCGTATGGGGTTTGATAACCAGCTACATTTGCGGTAGTAGTGGCTTCTTCTAATTCTTTCTCTACTTCATCAAGAATTTCATCTAAGATTTCTTTAAGACTTTTTTCCATTGACATTATTTATCTCCTTAATCAACTCATAAGACATCATCAAAGCTGAAACTTGCTCATCGGTAATTTTTTTACCAATTTTTTGCTTCTTTAAAACATTTATAGTTTCTCTCAACTTGATTTTTGTAATCTTATCTTTCATTCCTTTATACAATTCGTGTAAAGAAGTGATAGTTTTGATTAATTCCTTTTCAAAATACTCGTTGAACTTTGAAGTGTTATTAACATTGTTTATATACTCTCTAAGCAATGATTTTTGTTCACTATTTAGTGATGTATATTTTTTGTTAAAAGTTTCAACTAGAATTTTATATGTCAATAATCTTAAATCCTTTTCTTGTTTTCTGTATTCTTCTACTAACTTATCTTCTTTCTCTTTTAATTTTGGGGAATTAGATGAGATATGTTCTACAAGAGTAAGTTTTGAATCAAATACATCTTTTACATCAAGGACATCATTTTTTTTACCTTCAAACAATTTATGAATTGAAGCTAAAATTTTATAGTTTGTTACCGGGGAAGATAAGAAATGTTTAATTTCAAAGTTCTCCTTGATAGATTTTACAAGATTATATTTTTCTCGTTGAAGCGATTTATAATCTATTTTTGTATGTGCTTCTAATATAGCATCGATAAACTTTTCGGCTTTTGCCTCTGAGTTGTACTTTTCATTTATTAAAAGGTTGAATAATCTAAGTTCCTTAGACATTTCAGTACCTTTACCATAGAATTCTTTTATAATACCCTTAGCTTTTTCTTCACTCCCATTAATTATTTCAAGAGTTACTTGCCTTGTGAGTAATTCAAAAAGAAAACCAGTATTTTTAAATTTTGAATGTTTTATTTTTCTCATCTTTATTTTTTCCTATTATGATATAGTAAATTTTCCCTAATATAAATATAGATTTATACAAGTTTAATTAATTTTCTGTATCTTTGAGGAGATTTTCCTCATCTAACATATCTTTAATTTCGTGTAAATACTTCTTTTTTGCAGCAATTCCACTTATGTATTCAATTGCTTTTTCTTCAGATGTAGTATTCTTTCTTGCATCTTTTCTTTCTTTATTACCAAGTGGGTCTCTACCATATGGATGTTTATCTTTTCCATAGGTTCCACCTTCTTTTGGTCTACCACCCTTATCTTTTATTTCTTGTTTAAGTGCCTCTAATGATTCTTCTATATCATCCGGTTCATCTTCTTCAAGTGCAGGGTCATTACCTTCATCTTCAATCATTCTATATCTATATCTATCCTTGATATCTTCAATAATTTTAGTTCTTTCTTCGTCTTGACCATTATCAGTTACCTTAAAGATGTTTTCGTAAACCCAATCTTTAGATAACATATTTAATCCAATAACATCATGAGCCAATCTTACCTTTTCTGACCATAAGTTTAATTTTTCTTGTTCATAAATGTAAGATGGATTAACTAATTGTAATTCAAAATTTACCATTTCTGAATCTTGAATACCTTGTGAGTATAAATGTACGATTGCAATCTTAGTTAATTCTGATATTACAGTTCTTTGTATTCTTTCAATTGTTCTTGCAAATCTTACATCTTCTGCTGCTAATGTTGCTTTACCTGCGATGTTCTCTTCGTATCCTAAGTAAGCCTTTGGAATTTTTAGTGCAGCAAACAATTTGTTTTTTAAGTAATCAATATCTTCAATAGTAGCATATTCTAAACCTGCAAGGTTTTCAATGTTAGTACCACTATCACCACCTCTAACTGGTAAGTAGAAATCTTCAGTTAGATTTTGCATATTATACTTTAAGTTATAATCACCAGTATTTCTATCAACGAAAGGAACTTTCTTCATTTTGTTGATTATTCTTTGCATATAGTTATCAACCTCTGTTGGAGGGATATTTCCTATATCTACTTTGAATACTCTTTTTTCTGGTGCTCTCATGATTCTATGGATTAACATTGCATCTTCCATTAGAGATAATTGTTTCCATAATCTTCTACCATTCTCAATCATTGATTTACCATATGGTAACCAGTTTGTATCTGCTAATAATCTAAAGTGAGCGATTTCAAAGTTTTCATATTCTTCTTTTCCATTTGGGTCCTCAGTAATTTTAAACTTTACTGAATTTGGATTTGATGGGTCTGTTCTTTCTAATCTTTCTGTGTTGTAAACAGAGTGGGGAGTAACATTTACGATACCTTTACCTTCTGCTATTTCTAAACCTAAGAAGAAATCTCCATACTTACACATATTTCTTACCCATGGCCATAGATTAAATTCTATGTTAAGGATATCATAAAATAAGTTTCTTAATATTTCATGTACTTTCTCATTGTCTGAGATAATTGTAAGTGTATCACCAAATTCGTTCTTTAGTGTAGATTCATCTGAATATATATCTAGTGCTGATGCTAATATTGGGTCGTTATCCATTGCATCGTAATCTCTAAAAACTTCTCTACGAACTTGTTGGTATGCCATTGATTGTGCACCACCTGCCTGTTCGAAGAAAGATTTTTGAATCTTAGTATATCTATCTCTTAATGATGATAGATTCGTTTGTTGTCTTTCATCAGTATCTTTTACAACTCTATTACCCTTCTTATCGATGGTTACCACCGCTTGGGCTCTGAATAGTTTTGTTAATCTACCAAAAAATGAAGTATCTGCCATTTTATTCCTAATTTAAATTATAACCTTTATTATTTTTTTACCATGCTCTACATGACCAGTATCTAGCTTTGTGTCTTGGACCTGGATTATCACAATTGTGTCTTGCTCTAAAAGATTTTCTCCTTGCAGGATTACTCTTTTTAATTTTCATTGTTTTCTCTCCACCTTTTCCTTTATGACCAAAGTTTACTTTTACTACATTACCTTGGGGATTTTTAACATATACTTTGAATTTTTTAACATCACCTCTTGTTGGTTTACCAAGTTTTACTTTTCTACCTTGGTATTCGGCTTCGTTAATATCTGGTTTATACGATTCCATGAATTCTACGAATTCTTTTATATCATAATAGTTTTCTACAAAGTACTCCATACAATAACTTTCATTTTCATTTAGTAAGTTTTTCATTGAAATCATAATATTTTCTCCTTATATTATAAATATATAATTATTTAATTAACCAAGTTAAATCTTCATCAGTATCACCAACTCTTTGTTTCCATGGATTATCTTCTAATTGACTATTTCCTCCAAATCCCATACCTGCAATATCTAATTGATGGGCACCGATTCCTCCTAATGCCTGTTTAGTCAAATCAATTCCTTCCTGTCTCAATCTTAATGCAGTATCTCGAACCCAAAGACCAATTGCAAATGCCATAGTCAAATCATCGTTATATCCTTGCATTGCTTCTGCCCTATTTCCTTTCCATATGAAAGTAAATAATTCATCTATTAATCTACCAGAACGAACTGTAACTGATTTATCTCTAAAATAATCATCTAACTTTGATATTATCAAAGGTCGTGTTTTTGAAGTTGTCGAAAACCCAGCAACCATTCCTCGTTCCTCGGCTCTGTATTTATTTGATAGTTGATGTTCAACATCTACATACTTTAAATCTTTACTCATATAGAAAAGGTTTTGATATCCTCTATCAATTACTTGTTGTATAACTGCCCATCCAATATTTGCGTTTTCAATTACAAGTAATGCTTGATTGTAATCAGTTGCAAGAGAAACTAAAAAGTTTCCAAAATCTTTTGTATCTAATTTACCTTTATATTCTGCAACTTGAGTTGCCTCTTCAATATCAATAACATGACATGCCGAATAATCGGTTGAATCTCCTCTAGCAACATCGGCAACAACCATATAACCTTTATTATAATTAGGATATTCCCACTTCCAAAGGTTTCCATCAAATCCTGTCTTTTCAATTGGTTCTTGTATATAAGATTCCTTATAGAATTGTAAAAGTTGAGGGTCAATCACAGTATCACCAGATGAAACGAAATCACAATCACATTCTTGTGCTGCTCCCTTTACTCCTAATAGTTTTTCTTGTTCATCTCTCCAATCTTGGTCTCTCTCTGGATGTACTGTCCAATGTAATCGGATTGTATTGAAACCATTCTCCTCTTCTTCTGCACCTACCCATGTTTTGTGAAAGAAATTTCCGACACCGTTAGGGGTAGAAAGGATAATTGCATTACCACCAGTTGATAAGGTAGATTGTGATGATATCCAAATATCTTCAATCTTATCAATAAATGCTGCTTCATCAAATACTAAAAGGGATAATGCTTCAGAACGACCGGCATCACCAGCAGCTGAAGTTGCTTTGATTTGAGAACCATTTGAGTATCGTAGAGATAGTTTGTTATCTTCTACTGTATTTTGTTTTAACCAACTTGGTAAGTATTGATTCATTACTCTTACTTTTGTTACCAAGTTTTTTGCAACCTCTTGTTTAGTTGCAATTACAAGTACATTAAAATCTTGATTGAACAACATTTTCCATAATGCAAATCCTGCAGTCAAGGTTGAGATACCCGTCTGTCTTGATTTGAGAATAATATTGTATCTATGTTTTGTAAATTCATCTAAAGTTCTTTCTTGAAACTGATATAAGTGAAAAGGTATCTTACCTCGGACAGGATGTTGTATCATACAATACTTTTTCATAAAATGTATTGGGTCTGCCGCACATTTCTGATACTCTAACTTTATAATTTCTTTTAAAGAAGCTTTAGCCATTTATTTTTTTCCTATTTTCCAATATAGTGATGTTCCAACAAATGGTTTGTATTGTCCTGCCTGATTAGATAAACCTAAATTTAATCCATAGATATTCATCTTTTTGGTTTTTAACAATCCATTCAAACTAAAGTTACCAAATCCATTTGTTTGGTCAACTCCTACTCCGAAACCATAATAAAATTCGTTTTTAGGTAACTCTTTTACAATTGTAGTATTGTAAACAGTTGGAATCTTGAAGAACCAATCTATTTCTCTTGATTCGATTCTATTTTGTGAAATAACATCAGTAAGAATACCAAATCCTAGATTACTAGGTGGTTTATTACCTACTGAATCGGTTACTGCTGTTGGAAAATCATAATCGAGTTGTAATGTATCCTTTACAGTAACTTTTGAGAAGTAATCTTTTATTATAGCAAGTGAATCTACATCTACTGGTATCTCTACTTCCTTGATTACTTCTTTTGTAATGTACTTTGGTACATATTTGGTTACCTTAACTTCCTTTTCTACATAAACTGTATCTGTTTCTTGTTTTAGTAACTCAAAATCTTGTCCGTCTACATTTATAATTTCTTTATCTCCATAATCAGAATCACATCCTCTCATTAAGAATATGGTACTAATTAAAAGAAGGATTAATATCTCCTTCCATCTCTTTGCTAGTAAATTAAATATAATGTTCATAATTTTTTTCCTTTATCTTGTTAAAAGCTTCTTCCTTTTTTGCTTCTAACTCTTTTATTTCTCCTTCACCATAATCAATGAGTTCTTGTATCTCTGCTCGTACCTCATCAATTGGCTTTGGTAACTTCCAAGTTTCTGTTATCTCACCTTGGTCGTTATGCATGGTGTATTCTTCTTTCAAATCACCTAATGATTCTCTATATTGTTCTAATTTATGTTTACCATAGATAATCATTCTAGTCCATACTTTGTAATTTTGATAATCTTCCCATAAACCTGCCGTTCTAATTTCGTGTTCTCTATCAGCAGTACAATTTATACAAAATCCACCTTTTTCTATGAACTTTTTATCTTTTGCTGTAATTTTCTTAGTATTACACTCAGAATTTTTACATCTTGACTTTTCTTCTAAATATTTTCTAATTTCTTGGAAGGTTTCAGAATTTTTATTTGTTTTAAGAGTATATCCTTCCTTCTTTTCGTATCTGTGGTGTTCATCTTCCCAAACATCACCTACTTTTCTATCTTCTTTCTTTGATTCCCAGCCAACACTTTGATTTTTCTCGTATTTACCAGTTTGAACCATATCAACCAACTTTCTTCGAGTTGGGTGCATATATTTCTTTTTGAATTCTTTACCCATTGTTATATATTAGGTTATAATTTTATATATAAATATATCAAATTAAAGAAACCGATAAATTTTAGAAGAAAATACCAAGGATTTGGTTTACAGATGCAAATGTACCAGTTAATTTAAATGTATTTCCTTTATATAAGAATACGATACCTTCGTTTGGTACAATTTTCTTAGAACCACCGATAGAATTTAACCTTCCAAGTTCTAATTTTAGTTTATCAATCTTTTTTGGGTCACCTGATTTCTTAACATCTTTGATTGTTTTATCAATTCGTTTCTTTATATCACGAACTGCCTTATCAGGATTAACTGTAAGTGCTGATGAAGTAAATTCTAATACTTCCGCACCTAATCCTAAGAAGATTTTCTCAAATTTCATTAGATTATCTTTTGATATCTTCTTATGATTATCTTTATCTGTTTTCTTAGCCCATTCAAGTGTTTTAGAATCGGTAATATTCCTATTATCTAACCTAAACTTCTTATCCATGAATGCCCATCTCTTAACTAACCCCATTTTGGTTTTATTATCAAGTGTTGATGGTGAATTTTTATCAACCCATTGTTCCCACCATGCTTGGTGGTAATCAGCAACACCATCTGTATCCTTTAATTTAAATTCTTTTTGTAATTTAGAGATTTGTGATGAGTATTTACTTCTTTTCTTTGATAAATCAGTAGATTTAGGTAATTTTACAACAGGTGGGCCTTGTATTGTATAGTTATCTTGTACATCTTTGTTAACTTGTTTAATCATACCAGCTAATATTCGTGCAGCTTCACCATTTTCACCTATCGCCTTACCTTCCATATCATATTCCATCGTTCCATGGAATACAAGTAACGCCTGACCGTAAGGAATCACATTAACTGATGTTGGATATATCACTTCAAGGTTCATAAAACACGCACCTTGTTTGAATATCTTATCTCTTTGTTTATCATTAAGAGAAGATATAGCATTTGAAAGGTCTTTCATTGCATAATTGTATGCATCACTCAATCCACCTCTACCTTGGAACTTATCCGATACTCCTTTGATATCTAAAGCGTTCTCACCTTTGTTTTTAAGGTGTCCTTTGTTTCTCGCTGCTACTAATCTTCCATCTCTCCATGATATTGCAAGTGCCTGACCATCTGTTTTCTCTCTTGTAAACTCTAATGTACCCTCTAAAGCACGATTTACGATATCTTTTAGTTGTCCAAAGGTTAAATTGATATCAGTATCAAATGGATGAGACATATGTCCATACGCACCACCTTCTGTAATGATACTTTCTTTCATGAAGAGTTCTTTTTCTCTATTCTTTATCCATAAACCTTTCTCTGGCCCATCAGGTATATCCTTTGGTACATCTTTCCCCTTTACAGATAACTTGAATTTTACGAATTTATCAAGTTTTTTACCAATTCTTTTACCAAAATCTACAATATCACTATCTGATAACTTTATTTTATCATGTAGTTTCTTATATGGTACAATCAAATCAGGTTTGAATCCTTTTAATGATATTAAAAACACTATGGCATCTTTAATTTCATTACTATAATTGATTTTATTTAATATTTTACCTACTTTTGAAGGGTCGTTATCTCTTAAAATAAATGCAATTAAAGTAATTGGATTATTATCATGTGGATATGGTTTACTTACTTTAAGACCTGGTAGTATTTGTGGTGTAAATCCAACTTCATCACATCTATCTAAGTAAACTTTAGTGTTTTTTGATTGTTTTATTGCACTTATAAACTCATCACTTATTCTTTGATAGGAAAGTTGAGTTATTTTGTTATCTTTTTTAAGTGCATCTAAAGTTTCTTTATCTAATTTAGCACCTAATCTAGTTTCGAACCTTACTGCTCTTAATTTTCTTAATGGGTCCTCATCAAATCTTTCTTTGGCTTTACCAACTGTTCTAATAACTCCTTTTTTCAAATCTTCTACACCACCATGAAAATCAATAATCTCTTTTTTATCAATATCGTAGTATAAAGAGTTACAAGTTAAATCTCTTCTTTTAGAATCTGTTGAAATATCACAATAAACTACTTTATCTGGTCTCCTACCTTTACCAACATCTTGTCTGAATGTAGTTACTTCGTGTCCATTTATAATTATACTTCCTAAATCAAGATTTGCATTTACATTTGTTGTAGAATGTTTAAATTTACCTTGTTTAGCAATCTTAATCATTTCTTCTGGTGTTGCATCTGTTGTTAAATCGAAATCTTTTGGTTTTTTACCAAGAAGTGCATCTCTTACTGCTCCACCAACTACATAAAGTTGTTTTTTATCTTTCTTAAATGCCTTTTGAAGTTTTTTAATATCAGAAGGTATAGTCAAATTGAATTTTGTTCTAGTTGCTTTGATTTCTCCTAACCTTTGTAATCCTGCAGGTGGTGGAGTTAATGGATTATATCCAAAACATCTTCTTCTAAAATCTTGTTCTGATTCACCCTTCATTGGTTTATCACAACTTTGTTCATTTATCCTTCTATCCTTTCTTAACATCTTAAGTAATTCTTGTCCCTTACCTTTAATGTCTTTATGTACCATTCTTGAAGTTGGTCCTTGGAATAATTTAATGTAAAGTTTTTCTAAATATTCACCCTTTTCTTTATCTGATATTTTTTTGAAGATTTTATTAATCTGTCCTCTTTTTTTGTAAACATATTTTGAAAAATCTATGTATCTAAAAGAGTTTATTTCTTCTTGGTATATTCTATCATCAATTCTACCGTATTCTCTCATAATAATACCAGCAACTGCATGTGCTTGGTTTTCAATCGGTGAACCATCTGCTCCATCTTTACTAATATTTTTAATTAATCCAAGTTCATCTTGTTTTCTGTGAACTAATTCATGTGCAAGGGTTCTACAAATATCAGCTGTCAATCTATTTTCTGTTGCAACATAGATTTCTTTTGTTTGTGGATTAAATCCACCTAAACTTTTGTGTGCATCCGCATATTCTGAACCATTCATTAAAATAATCTTTGGTTTATCTTGTAGTTTTAATCTTTTACATGCAAATTCAGTAAAGTTATTGATTATTTTAATTTTTTTATCTAAATCTTCTTTTATAGGTTCGTATTGGTATTCTTTACTTGATGAAGCGTTTTTTCTATACTCTTTATTTCTTTTTGCAAACCTTTTCATATCCTCTGGTCCTGCATATCCAATCATTAATTCATTTTGTTTAGTTTTTTTCTTCATTTGATTAATGAATTTTCTATAAACACCTGCAGCAGATTTTTTACCCATTACTCTAGCTCGTTGTTCCATTGCTATTGCTGCTTGAATTTTATGAGCATGAGATTTACCACTTCCTTTTATTTTGTTTACCGATTTTTTAGCATCATCAACTGTTGCAAACTTTAATCCTTTGATTGTTCCTTTTGGATTCTCATCTGTATATAAATCAGAATGTGAGGATGAACCTCTATGTTGTCCTTTTTTTCTTGGTACTCTAGCATCTTCTGCAAAACCAATATTTGATTTATTATCAAACTTATCAGCTTCTTTAGCCCTTAATGCTGGTAAGAATCTAAATTTTGCCCTTTTGAGAACTCTTTTTCTTTTTCTTAAAACATTTTTGTGAACTACTTTTGCTTGTTGGATTGTTAAATCTTTCCTTTTTACACCTGGAAACAAATCATTCATAAACTCATCATAAACTTGTCTATATGCCTGTTTGTATGCAATCTTTTTAAGTTTAGAAAGAGGTTTTTTTCTCATCATGGTTCTTCTTCTTGCTCTTTGTATTTGAGCTCTCTTTCCAGCCATCGCTGCTTTTCTTCTTAATAAATCTGCAGGTCTTAGTTTTCCTTTACTTCTTTCATCTACAAATGCTGTTTCTTTAAGTGGTTTCATTCCACCTGCCTTTCTAACAACATTTAATTTTTTTATAATATCTTTTTGTTTTGGTGAACCAGGCATTGCCCTCATCGCCTTGTTTAGTAATTTAAGATGTAATAGTTCATCAAACTTTTCATTTAATGATTCAGTTAATCCCATCTTTTCTCTCCATGAATCAAATGCATCATAATCATACTCTTGTTTTTGTGAATCGTATCCACAATTATGACATAAATATTTTTCATTATCATTTGCCTCTATATCCCAAGAGTGATTACATTTTGGACAATCTACTGCCGTACCAGCAAGTTCAGCAATAAATCCTTCTTTTATCATTCTGAAGTTTACTACTTTTCTACCATTGATTGTTGGCATTCCATGTTCATCTTTACCAATAGTTTTAACAACTGTCTTTTTGTTTTTAAATCTACCAGTCAAAATAGTATCACCAACTTTTACAGGTAATGTAATTGCTTCATTCAAAGATGCTTCGTATTCTTTCTGAGAAACCTTATCTCCTTTTGCATCCTCTACTGATTGTTCTTTATCTTGTTTTAAATCTTCTTTATTTGCAAGTGATTTAACTAACTCATAACCAACCATCGATGCTTTACGAGTTGAATGTTTGTACCAATCAGAATACGCTTTTGATGAATAAATATCAATTTGGTTTGTTGCGGTTGTTGTACCCAAAACACCAGCAGGGAAATAAGTAACTGCCTTTACTGGCCCATCAGGATAAGTTGGATGGTCATAGTAATCTTCGATTTCTTTAGAAGTAATCATATTTACTACCTCAAATCCAATCTTTGCTGCTCTTTTTACATTGATACGAGAATATACATCATAATTAGGGAAAAAGAAGTTTGGCCCATCATCCACTTGACCTGAACTCATCTTCGAACTTTCGTTGATGAGCCATTCTTCAATTCTCTCTTTTGAAATCTCGATTACTCCTTCATTAAGTTTATCAGTAATCATCTTAAAAATCGTAGCATTAAACTTTCCATATGCTCGAGATTTAAAAAAAGATTTCTTTTGGTCATCTGACCCTACTGATAACCCATTACGAGTCTCAGTTCCACTAATTCCACCACCTTGTGATGGAGCAGCATAAACATAACCACCATCCTCATAACCAACCTCGGCCTTTCCTTTCCATGGTTTGAAATACTTTCCACCCAATCTACTTGCATCTTTCTGACCTACTACGGTTATAAAGGCGGTTGTGTTTTTATCGTATTTTTTGAGGATTTCTGTTGGAGCATAATTGTTTTTTACCTGTACTATTTTTGATTTAGGTATATTGAACATTGTAGTCATAATTTTCACCTTCTCTTTATAGTTAAAAGGTGATTTAGGTTTTTCTACTTTGTTCGAAGTACTGATAAAAACATTATTCTTTCCGAATTTTTTGACAAGGTGTTGGTATGTACCGAAGTGTCCTTTATGAAATGGTTGAAATCTACCACCATAAATTACTACGACTTTCTTAATAGGACTTACATCCTCTAAGAGCATTTGCTCTACAAGAAATTGTGAGAGTTTGTTCATATTCAATATACCTTATCAGTATATAAATATGTTATAAATAAGAATTAATGGTTTTTGTAGATGAAAGGGTCTCTCTTACGAAGTTCTTCTAACTTCTTCTTATATATTCTTTCTCTTTTTTTATTCTGAAAGTAAGTAATAATTTTCTTTATTAGGTTCATCTTCGATTAGTTTTAAAAGATTCTGTATATAAGTATTGCTTATCCTTGATTCTTGGTACGATAATAATAATTTTCTATTGTGTAAAAGTATGGGTTTTAATTTTGTGTTAAGTTCATCCCATTCTTGTTTTGATTTATTTAATAAATTTGATAACACACTACAAATTTTATCTATTCTAATCGTATTATCCTCTATCGTATCATAACTTTCATCCCAAAACTCAGAAAATGTTTTAAAACCTAAGTTATGTAAAAATTTTAACATATTAGGTTTACCAACTAATACAAATGGATGTAAATGTTGAATAGGTTTCCAAATCTTTTCCGAAAGATATGCACCAGGTTCATAGAATAAACTTTCAGTAACGATTGAAAAGTATGTTGATTTATAATTTTCTGAATCTTCAAATGCAAATCCCCATACACCTTCAATATCTTCTGTATCAACTACATTTTTTCCTAATTTTTTCATTTTTCTAAAACCTGATAGAATTTCATTAATCTTATCTTGATTTGAAAGATATGGTCCTCCCATCTCCTCATTCCTAGATGTAAGATTTAAACCAATTTCATCATGATTGTGTTGTAATGATAAATCAAAAGATGTTTTAGTTTTATCAAACAAATTATTTTCTAATAACCAACTAATGATGACTATTCTATGTGGTGCTAATCTTCTATTTAAACACAATGCATGAGATTCTCTGTTTGTTAAACCATCAAGTTCATCATCTTCAATTAAAGAATTTTCATTCTCGAATTGATTGAATTGAATTTTTTTCTTTTCTATTAAAATGTTGTAAGTATCCTTTGCTTTTGCTAATAAAGACCATGGATAAAAAGCAGTGTAGAGTAAATTATCTTGTGGGTTGTTTTTTAGATACTGTTTATAGATATCACTTGTGTTTTCTGATGCAGTGATTACTATTACCTTAGATGGATTTATATTATTTCTTTCACATGCAGCATGAATGTATTCAAAGATGTGATTTCTTATATCACCTTCGCTACTGTAATCAAATAAAATCCAAAAGTTTTTAGCATTTGAATATTCTTTTGCTCTTTTTGAAATAAAATCAAAAGCATGTCTATTTTGATGGTAATTAGTTTCAGAACCATTACAAACATTTAAATTACCAAATGGATGTATAGTATAAAAGAATTGTTCGTTTATTTGATTTGAAATTAGATTTTCGTTTTTATCATAATTCAAATCATTAATATGATAATTTTTAATATAATCTTCTGGTAAGTTGAGGTTACAATCATACACACCTATCTGTTTATATTTTTTGTTAAAATCATTTATTAAATTATGATTAACATAAAAATCGTGATTCCAAAATGTTTCAATAAAATTCCAATTGATTCCATTAGGAACCACTCCACTTGGACCAACTACATCAAATACTCTTCTAACTTTCATAATACAACTGAGGATATTCAACCATCACCCAAATACCACCTTTTAATGCTTTTTTGTATGCAGGTAATATTTTTTCATGTGAATCTAGTTTTACTACATTTGTATGTTTTAATATTGTTTTAAATTCTTCAGTATAATCTGCTTTATGTTGGTGGCCTGGGTCTAAAGGAACATCACTTCCTTTTCCAACTCTGATAATAACATTTGGATTCCACTCACCATCAGACATGATATTTATTTTATCCAAATGATTTACTAATTGGTTTGCTGCACAGATTAAAAAATCCCATCTTGGGTAGAAACTTACTACATTATGACCAGACATTGCAAGACCTAAACTCATACCCATTTGAACTTCTTCCATCACTGGTGTTTCTATCATTCTTTCTTTTGGTAAACCCTCAATAGTTTTACTCATTGGGTTTCCATAATAAACTATCTGTTGGCCGATGAATATAGTTTTATCATCTTCCATACTTAATTTCATCGCTTCAGTCAAAGCATCTAAGTATGGTGTATATTCTACTGTACTCATATTTAAGGTTTTGAGTTTGGATTGAATTGGTCTTTGTTTTCTTTATACCAAGAAAGTGCATCTCTTAATCCACTATCTAAATCGTACTTTGGTTTCCAACCTAAATCTTTAAGTTTTTGATTATCAAGTAATCTGACTGGAATCATAGGTGCTTTATTATTTACAAACTCAATAGGATTATCGTTATCTTCTATTTCTTTAATTTTATTAAGAACTTCCATAACAGTATATCCTTCACCATAAGATACATTGTAAATATCATATGTATCAACCTTTTCAGCAACTGTAATGAATCCACTCACCATATCATCTACATGAATCACATCTCTTACTTCAGTACCATCACCCCAAAGTGGAATTGGATTTAATCCATCTGCTACTTTTCTAATATTTGCTGGTGTAACATGACACTTTTCAAAATCGTACTTATCGTTTGGCCCATAAGCATTTGAAGGTCTGATGATTATACACTGCATTGGGTCGTGAATCTGATTTGAGAAGAAATCACAGAGAGTTTCACAATATCTTTTCATCCAACCTACTGCTTTGTAGACTGGTACGATATCTGGTGTTTGTACTTCCATATCTTCTGTACAAGGAACATCTCCCATATCTGGATATGTTGTATTTGAAGATATAAAGATGAATTTTTTTGCCTTATGTTTCCATGATTGTTCTAAAAGATTAACATTCATTTCTATATTAGGCGTTACATGGAGAAGCGGATTATACTTTGTATCTAACGCATTAGATGTATTAGCTGCGGCGTGAAATATAACATCACAATCTTTCGACACTAATGCACAAAAGTCTGCATCCTGCAAGTTTCCTTTAATGTGCTCTATGTTTTCACTGCCTTCAAAATCATTTCGTAAATCTCTACTCCATGATGTTGCACGAATATTTACATAACCTATTTCATATAACATTTTGATTAATCGTGAACCTATAAATCCACTTGCTCCGGTAACTAAAATTTTATCTGTTTTTTTCATTTTTTAAATTCATTTAAATAATAATCTATTGTTTCTTTTAATCCTTCTTTTAAGGATACTTGTTGTTTGATACCGAAAGATTCTGCTCTTTCAGTACTCATTAATCTTTTTGTATCACCATTTGGTTTTGTTGTATCCCACTCGATACCAACTTTAACTCCATACATATCTTCATATATTTCTACAAGAGTTTCTGCTAATTCCTTAATAGTAACACCAGTACCACTACCTAAGTTGATTGGTTGTGTTAATTTTTGTTCGTATGCCTTTATGATTCCATCAGCAACATCTCCTGCATAAATAAAATCTCTGATTGGTGTACCATCTCCCCAACAAATTAGTGGATGTTCTTTTTCACCAAATAATCTTTTGATAAGTGATGCGATTACTGTTGATTCTGGTCCGAAGTTATCGTGTCTACCATAAATGTTTGCTGGTCTTAC
>Ga0163110_10000804_pt1 | contig 15324 bp, 9 predicted proteins | sample CRUFie1St17metaG_FD_108703 | JGI IMG/M metagenome (GOLD analysis project Ga0163110, IMG submission 108703) | Marine microbial communities from the Costa Rica Dome - CRUD Field 142mm St17 metaG | ecosystem: Environmental > Aquatic > Marine > Oceanic > Photic zone | place: Costa Rica: the Eastern...
GAATGACAAATTCTACGCAAATGCGAAGTTGGGAAACATACGCCAAACCAGAAGAAGTCGCTATGATTAAGGCTATGCTACCTAAGATGACAGGGCTTGAAAAGTTTCCCGAATTAACACCAGAAGGAAATGCTATGATGATTGAACTTGTTAGTGTGGGCACAGATCCACAAAAGATGCAAATGGCTGCTAACAAGTTAGCAACCGACCTTGTGAATAAGTCTGGATACTTTGTCAAGAAGTATAATGTCGAAGTCGATCCTATGCAAAGCAAGGTTAAAGTTTCCGAAATGTCTGGCTTTGCTGGGGGACTAACGAAAACTCGTAACTCCATGCAAAGGTTGTTGAAATGACGGTAGCAAGACGCGCAAGAACAGTTGGGAACTTTGGTTCTCTTGGTGCAAATAAGGTTGCACTAGAACCAGGCGAAGTTATGCCCAAACTAGTAATGACTTCCGCGTCTGTAATCTATAACGGTAAAGAAACTAAGATTTGGAATGGTCGCAAGTGGTTGCAAAAGGAGTTTCCGGCAAGGCGAGGAGAGGACTGCACAATCAAGTTCACTATGGAAGGAACCGGCAAAACATTAGTCGGTGCGACATTCTTGCACGATTACTCAACACCTAATGCACTATTCGTTAGAAGAGTTAGTGCTGGTGAACACTATGCTACATTCCAAGTTCCATTTTCAAAGTTGCCAGGATTCAAGTTCTTTATTGGAAACAAGATGCACGATAAAGTTGATTTTAGATTTCTTTCCAACAAAGAAAAGAAGGGTCTAACAGACAATATGTTGCTTCTTAGCGACACCAATAACTTCTATGAAACCGAAAGGCTTGGAGGTTTCTCTGGACTAGGTTCTGGTCATTCGGGAATGACAGCAGACTATCACCCTAGTTTTGTAAAGTCTGCAGATACTAATCCAAAGAAAACGGCATCGGGACTTAACGAAATATGGTCTGGAAGTTTGTCTAAGCACCGATGGAAAAAGCATGGTTATTCTGGTAAGAAAGAGGCAGGTCGCTCAAGTGCAAAAGGTGAAGCAGCAGTTGAGGGGCCTTGGTATGTTGCAGATAAGTCTGGCTACTATGCATTTAGAGGCTCTACATATCAAATGAGATATGATAAGAATGGCAGAATGATTGGATATGATGCTATGGAGAAACTAAGCCGGGGTATGCCAGCAGGTGTTCCTATTGCTATGGTTATGCAATACTTCGTTCACGATCAAGAAGGAACTGCAGGACTAATTGCAGGTATTGGGTCTCCTACCTACTCTCAACTAGGAGACAAAAGAAGAGGATTGAAAAGGTTACACTCTCACAAATTAGAAAAAGGATTAGAGAAGGTAGGAAAAGCAACTGTAGCAACATTGGAATTTGTTGGAGATGCAGCAGTAGATACTGGACAGGCAGCAGTTAATCTGGCTAAAGACCCATCTTGGGAAAACGCTGCAGCAATTGTCACGGCACCCCTTGGTATGAACTCACAATGGCATTATGCAGATGATGTAACAATATCTGGAAGCAAGATGTTTTTGGTTGATCAAAATGTGTTTTATGGGTCTGGGGATAGTAGCACATTCGATAGACCGAAAGATAGTAAGGGGTTAGTTACAACATATGCAGACGCAAGTGCTATCCCATATCGAGTCAATAAAAGCCCAAACATCAAACCCACATTCAAGCACAACGGTAAGACTTTCAAGAAAAAGGATTTTGCTCTAAATGTAGAGTGGTATAATCCTAAGACACGAAAATGGTCTGCACCGATGAAAAGCCCACCATTCAATTTCAAGACCGACTCCAAAGGAAAGATAAAAATCATCTTCCGTGTGCCACGACAGTTAGACCCCAGTGCTGACAGAAGAGAAATTCAGCAAGGAATCGAAAATGGATATCCTGATTACAGTTGGACAAGATCAGTAATTAGACAAGCATACCCGACATTTACTAAAAAAGATGGAGGTAGAAAGGAGTTTAGACTTCTTGGTCGGTATGAAGGAAAGGATTCCAAAACAGAAGGCAAAGTTAGATTTACTACAAGAATTGGTGGGAGAGACTATCAAGGTGTGAGAAGCATTCAAGCAGTTCTATACTGTGATCCTCCCTCACATTGGCGGTCAGGGCTGACATACCCCTCTGGCACCGCTTCTATGGATACATTGAATGCGTTTTCAATCCATGTTGCGGATCCTGCAAAGTTCACTTACTTGGATAATCCAGAAATGGACTTTTCCTATTATGTTGATGGAGAACTAAAACCAGGAAGCACAGTAGTAGGAGTAGGTAAAGCATTAGGTAGCATAAATAGTAATAATGCTATTCTAACCACTAGGGGATTCGTTAATGGTATTCCTAGTGAAGAGTTAGGTAGGAAAGAACCTGCGGGAGATACCCCAGCATGGGTTTCTTCTAATGTTATCAAACCAAACTCTTACCAACCTAGAACCAAAACTGGTTTAGAGGGAACTAACCGAGCAGACTTCTTAGAGTTTGCAGGGCACATAACGACCAATGACTTGCAAGATAATATCAAAGTTCCTGGAGAAGAAGTTCTTAGAGAAACATGGAAGAATATTTTTGGCGTCGATTTAACCGTTGATTGGTTTAACAAGATGCAAATTACAGGTCATGACCCGAAAGATCCAACAAATTATCTAATCAAAGGTTCGATGGGCGAAACATACTCATTTCCATTCTCTATTGTTTGGTTCCAGATACCACCATATTATACTGGCCCTTACTTGGATTATAACGAAGAAGGGCAACTACAACAAATAGAAGGAAAGCCATATGCGTTGGCTAGTGAAACTGATCCTTTGTTTTTTACAACCACTACACCATTTGGTAAGTTAATGCAACAGAAGTTTGATGTTGTTGCAGAAACAACCGAGCAGAAGTATTTGGAACAAGAGGGCTTCAAACCTGACGAAGTTTTGGCAATCAACGATATGAACTATGACGCCGAAGATATGACAGAAGTTGCTGATTTAGATGCTAGAGAGCGAGAGTTCCTAGAAAGAACTGGACAAACTCACCCAATGGATAAGCCACCAAATATGCGAAGATATGCTAGGGATTGGTTTGCTGCAAACTATGTGTATAACAATCCAGATGTAGTTATGAAGCCCGTTAGTAATCCACCAGTTGCTAGCATGAGTGGGTTCTCTAACCAATCTAATTTCTATGTGGAAGATGTGACTGACAAGTGGGGAACACTCAACGGCTTTAGTGGCGAAGTTCCTGTAGATGATTTGAATATCATGCCTGTCGGCTTAGACTATGAAGAAGATGAAAACACTCCGTTTATTGGATTCGCAGGACTTGGTAGTGGTTGGGATACATTCGAAGATAATGCAGTTAAAGGTGCTAAAGTTTTTGGTAAGATGACAGCAGAGTTTGGTAAACAGCAAGTAAAAGGAATCGCTGACTTAAATATGGAAGAGAAACTCACTTTTGGTGCATTGGCTCTAGGAGCAGGAGTCACACTCGGCATAATTGCTTATGCTGGCACGAAAGGAACTCTTTCTGGACTTGGATCTGCATTTAAAGGATATGGTGCTGGTAGAGCAAGAGTTATTTCTGCAAAGGCAAGAGCCAAAGAAAGAAAGTTAGAAGCCAAGTATGAGGGCAAGGAACGCATTATTGATGCCAAGTCCAGGGCTAGAGAAAAGAGAGGCGGGGCAATTGCAGGGTTGTTTTCTAAAGGTAGTGCTTCCGCATCATAAGGAACAATCTCATAAGTGCATGGTGCATCGGGTGTTATAATGGCGGTTCATGCGAGTATTGTAAATGACATAATCGCGGAGACTACTGACCGCGTTAGAATGCTTATTCGAAATAACGATTTAGAGTCTGCTATGGGCACTTCTAAATTAAATCGAGTGCAAGGATTGTTGTCGGAATATGTCAATATGGCTAATGATGCATTCACTTTGCCAGATACTACGGAAGGTATGCTAAGAGCAGAAGCAGATGATACAGTTAATGCTATCTCAAGAGAGATTGAAAGTATTGTTCGTGGTCAGCAAGTTCAACTTAATGGTATGCTTGGTTCAGTTCATAGCATGACACCAGCAGACTCTCCGCTATGGAATGAAGTTATTGCAAACGCTGGTGCAGAGATTGATAGAATTGCTAGAGTCTATGGCGACAATGTAGCAAACATGCCGAAGGCTATGCGAAACAAGTTAGATACTGACATGGCTAAAGTTTTAGATTCCGTAAGGCAAGCATATATGCATGACCCTTCGCCAGGAAATGCAGAGAATATGCGAATCCAAGTTATGAATAACTTGAAGAAAATCGAGAAGCAACTTGATACCGCAGTTAAGGCAACACTTGCAGCAAGCATCCAAAACCTTGCAGCAGGTCGTATGACTAAACTACAAGAGATTGAAGTCTCTATGATTTCCGCAGAAAGAGGACTTGAGAAGGCACAAAGAGCCATGTGGAGATCTCTTGCAAGCGAAACCAAGACTTTGATTAACGAACTAACAAAATCAAATTACCTAGTTTATGACAAGGCTATTAGAAAGCAAAAACTAGCAGTTATTGACTCCAAACTTCAGTTGCTAGAGAATATTAGAATCAATGCAACAACTAAGGCACAGACCTTACAAGGCTACTTTGGAAATACAGGAATTAGAAGGAGTCGCAAGACCTATTCATCTGGTTCTTCACTAGGTTCGGGTCTCCAACCGATGAGAGCAACTCCAAAGTCTGCATTCAAGACAAAGCCACCAGGTTTTGCAGGCTACTCTGGAGGTGGTGCTTACCCTTTAGAGGATTAGGCTCAACTCCTAGTGGAGGGGAGTCTAATGTTAATTCTGATGATTATCGCTATATTGATAGAGGTTCATTTAGGAAAACATTCAATTGGGCAGGAACAATCCTCGTATTGGGCGGGATATCCTTGTTTGCGTATAGAACAAATCAAGAGAAGAAAGAGATGAAAGCATTGGAGGCATGATTAATATGATCGAATTTACAAGAAGCACTGGCGATACTGTCATGGTTAATCCTAGCGATGTTAGAACCATTGAAACCACACCTACCTATACTGTTCTTCAATCCGAGGTTAGAACTAACCCTGGAGAAGTATTGACAAAGGTTGTGTATAACAACCCAAGAAAGAATGTCGGTGGAATGGAAATGTCGTCAGGAATGAGTAGCGATTTCACGGAATACTCGTCAAGAGAGATGATGAAAGAAGAAACAGGCATGGATGACGGTAGTGGAATTGAAACTATGGAAGAGATGGGCGCAGAAGGAAGAGAGTCTGGAGTCGCTTCACTTTATGGTGGAAGAAGTAATCCTCCATCATCGGGTGCTATCTCTTGGAGAAACTTGCGACTACAATCTGCTATTGATAGCAGCAAAAGAATCCAAGCATTCGGTAGGACAAGAGCCGTTTTTAAGAAAGTTACAAACATCGGTGCTTTAGTTGGTAAGTTTGAAGCAAATACATCCGTTAGACCTTATTCCGAAATGTTGTTGCTAGCAACTGCGGAAAACTGGTTTGACTACATTCGCAACATGAATCCCCTCGATGTTTCTGCTGAATTGTCGGCAGAAGTTTCTCCACAAGACCAACTGTCAATTTACGGATTCATCAAGGAATGGGAGAATGACCCAAGCCACCGTGCATTCCGTCGCCGTGTAAATCAAGGTGCAGATATTAACTCCGAGTTCGCTAAGGGTCAAATCGCTTACGACATTATGACTTCAAAAGGCCCAGATCCGATGAAAGGTGCTGACTTCGCCACTCATAGATATGATAAGATGTTCTCTCTAGCCCTAGACATTCTAAAGTCTATTAGATTTAATACATACAACTACTATACGCTTAACGCTATGCATAGTGATGAAGGAGATAGAGTGTTCATGGACTTCCGTTCACGATATATCCCTCTTGGTGCAGCAGATGTTGAAATGATTCAAGAAATGCAAGCAAACATCGCTGGAGGAAAGTCTTACGCATTCCAAACCACCGCTTCGCAAGATCAAGCAATTGAAGCAGATGTGCTAATGCGAAAGTGTGTTTCCGCATATCAAGTCGGAGATACGAGAACCTGTCGAAGCATTCTCGATGTGTTGATGGCGCATCCGTTTAACTACAAGCCTATGTCTACTAAGTTAGCAGTTGCACACCATGTAGGCGCACATGCAGGAATCGACCCATCAACAGGCAAGGCCAAAGACTCTGGAAAAGTTAAATTCGATGCAGGGGAAATCTTTAGAGTTTCATCTGGAGGAAAAGGAAACCCACTAGGACAAAATGAGTTTGCTAAATATCTTGAAGGAAACATGGCTTTCGTAAGTGTCTCAAAAGATGCGGGCAAAATCATGAACGAAGTCAAGAACGGCAAACTCGGTAAGCCCAATGAGTCCAAGGGCGCACAGTTGATTTTGCATAGGTCTTACTTTGACACTACTCCTGTTGCTGTATTAGAATCGGCAGGTGGAAAGTGGGAAGTTACTGACTATTCCGCATTTTTGCAAAAAGGAACAAAGACCTTTGAAGATAGAAAGCAAAAGAACCAAAGACAAAAACTCCAGCAAGCGGTCAAAGGAAACCCAAAGGGTAGAGGAAAATTCCTTTTCATGGAAATCCATCCTAAGTCGCAACTAACAATGAAGCGAGGATCGGGAGAAGAAAAGCACGGTCAGTCCAAAGATACTGCAAAGTGGACTAAAGGACTTAACAAGCACTTCCCAGGAATCAAACTTGTGCAAGTTGGAAAACTAAAAGCAACAGGAGAAGATGCACCGTTCCGCATTCGATTGCCTATCTCACACTTTAAGCCAATTACTCACCCAACCAAAGGCTACAAAACAATCGGCATGAAGAAAGGAGATAAGAAACTGCAAGCAACATGGCAGAAGATTGTAGATACTTACGGTATGCCTAAGATGTCTCCGACAAAGGGAACTTATTATCGCTTTATCGTGGACAAGAAAGAGCGAGGCACTTATTACGATGGTGTCCGTCGCAAGACCGGTAAGGCCAAGGCTAGCCGGTGATATTCATGCGTGCGACAGTTCCAAGTTCTCTACAAGGTGGGTCTTTGCTTGATGCACATAAGTGGGTCAAGTCTAAACTTGCTAGAAACAATCCAGGTGGAACTGCTGACTACACGCTTGCCGATTCTATAGGAAACCCGATTACTCTAAGCGACTTGGTTAGAAACAATCCCGCTACTATCGAAGTAGAAATCATTAGTGGTCGTGGAGGCGTTAGAAACAATCCTAGCCTTCCTTTGCCTACGGACTTCACACCCTCGGCAGACTTTGCAAGAGGTGGAAACTTCTCAAATCAACTTTTGCCAAAAGATTTAGACCCAGCACTTGTTGAAAGAATGGTTGCACAAGAAGGAATCTTTGGTGCAGTCAATACGCTAACAATTCTTCTAAGCAAGCGTTCAGTTGCAGATGGTATTTCTCCTGCAACCGCTGGGCTACTCTACGCTTACTCCGCCGTTCCTAGAAAGAACCCAAGTGGCAAAACTCCTTTCCTTGCAGATGCGCCAAAACAAATGCACGACTCGGAGATTATGATTCGTCGTTATCTCGATCAAGAACACGGAATAGATATCGAACAACAAAGTGACATCATCGGCAAAACGCAGATTAGCGGAAAGTATGGGCTAACTCTTGCGAGCCTTGAGCAGTTCGTAAAAGAAGTTTTAGCCCCGTTCCTTGCGATCGCTTCTGGCAATAGAGGTGCAATTAGAACCATGAATAAGTTGAGTGCCGGTTTTGAAGGACAAGAAAAGAAAGACTTTGCAAATAATTTTGGCAAGTTAATGTATTTGATGCCAACAAAGGCCGAGGACTTCTATGCAGGTCGTGAATACGCTCTAATTGCATCAACGGAGTTCATTTACCCAATCCTAGCACAAAGACTACTAAATCCTAAAGAGATAGATACTCTATTAGAGGTAGCGAAGAAGTTCCCTAATAATCTAGATCAGTCTGGTAAGACTCTAAAACTAAGCAGTAAAGCACAGAAACTCATTAAGAATAGAGTTGGTCGTCAGCCATTTTGGAAAAGAACATTGGCTAAACTTCCTTTCCTTGGAGACCTTGCACCGTCAATTGCTGTCAAGGGAGGATCTATGCATTCTAAAGCACAACTTGTCAAAGGGCAAAATGTAGATGATGAGCAACTAATTGCATTCATTGTCGATTCAATTAACCTTGATAGATATAGAGCCGAAGGGCTAGATGCGGAACTTCCTAGCAGGTTTATCTTTATGAGAGATGTTGGAGGATTCTACCCATCACCTCCTAGAAAGTGGCCCCCAGCAATAATTTATTCAGTAATGGATGCATTCTTAGAAGCACTACCGCAGATTGTAGATATTAGAAGTGCGGGTAGTGGACAACCGCTAGAATCAAAGGTATCTCTTAACTTCTTATCTCAAATGACCGATGAAACAGAGTTCACAGCCGATAAAAAAGGATACAAGTCACTTACATACAAAGACTTCAAAAAGACGGTAAATAAGTCTGATGCCGACAGAGAAGCATTTTTAGTTTCATTGAAAGTTCCTGCTGTAGATGCCAGCCCTGCCTCAAAAAGCGCAGAAGTATTCACTAGTTTTATTTTCACGCATTGGAAACCAGGAGTCTATACAATCGATTCTAGAGCAGATCTTGGTATCTCTATTATTGAGTTGCTTTACAATGCTATGGATATTGCTAGAAGCAAGTATGAGTATGAGCCAACAAATGACGATATTACATTTGCTTTGCTTTTGATAGACTTCTCTATTAAAACTCTATTTGATGAAGGTGCAACAGGAACCGCACTCACAGCAACTCTAACATCTATCTTTGGTAGAGACAGAACAAAAGACGCTAGAAACCGTATGAGAAGACTTACCGATGCTTTGACTTCAAAGAGAGGAAATATAGAGTTGAATAACTCCGAAGCATTCATTGGTTATCTTACTGGGGCATCTGCTCTAATGGCACAATATGTGGCGACTGCTAGGAAAGATAAAGCAAAAGGGTCTGCAAAAGTAACCGCATTCAAAAGGAAACTAGATGCTAGAAAGAGGGCAGGAACCATAAACATGTCGCTATTCAATCTAACAAATCAATTAGTTAGAGATGCTAGAGCAGAAATTGCTAAGATTCCTTGAGGTGATTAAATGGTATTTACAAGATTTCAAGATGTTGGAACAGCAAGCATACGACAAATTGATGATCCTGCAGTAGGGCCAATGACCCAAGAAAGTAGGCTTTCTGCTGTCGAAATTCAAGAGTTAGAAGACTTTCTAGACAATGAACAGTTTATCCAGCAACTAAACACAGGCGTCGAAATAGATGCAACCCTTTTAACGCTACTTAGTGAAATTGTAGATAAACAAAAAGCAGGAGATAAAACTGCAGAAGAACTTAGAGAAACACTAGACAAATTGACAGAAATGAAATTGCCTGTCACTGGAGAACAAATGGAACAAGGTCTAGAAGAGTTCCAAACAGAGGCAATTAAAGCATATCAACGAATTGCTAGCACAACGATTAGCATTATTGAAGGAGAAATGTCTGCTTTAACTACAGGAGTTCCAGGAGCATTTAGTTTTGAAGATGATACTGCAAAAGAAATGCGAAGCACAGAGATACAGATGTTTGGAAGCCCGAATGTAGTTAGGGAGACAAATAGATTCTTAGAAGCATATGAGCAGCAAATAGATGATGTTTTAGCAGCACTAAAGTTTATGGTGAACGAAATAGACCTTACAAAACAGTTATTGGATAAGTCTAAAGACCAAATATCAGAAATTGTTGATTTAGATTCGCCATTCCAAATCACCGTTGAGGTGGGCAACTTAATTAGGGCAACTACAGAATACTTGGAAATTCTAGGAGAAACATCGTTTCTAGAAACTGCAATCGGTTATTTCACCAAAGCGCAAAGTGGACTAAAAGGAGTTATTAGAAAGAGACCTCAATCAACTGCTGGCAGATTTACTAATATGTCAGACCCGGAGTCTCGCGCATGGGGTTCTAATGTCATTCAAGGAATGGCTACATTTGCTAAGTTTGCTTGCAGACTATCCGAAGCAGAAGGAGACCTTAACAAAATCAATCAAGTAGATGGTGCCGGTGTTGTAAGAAGGGGTCTAGGTAGAGCATTTAACGATATTATTGTTTTAGACCAAAAGTTCTATCCTATGAATAATCAAATCCCGATTCCTCCCATTTCAGTATCTCCTATTGTTATCAAAACCTATCTTGAAGCATATGAAGAAAGAGCAACAGAACTAGTAACCGCTACCGAAAATCAACTCAATCAAATCAATAACAAGTTCGATAGAAAGATAGCGAATGCACAAAGAAACCTCAATCAGTTGTCCGAAACGCTACTTATGCCTAAACCCGCAGCAAGATCTTCGATTTCTAGAGAGCAAGTTGTTGATGCTATTGAAACGCCAGAGGCTTTCTATGCTAGAACAGCGGGTATTGACTTGAGAGATGTTCCAAAAGACTTAGATCTTCGTCGTAGTAGAAATACAGAATTAGCGACACAATATGCAGTAGGTCTAGGTGCCATGCCTGCAGCAAGGTCTAGAATTACAGCACAAACAGCAGCAGAAGAAGAAGAACAGGCTAGACTATTGTTAGAAGCCGAAGCAGCAGCGCAAAAGGCTACAGCCGAGGCAAGTCGATCAATGGGTTCTAATGCTATGAAAGTCAATCCTCGCAAGAAAAGGCGAAGGAAGAAGTAACCAACAAGCCCTTAAAGAAGTGAGTTGTGCCATGAACTATGAGAGGCGGCGTAGTTTATTGCAACGCTTGTGGTAGTCATAACAATCCTGGCCTCAAGAAGTGTTCTACTTGTGGCACTAGAATGAACCCTCAAGGGGTTAGAACAAACCCGATTACAACTGCTGAGTTTGCAAATCGCAAGATGGCAGTATTTGATTTAGATATGACTATTCTCGATAATCGTCAGCGATTTACAGATGCAGTTCGTGCAGGTGTGATTAACAAAGACGGTTCACCTAAACAAAAAGGTGGCTGGAAGAAAAGAGGAGAGTTCCTATACGAGCCTACTAGACTAATGAAGGATAAACTAATGCCTAACGCTATGAATCTAATAGAACATCTAATGGAAGAAGGATATATGATTGCTTATTGCACAGCGAGACCTATCACATATTACGAAGTCACTAAAGATCAACTTGAGGACAAAGGATTACCAATATTCCAAGACGCTTCGGGGGCTGACCTGCTATTTTGTAAAAGATCGATTGGTCAGAAAACTCCTTTGTATAAAGCCGATGTCATTAGAACCCTTCAAGCACAATACGATGTAAGATTGTTCTTTGACGATATGCCAGATAATCTTTCAGCAGTTCTAAAAGAAGATGTGCCAGGAGTCTATCAAACGATTGGAGAATACTATGACATGATAAAGGGAGTCAAAAAGAACCCTTATCCAACATTTGTAGATGAGAAAGGATTTCCTAGATACGATCCAGACGCAGAACCCTACGCTAGTGCAGCAAGTCATAGTGACGACCCATATGGCATGGGAAGAGAAATGCTAAGAGTAGGGAAGAAGAATCCTAGCATGATGTATTCTCCAATGGACTTAGAGCGTGCATACGAGTCAATTAAGGGAACTAAGATTCAAACAAATCCTGGACCAAAAGGAGAGATGTGTGGAAGTTGTGTCTATATGTGTATGAGTTCCGGCAAGTGTAAGAAATGGTCGGAAATGAAAGGCTCCCCTGTTTATGTCGCTAGTGGCTGGTATTGTAAAGCATACAAAGCAGGTGCAAAGAAAAATCCAATCAAGCGTGGTAGCGATAGCAAAGGAAGTTATTACCGATGGGGAAAGAACCAGAAGTATTATTACAAGACAGGTAGTAAAACATCAAGAGAGAATGCTCGTAAGAAAGCCTACAGGCAAGCACAGGCAGCATTTGCTGGAGGATATAGAGGTAATCCACACGACGAAGTTGTTGGCAAACACTGCATTCTAGAACTTTATGACTGTGATCCTAAGTTGCTTGATGATGAAAAGTTTATTCACAAAACAATGAAGTCAGCAGCCAAAGGTGCTAATATGCAATTTTTGGACTTTGTAAGCCATGAGTTTGAACCGCAAGGTGTAACTGCATTAGCACTATTAGGGGAATCTCATATGTCTATTCACACTTGGCCGGAACTTGGCTATGCTATGGTCGATGTGCTTACCTGTGGTGAGAAGTCCAAGCCAGCAGATGCCTGCGAGATTATATGTAACAAGTTGAAAGCGAAGAACCACACCTTGAAGTTCTTTATGAGAGAGTCCCCTGCTTATCGTAGGATGGCTAGACAAAACCCCGAAGAATACTCGGAAGATTATATGGTTCCCCGTGATATTGACAAACTAGGAAAAGCCGCAGATTCTATGGAAGCAACATACCATGACGGAATGGAAGTTCCTGAATGGTGGAAGAGTAAGTTAAGCGTAACCGCCGATAAAGCAGATAGCCTATCAGATGCTTTGAGTTATGTTGCAGATAATCCTCGATCGAACCCACCAAAGTCCAAAGTAGAGAAAGGAAAAGAACTTTACAAGCACATGAACGGCAAAGCCCCTGCCAAAACAGAGACCAAAGTAATCGACATTGGTGATGTTTGGTATCAAGTTGGAGAAGGAGGTTGCTGGCAAATCGGATATATGTCTGGCAAAGAGACTGGCTCGTCCTCACAAAAGTATGTTCATCACTTTAATGAAGAAACTAAAAATGGAGACTTCCCAAAACTTTACGCTACAATCCCCGATAAAGGCAAACCGATGTTGATTATCACTGGTGGAACATGGAAGATTAAGACCGATGAAGAAGGAATCGCTTGGATTTACGATTAGGTGATATTATGGCAAAGAAAGAGTTTAGACCATTATTCGGTGTTAAAGCCGATACTTGGACAAAGGTTGATGCTGTTTCCACTATCATGTTCACAGGAGTTATTAGCCGTAGAGCGATTCAAATGTTTGGAGAATATGGGTTGTTTGGTATAGGCAAGAATAAACCTATGCAATATGCTAACTTTGGTCTATCCAATGGCACATGGAACTATATTGATACTGTATCTACTGTTCTTTGGGCATTCACATTACTTCATGGTGCTATCGACACATACGAAGAAGTCAATAAAATTCCTGATGATAAGCAATTACTCCCAGGTAGAGGACTTGTCTATAAGGGCTACAATGAAATAAGGAATGTATTCTAGGTGGTAATATGGCAGCAAGTATGAAGCAGGTAGGTTTAGTGACTTTTGCTGTCTTTATGACCGAAGCACTCATTCACTACAATGTGGGCATTTCTGCAGCAACCAAGCAAAAATTCACATTTAAGATACCCGAAGTTAAAGAATTAGTGAGTCTTGGGCTGATTGTCGGGACAGCATCTTTGGTTAGCACAACCATTATTGACCGCATAGGAGGATGAAGCATGGCAGATATTTGGAACCCGCTAGATGAGAACAATCCCATCTACAAGAGTATGGCTAGACAGTCTAGAATGAATAAGAAGCAAATTAGAAACACAGTTATTGTAGGTGGCATTTTGCTTGCAGGTTATTACGCTGCTAAACCCTCAAGAACCCCATTCGTAGGACAATTCTTCGGATCCGGCCCGCAACTTGATAACCTCGGCCTGGTTCGTAGAAAGTGATAGGTATGGCATTTCTTAACGATGTTGTTTCACCACCACTATATCCCGAAGGGGTATCGGATGAAGCAGTTGAGAAGGCAGTTAAGTTATCTGACAACCTTCTAAATCACATCAAAGTCCATTACGGAATGTTTGCATCGCAAAGCCTTCCTCTAAGGGTTGGAGATACAATCGCTAGAGAAAGCGAGATGTCTGCCCTCGACTTGCTATACTATCATGTCTATGGAGATTATCGACTTACGATGTCACCAATGCTAGACGATGACGCTCCAGAGTATCTAAAAAGTAGAGTTCCAAACACAGTCCTTAGATACAAGAGCATACAAGTTCCTGTAGGAAGTCCAAAGCCATCGACACCTCCATTCAAAGACCCACCAAGTATAAGTTCTAACACAGACCTTAATTTCTTAAATACACGGCTATCCGCAGAAGAATTTGATATTCTACATGGGGTCATGTCGAATAGCGGGACAATGCCTTCGGAAACTGAATGGTTCGTTAGAGATTTGGCTTTTGGAAGCAACGCACCTAAGTTTCACTTACCTAGTCTAGGGACTATGGCTATCACTAATTATGCATATAAGAATATTAATGACCCTCTATCTAAAGCATTAGCAGAAAGTTTAGAGAACTTAATGGAAACAATCATGTTCAATAAAGGAAGATTGCCTGCAGCACTATCTGATCCATTCAATGCTGAAACTCATTTTGGAATCACAGATGTTAATGAGGAACTAAGAGGAAATCCACTTATCATGCAGTTAGCAAAAGCGATAACACTTAATCAAGAATATATTGACTTGCAACTACAATACCCACAGATTCCTAGCCCATCTAAAGTAAATGGATTAGCCAAAGGTGCTTACGGTAAAGACGACCCTTACGAAGCAGCAAATCACTTCTTCAAACAACTTCTACAAATGTCGAATACAAAGTTCACAGTAGGAGTTCCTGTAGAGTTCAAAACCGCTACCCAACCCTCCATCGCAGCAAACTCGGCAAGTTATCCAGATGTTCTAGATGGGATTCTAGGATCAGCCTCCGAAGCGGAACCAATTATGGCTTCTGCAACATATATTGTTGTAGATGCTAGGGCTGGGCCAGTTTATGATATTGTTATGGAAACAGACGATGGCGAAGAGTTCCAAATTAATAGCGTTCCTGAAAAAGAACTACAACTATCTATTGGAACAATTGAAGATGAGGCACTATTAGAAAAGGCAAGAGGCAAGAAAGGTGGCAAGTTCACGCACCCTTCTTTGTTGGTGTTCCAAAGGATTGCATTAGATGTATTCTTTTCTATAGAGTCATTAATTGCTGTCTGCACCGTTCCACACAAGTTCTATTTGATTTCACCAACGATTAACTTCGTGCAAAAACAAAAAGCCGTTGCAAATCTATATCCTAGAATGGCTAAACACATGACAAAAGACTTCGATGAGTTTGTAATGAAGAATGCCAAGCCAACGCTAGAGTTCTTGGCTGACATTAGGATGCTACACACGGTTGCTAACATAGCAAACTCGGAAAAACTCATTTTGGACTCACGAACAATGGAAGAGTTCTACCGTCAAGATTTACGGATGGCGGAAACCACTTGGCTTGCAACTGCATTAACCGATGCAGGAAAAGTC
>Ga0163110_10000805_pt1 | contig 15319 bp, 10 predicted proteins | sample CRUFie1St17metaG_FD_108703 | JGI IMG/M metagenome (GOLD analysis project Ga0163110, IMG submission 108703) | Marine microbial communities from the Costa Rica Dome - CRUD Field 142mm St17 metaG | ecosystem: Environmental > Aquatic > Marine > Oceanic > Photic zone | place: Costa Rica: the Eastern...
AATCATTTCAGATGGGTCAATACCATTCATAACTGCCAATGCGATACTTACCCAATCAGTTATGTGTGCTGCGAAAAGAAGACTCTCAAGTAGGTTTTCACCCTCGCAATCAAGTAACCAAGAATCACCTGGTTGGAGATTTTCCATCATATAGTTCATGCGCGCACGCACGCGTGGATGAGTGTGCGGGCTTGCGAGGTATAGCAATGCTTGAGATGATGAGTTTCTATTCCAAGCAACTATCTCATTGTGATTCATTTCAGGCAATTCAACAGGACGGGAAAACATCTCCGAATTCTCATTAATCTGGTTGGTAAATCGAATACCGACCGATGACATTTCACTCGCCGAAACGATGGCGATTTCCTTGTCTGAGAATTTTGATGCCATACTAGATACTCTACCATCACCACCAACTAAATCTGCAGATTCAGAAATTGTCGCTAGGCGACCAATCATTTGGTTAATTTGTTCATCAGAAGGTTTCGGAAGAATACCTAGAGCCCAACAAATTGATAGTTGGCTGCCAAAAATATGTCCGAATGCCGATCTTGGCATTTGCCCACTTGGAACCGTTATACAAATCGATTCTTCACTTTCAGAAAGCATCTCTTCTAGATTTCCACCAGAGCAAATGCCTATCACAACCCCTCCTTCTTCCAGAGCTTTGCTAACACCATCCAAAGTCTCCTCTGTATTGCCCGAATATGATGTCGCTAAAACTAGCCAATCGGGTCCCCACCAAGACGGTAGACCATAGTTGTTCCAAACTACAAATGGCAGACCTCCTGAATCATCGGCTAGGGTAGACAGAAACATACCCCCTGCTCCGGAGCCGCCCATTCCTAGGCAGACGATTCCACTCCAATCCATGTCTGCCTCGATTTCTATCTCGGAAGATATTGCTGCATTCAGGTCATCGACAAATTTTCTAGTAAATCCGGCCATATCCGATTTGTCGTATTTGGCAAGAAGTGATTCAAAATCCAAATCCAAGATACTCACTCCTCTCCCCTGTGTCCTGGTAAAGCCAACCATGAGTCGTCTATGAAAGCAATTCGTAGATTTGGCAAAGACGAATCATTATCGTAAGGTAAAGCGACAGTTACAACTCGGTAGTCATTGGGGTCCATGACTTCAGCTCCTGAACTATCTCTGTTCAGAATATCGACGATGAATTGGTCGTCGTATTTACTAACTACAGTAGCCTTTTCCATATCTCTCCAAGTCACCCCTGTTCGTTCATTGCGGTCTAATCTTCTGATTTTTGGACCGTCATTCTGCCAAGCTGAAAGTAACCAGTATTCCCTTTTTAGACGGATTACATCTCCCAGCCCATAAGCCGGTTTTCTATAGGAAAGAGTCAGTCTTGTCACTTCAGAACCCTCCCTCATACCAACTAAAGTTGAGGTCTCTTTTGTCGTCCCTCCAAACCTTCGAACAAGCCTTCGAGCCCAAGTTCTTGCAAGGGCTTTCGACCCGAGTTGCAGATCCCAACCTCCTGTGACTGGACCTTCTTTAGTTACGAAAAACATCGGATCTGATTCTAATTCATCGAGTAACTCATCCAAGGTCCCCCTAAGATCCTTTAATTCCTCCTCAGATAATCTACGCCCTGCACTCCTTAGTTGCATTGTTGCCTCAAAATACGCACCTGCTTTTCTCGTGCATGAAGGACAAACTGCGTTACTTGTTTGCAATAGTACTTCATGCTGGTCTTCAAATTTGTATCCTTCCAATTCACCTTCAACAGTAACGTGAAGCCTTGCAGTCCTATCATCTATCGACTGATATGCCATATCAACAGTTACTGCTGTGGCTCCTTCTGTAACTCCAAGGTTTTCCCGGAGCCGTAATTCACCTAATTCTTCGTCTTCAATTCTAACCCATCGCTTCTCTACTTCATGCATTCCACACTTTGCACAGCGATGTTGTTGAATTCGCTCGGATAACTGGGAAAAAACCGTTCTTGTCCTAAGACAATTTTCGCAAAGACGTTCAGATGTTAGAGGCGGAGGGGAGCCACAAGCGATGCAAAACGCTGCGCCATCCATGTTGTTCCCTCAGTATCGGGCAAGCCCACCCCGTTTGAATGGTTGGTGAGCCGGTCGTATGCTAATTCGGCCCCTCTTGGGGCCGAAACAAGAAGAAATTAGAATTATTCTTCCTCATTAGGCTTTGATTGCTTATCCGATAGAGAATCTAATTCGGTCTCTAAATTAGAAATTGATGTGAGCAATTCGCGACTAAACCAAATTACTAGCCCAAGCATAATTGCATAGGCTATGTATGCTTCAACGATTCCGCTCAAGATATCGCCTCCTGATCTAGCTCATTCTTTCTTGCAGAGGCCTCTGCAGCAAGGCGGTATCGCTTGTTTGAAAGCGATAGTAAACCCATGAATAGAATACACATTATACCAAAACTAATCAATAAGAATGAGCGAATTTCTGGACTCATTCCTACTGATTCAGTTGACTCGATGACTAAAACCTCAGGATGGGTGGTTTCCCACCATGTGGTTGCACCAGCGGTAATCGGAACCAAGGCGAACCCGAATAATCCGATTGCAGAAAGAGTATCTCGATTTTGTTGTGTGTCGGGTTGAGATTGACGAGAATATAGTAGGAACAGGGCAACTGCGGTTAGTAGGGCAAAGGAGTTCAACCTCATATCACCCCAATCCCAAGGCCGATTCCATTCTGCAGAAGCCCAAATTGGCCCTGATGTAATTACCCCTAATCCGAATATAACACCTAGGTCTGACCCACTCTGAAAGTAAACCCAGGCATCCTCACTGCGCTTAAGATACCACATCAATGAACCATAAAAGAGGACACTGAAAGATAAGAAAGAACACCAAGCGAATGGCACGTGAAGATAGAGAATTCTGTATGCTTCTGGAGCCCCCCAACAGCCTCCTTCAGTACATGGCTTCAAACCCGGAGCAAACTCTAATCCAAGTACTGAAACAAATACAATACCCGCAAGCCCCAGATATGTCAAAGCATAACCTGAATCACGGAAATTCATTTTCTCACCATTCAATCTTCAGGGATTATGACTGCCATCGCCCACAAAAATACCACTGTTAACCATGCTATGGCAATGTCTGCAAATGGTTCACCTAGAGCTAATTTAAAACTCATACCATTACTCATTATCGAAGTCAGAGCATTAGTCATTTGCAGGAACGGCCAGATTAAGACTAGTTGCAATAAACTTCCCGCTACCGCGCCGGATCTCGTAAAATCGGATACCATCAGATGCAAAGCCGAAGCGGCCACACTCAAGTCGATGAGCACGAATGCAAATAGCCAAAGCCAGAGCAAAACATCAGAATTCATCGTTGAACTGATATCTCCAGCAATAACGTACCAAGACAGGTAAATTATCGGCAATGGTAGAACCAGAGAGACTCCCATTATGGAAAACCAACCCCTTGAGTGGGCACCGGTCATAGCCCGCCACCAATCACCCGCTCTCTCTTCAGAGAGTCGTTTGATAATGGCGGGAGTTACGATAGCTGTGATGAAGGGGGGGGTTAGAGTTAGAGCGGCCAACAAATCGTAATTTTCACTACTTCTAATGATGTCAGTAGACATTGTATAGGCCAGCAATAAGGCGACCAATGCTGGAACTCCACGTCCAATCGTATCGATAGGATTGCGCCTCTCAAGCCTCCAAGCCCAAGCAGCTAATTCTGTGTACGATTCAGGGGAGAATGGCTCTGGGAGATTGGCATGTTCTAAATTCGATTGCTGAACTTTGCTTGTCAATTCTGAGGTTTCACCGATAGTGACAATTCTGTCGCAAGCGGTAATGACCTCAGGGTCGTGAGTCGCGACTAGAATTCCGTGACCACGCTCTGCTAGTGCTCTTAACCATCCTAACAATAATTCTCTTGATGATTGGTCAAGCCCCTCCGATGGCTCATCGAGAAGAACGACTGATGGTTTAGAATTCAGAGCAACTGGAACAAGAGCGGATAGAACCGCAACTCTTCTCCTCAGACCACCAGAGAGTTTGCAAATTCTATCCTCTGCTCTATGCAAAAGACCCCATTCGGAGAGGATTTGGTTCAATGCTTGTGAATTATCCGCCCGTCCAGCAACGCGGCAAGCACCACGAATTCTTTCGAATACTGTTTCGTCACCAGACATTCCCTCAGTTTGCAAACATAGTCCGAAACCAGAGATATCCCCTCTTTGACCTTCAGAGTCTCTGACGGTAGTATCGATATCTATGTCATTTCTTAGAACTTGGCCCTGAGACATAGGGTGCAAACCTGCAAGAGATTCTAACAAAGTAGACTTACCTGATCCGTTTACTCCTAGCAAACCAACGACTTCCCCCCCTGAGAGTGAAAAGTCAACACCTCGAAGCACCTTACGGGTGCCTCTGTCGACAACCAACCCGCGGGCTGAGAGCAAAGTTCGCGCGCTCACGACATACCCCACTAGCAGCCTGCGTTTGAGTGGTTCCATCGAAGTCCCTATGCACAGAGAGCCTCTGTCGAGGTCTGAGGGAGAGGACTGGCTACTGCTGACTATGAGCTTTTTTGGGCTGACCTAACCGGGTCTGATTGGGCCGCATTAGGGCTGTTTCTAGTAATCGCCACAGCTCCATATATAGTGGCTTGGAAACAAGAAACAAGTATAGCCCTAGCCACAGTTTTATCATTATTATTGGTAACCTTCTATCAAATGATTATTGACATGGGTTTCCTCGATTTCACACCTATCGCCTTCCTTTCAATTATCCCGAAGATTGCAGATCACCCCGACCAAATTCATCGCTTTATCACCTCTGCTTGGCTTCATGGAAGTTGGCTACATATCCTCGTAAATATAGTGGTAATCGCTCTAGCGGGAGTTCCTCTAGAGCAAAGAATGGGGAAGCTGCGCTGGATTTTGGTTTACTTGCTTGGAATATTAGGAGGAAATATCGCATGGGTGTTAACCCATCCTGATTCGATAAGCCCTACAATCGGAGCGAGTGGAGCCGCTTTCGGAATTCTTGGTGCTTACATGGCATGCTGGCCTAATGATAGAATAGAATTCCCACTACTGTTTTTCATCCGTGCCTGGCCGGTATGGGGAATTGTAGCCCTAAAGTTGGGAATTGAAGTATGGATTATATTCGAGATTTATTCACAACAATCAGAAACAAATGTGGCACACATGGCTCATTTTGGAGGCTTCATGCTCGCCTGGGTTTTAGCAAGACCAATCGCTAGAGGTGCGCCATCAGAATTAGATGATGCAACCGACATTTCAATGGCTGGTTCTAATGCCTCCAAGGCGGCAAGAGACGCAGCCACTGCAAAAATGGGCAGTCTTGAATTAGACCCTTGGTCGGAAGCGGGGGGTGGCTTGAAGGAGGAGGCCGCTAGAATACTCAAGAGACTTAGGGAAGAGGGAGACGAACTTGAAACTCGAAGAGCATGGTTAGAGGAACTTGCAGAACAGGTAATCTGCCCTGTTTGCGATGGAGAGGTTCATGCTGTAATTTCAGGACAGAATTGTACCTTGAAATGCGCCCATTCGAAAAATCACATTAACTGGCCATGAGGGCGCATAAGTGGCACCTTCACGGGTTCGCCTTATACCCCGAACATTACTGGCTCTACTTGTAGAGCCATGGCAGAGAAGCCACTAGACCTCAGGCCACTAGTGTTAGTGGTAATGATTCTAATCATGGATATGGGTGTTGGAGTATCTGCATCTCCAATCATTCAAAATGAAGAATTAATTAGTCAAGAAAGACCCGATAATTGGCCCCCTGCCCTTTTGTGTGGAGATGTAGAATGTGAACCAATCGATCGTTCAATTCGAGAACCCCCTTTTGATGCGGGATTGCCTGTAGAGGAAAAGGGTTGGTGGCTTGAATATTGGATGGATAAAGACAAAGACGGAATGGATGACCGTTTGCAGAGAATAATTGCAGGGCAAAGAGAATCTGTTTCTAAAACCTCAATCACAGGGTTAGATGGAAGGCCGACAGTAGCTATTGTTGTTGATTATGCTTGGCACCCAGGACCCAGCGATGTTGAAGCATTAGTTTCTGTTTTGGAATCTCATGGGTGGGAAGAAAAAGGATCTAGGTTCTTTCAAGTAGAGATATTAGATAGTATTCTTGTAGACCATGTTCCAGTAAGTGCTCTTATTGAAATTTGGCAATTAGATGGAGTCGTAGTAATTGAAGAACAGAGCGTTATTGTTCCCTTCTTGGATACCGCATCTAAAGGTTCCAAAGTTAGGAGTTCCGATGTTTATAGTGAAACTATGAGAGATTTTGGCTATGATGGTTCAGGTATTGTGATAGCAATTCTTGACACGGGTGTAGACAATGAGCATTTTTCACTGGATGATTTTTCCGATAACAACGATGATAACACGAAAGATCCAGATGATTTGCCAGACCCTAAATGGGTTGCTGGTTGTGATGCTACATCCCTCAATCAAAACGATTGCAACAATGAAGGTACTTATGACCCAGACGACGGAGATGGTCATGGCACCCATGTTGCAGGAATTGCCTTGGGCACAGGAGACTCTCGAAGGCAACATCAAGGATATGCACCGGGCGCTTACCTAGTTGACGTCAAAGTCATGACTGATACCGGTGGCACAAACTCTGACGCTACAGTAAGAGGTATCGAATGGGTTGTTCGGAATGTAGATACGGATTGGGGAAATAATGACTCTAGTATCGGTATACAAGTCATGTCTATGTCGTTTGGGAGTGTAGGTAATCCACAAGATGACGATACCGGAGATAATGGTAGTGAGCCTAATGCCGCTGATGCAAGGGCCGTAAATCAGGCAGCAGAAGCAGGTATTGTTCCTGTGGCCGCAATTGGAAATGATGGTCGAAGAAGAGTCACCTCTGTTGGAGCGGCCGATGCAGCAATCACTGTAGGTGCAATCGACGACAAAGACACGATTAACAGAGCCGATGACACAATTGCATCTTACTCAAACTCCGGCCCCAGAGAAGATGATGGTGACAGTGACAAGGAAGAGGAATTGAAACCCGATGTAGTCGCGCCTGGTTCTGACATGATGTCGGCTAGACATGCAGCATCCTCTGCGGGTCAAGGACAACTTCCAGGTTCAACAAAACAGTTAGCAAAGGACGGCTACGTCGAAATGAGTGGGACGAGTATGGCTTGTCCCGCAGTTGCTGGTTTAGTTGCAGTGATTTTACAAATTAGTGAAGAAGAAGGACTCGATCTTGACCCTGAGGATGTAAAGGAGATACTAAGAGAAAACTCCGAACCAAGGGGCGAGGCATCAGAGCCGGATATTTCGGACACTTGGAATGACGAGTATGGGTTTGGAATAATTGATGGAAATAGGATTATTTCAGCATTGCTTGGAGATGATGGAGGCGGAGACCCGGGTGATAACACAACAGAGCCTCCTCCGCCTGGCGAAGGCGATTGGTTAGTTTTTGAACGGCCACTTGAAGATTCTTGGTTGGTTGAAGGGGAGACCTACTCAGTAAGAGGACATGTTGATGATGAAGCCGAAACAAATGGTACCATCGAGGAGATTCAGGTCAAGATTACTTACACTTACAAACCAGAAGGTTCACCAACTCGAGAAGAGATACTTGTAGATTGGCACATGGCTCAAGGAACTGTAAATTGGACTACAGAATTTACTATTCCAGATTTCGAAGAGGATGAGATTAATGCCATGGAAATCAAAATCTCAGTACAGGCACGTAACGAATGGGATCAATGGAGTGACATACAAAAAAGAATCCACGAAATTGGCAGGGTCACACTTACACTAGACAGTCCGAGTGGACAAAATTCAGTAGTAGGTGATGTGCAATTCGAAGGAGAATATGAAACCGTAAATGGAGGCACAATCCAATGGAGAATTGGAAAAGAAGATTGGGTAGATGCCCGAACCTATTTTGGTTCAGGTGGAACTACCGATATGTTCAGTTTTAGTTGGGACTCTACTGAACATCCGGATGGCTCTCAACGTATTTCTTTGCGCTTCGTTAGCGGAACCGGAGTGCGTTCTGAAGAAATCAGAGTGACATTAGAAATCGACAATCAACCCCCAGCTCCTGACTTGATGTTCAGAAGCGGACTAACTGTTTCTGAATGGGGTATTCCTATGTCTCAAACCTTCATTAATTCCTTTGTTGAAGTTAGCACGGAAATCAGAAACAATGGCGACCAATCCGCCACTAATGTTGTTGTTTATCTCCTTGAGGAAGGAACTAGAAAACACGAACTAACTATTCCTTCCATAGACTCCGGAGATATCGTTCAATTGACTCATTATTGGAATCCACTTGTAGTTGGTAAACGCCAAATAACCGTTGCTCTAGACCCCGGAGATGCGATTTTTGAAATCGATGAAACAAATAACGATCAGAGTATAGAATTTGATGTTATCCAAAGACCCGAAGGGGTTGACTTGTCTTTCCCCAATGGAGCATTCACAACAACTCCGACAATTCCAAGACCTGGTGAACAGTTCCAAATTAACGCTCGAATTACAAATTTAGGATCATTCAGTGCAGAGGAAATTGAAGCACAACTTCACCTGTACACTGAAAGGGGATGGGAGTTAACTTCCTCAACTACTATTCCTTCCATAGAAGGAGCTGAAGCAAAAACTGTATCCTTCGCACAAACCTATGAACAAGCTGGTGCATTCAAATTTAGAATTAGCCTTAGTGGCCCGGTACTTTCTGATATAGATTGGACTAACAATCAGGCAGAATGGACCGTTGTTGTAGAAAAAAGTACTACCTCAGGAGGTAGGGCATTAAATTTCCAGACTGGAGAAACCCCAGTTGAATTGATTGATTTGAATGATGAGGGGATAGTAGTAACATCCAAAGATGGCGGACTAGGACTTTACAGATTGAACTCAAACAAAGGCATGACTGCATGCTCGAATATGTTGGAAGAAAAATGGTCGGGTGATTTTGCAGCAGCTACTACTTCAGATGGCTTCGCGCACATCGTTTGGACTCGTAGATTCCTCGACACTAATGGTTACCTGAAGCAGACTGTTTCCTATTCAACAATTGATTCTTCTTGTGAGATGATGCCAATTCAAGACCTCATGGAGCCAATTGTGTTATCTGATGGTAAATATTGGGGCTTAGACATTGATGTCGATGGAACCAAATTACTCGTAGCGGGCTATCACCGTGACCTTTGGACTGGCGGAACATTACAAGACTTGACTAGCATCTTTGTTTTAGAAGCAGATCCCCCTACCTCCTCGAAGAGTTGGAGACTAACTCCAAATGTTATATCTGATATCGATGTAGTTGCAGGATATACAGATCCAGTGCAGATTGAATTTGGAGATGAAGATGGGCATATTCTATACCAATCAATGCGCAATGATACCACAGGTAAAGAACGGCTAGGATTATGGTATGCTCACGGAGACATAAAACAATCATCCTGGACCTACAAAAAGGCAGTGGGAGACTATGCATCATTAGCACAGATGAAAGTTGAAACAATTGATGGAGAAGATCGGCTTGTAGTTGCTTGGAAGGAAGGCACTGGCATAGAAAGTAGGCTTATTGCTAAAATTGTAGATGATTCGTTTAGTATAATTGAAAATACTTCAATTGATATTGCAGCAACTGGGATGTCTCAGGTTGTCTTCATAGAAACCGAACGCGGTATTCAGGTACTACACGACATGGTTGGCCATAGTGGCCCACAAATCCACTACGGAATGATCTACACCGAGGATTTATCGATAGCAATTTCAAATCGAATATCAGATGGATGGCTGCATTCCGGAAGTCGTTCCCCAATTAGTGGAGAATTAGTTATTGTTCATACCTCAACACAGGGTTGGGTTATACGGGCAGTTATAGACGATAGTAAACCAAATTCCGGACCTGTTGATATCCTAGAAGAACTACGATTCCAACTAGGATTGGATGAAAGTAGTTTCAACATATTAGTAGGCGGAGTTGCTATCGCTGTTTTGCTACTCTGTACCATTGTTCTTGGGGTTATGTCAGGTCGTGCAATCCGTTGGATGGGAGGTCGAAGACGCCAACATGTAGAAGGCGTAGTTATGTTAGAAGATGATGTTGTTGATGTCATAGATGAGGATGATTTGGCCGTGAAAACGATTGATACATCCTCTATCGTTGAAGTCGTAGAGACAGAGGCAGAAAAGACGTCGCCACGTCGACATAGACGCCAAACGCGTGCCATAAATGCTGAGATGAATGAAATCCCTCCTCCCATACCAGGTATGATTCAACCAACCACAAACCAAGGGAGGATTGCTGAACCTTTACCCCCAATAGGTGAAGCACCAGCATTACCAGAACTTCCTCCGATGAATAAGCCTGTTGTTTGTCCTGAATGCGGAAGCCGATTTGACGTAGCATTTGAGATAAGAATGACTCGTTGTCCAATTTGTGCAGTGCGTATCGATCTGTGAGGTCGAAGAATGCGTAGGTTACATCTAGCATCTGCTTCCCAAAGGCGACTAACTTGGATAAAACAAAAATTTGACAACTTCGAAATCACCTCTGCGGCATTACTTTTCCAGGAACCTAAACCAAAATGGGGGGCACCAGTAAAGGAACAAGTCGAATTTTCTTGTTTGAAGAAAGCACAAGCGGCAGCAAGAGAAGGCTTTGTCAGCCAACAAGCAGGGCATGAACAAGCTGAATTTGTAATAGTCTCTGATACAATCGTCTCAGACCCAGATGATCCCTTAATGCCAATGGGAAAACCTGACGATGGACAGCATGCTATGGCTATGCTACTAAGACTCTCAGGAAATAGACACAGAGTATGGTCTTCAACGGCACTGATTTACCCCTCCAGTGACTTTGGAGAACATCAGTTGCACGGAGGTTGGACAGCGGATTTTTGGACGGAATCGGCAGTTGTGGAATTTGATGAGTTAAGCGAAGATAGATTATTGCAATTAGTTAGTAGTGAATCCTGGAAAGGAAAAGCTGGAGCATATGATTTGGTAGGGGCTGTATCAGAGGATACTAGACTTCTAGACGGAGAAGAGGTTACTGTACTGGGCTTTGCCCCTTCTGCAATCAAAAAATTAGAATCACTTTAGGCATTATTGATTCCTAGAATCCCACCAAATAGGATCTGACTCTGCCTTTTCGACTAGGATTCTCAACGCCTGAAGAGTGCTCTCGTCAAAATGATGCTCGATTCCTTCAGTGTCAACATGGGCTGTTTCTTCATCAACCCCTAGAATACGTAGAAATCTGACAAGTAAACTATGTCTATCTCTAAGATTTTCTGCCGCATTTCTGCCAGTTTTAGTTAGATTTGCTCCTTGATATCTCTCGTATTCAACTAGACCTTCTTCGTACAGCCTTTGTAGCATTTTTGTGACTGAGGGCCTAGCGACTGCCAATAAATCAGCTATTCTGGCAGGTTTTGCTCGACCTTCTACCAACTCCAATTCATGAATTACTTCTAGGTAATCTTCAACTCTAACAGAATGACGTTTCGACCTTCTAACACCATCTGCCTCATGTGCGGAACGGAGTGCATCGAGCCTTTCACCGTCCATATTCAAACCTCAACAAAAGTTACTCCACCATGTTTCAAAACAAATTCTCGTTGTAATTCATCGAACCACTGCAACATCTGCGAATCAAATCGCACAGACACCACTTCATCATCCATCAACAAGTCATCCTGAATCCCCTTCAAAGTGCCCGGAGCGGCGCCACATGAAACACAAGCCCCATCTAAATCAATCACAAGCGAAAGTGCAGATTTACCCGAATGTATCTTTTCAATATCTGATTGCGCAATCAATAGCCCACCTCCATGTCCATCAAGAGCAGCCCTTACTGGCCCTAATCTTGCCATAAGCGCAGGAATTAAATCAGGATGATTGTCACTAACCAAATCAATTAGTGAAAGGGAACGAAGTCTGTCTAATTCTTGAGGGTCGTGGGCTTCCGATACTCTCTTTTCAGCCTCTTTTGCCATAATCGCCTCAACTTGAAGACGGTAAATCTCGGCTAGTTCGTCTCCCTCTTCCACGATAGGTCGGCTATGTCACCCCTACTTCTGATTGACCGTCTTTCCGGCTTGATGCAACCACCGTCTTTGACGGTCGCATTCAAAAGGGATGATTCTTGCCAGGAATTGAGATTTTCCTATGGCGTCTGGTACACCCGTCCTCGATATCATTGATTTACATGCTGGAATCGATGATACTCCAATTCTAAATGGAATAAATCTCACCATTCCACCTGGAGAAATTCACGCTATAATGGGACGCAATGGAAGTGGTAAGACCACAACAGCGAATATCATCATGGGTCATCCTGACTTTGAGATATCGAAGGGGACCGTGGAACTGGATGGAAACGATGTTCTTGAGATGGAACCATGGGAAAGAGCTCGAGCTGGAGTTTTTCTCTCATTCCAATACCCTCAAGCAGTTCCTGGTTTGCAAGTTGGTAACTTCCTAAGAAAGTCCGTTGCAGCAATCAGAGGTGAAGATGCTGCCAAAGGCACTGAATTCAGAAGTAGGTTAAAGCAAGCAATGAACGAACTCGACATCGATCGATCTTTCCTAGGAAGATACGTAAACGATGGTTTCAGTGGTGGAGAAAAAAAGCGTTTTGAAATACTACAATTAATGCTACTAGAACCAAAGCTAGCAATCCTAGATGAAACAGATTCGGGTTTGGATATAGATGGAATTAGAACCGTTGCAAAGGGAATTAATGCCGCTGTTAGAAATTCAGATTCAGGAGCCCTGATTATCACTCATTATTCTAGAATTCTTGAACACATCCAACCCGACAAGGTACACGTGCTAATCAAAGGTAAAATCGTCAAGTCTGGGGGTCCAGAATTAGCCCTCGAGTTAGAAGACAGAGGCTATGATTGGCTCGAAAATGACCCGGAGCAATCTGCTTGAATAACAACGGAGAGATAATTATGGCATCAACGGAAGCAAGGGAAGCAGTAGGAGAATATAGTGCAGGTTGGCATGATCCTGAAAATGCAACCATACGCTTTGACTCTGGATTATCAGAGCAAGTGGTCAGAGATATTTCCGCACTGAAAAATGAGCCCGATTGGATGACTGAATTACGAGTCAAAGCATTCCACAATTTCGAAAGTAAACCAATGCCCACTTGGGGTAACATGTCGATGCTGAAAGAAATTGATTTTGACGCAGTTTGCTACTATCTTCGATCATCCGATGCAACCGAAAAAGACTGGGATGATGTCCCGGAAGATATTCGAAATACCTTCGATAAATTGGGTATTCCAGAAGCGGAACAGAGGTGGTTATCGGGAGTTACCGCACAGTATGAATCCGAGGCTGTTTATCACTCAATAAGAGAGGACTTAGAGCAACAAGGGGTAATTTTTCTCGATATGGACTCAGGTTTGAGAGAATATCCTGAACTTGTCAAAAAGTGGTTTTGTTCTGTTGTCCCATATCAAGACAATAAATTCAGTGCTCTGAACACCGCGGTTTGGTCTGGCGGCTCATTCATCTATGTTCCGAAAGGTGTTCACGTAGAAATGCCCGTTCAAGCGTACTTTAGAATCAATGCCAAAAATATGGGTCAGTTTGAAAGAACATTAATTATCGCCGATGAAGGTAGCAGTATCCATTATGTTGAAGGTTGCACTGCGCCAACATATTCAACCGATTCGTTGCATTCTGCGGTTGTTGAATTGATTGCATTACCAGGCGCCCATATTCGATACAGCACGGTTCAAAATTGGAGCGCAAACGTCTACAACTTAGTAACAAAGAGGGGAATTGCTCACGAAAATGCAAAAATCGAATGGGTTGATGGGAATATAGGTAGTAAATTGACGATGAAGTATCCTGCTGTAATTTTGAAGGGAGAAGGAAGTCATGCGGAAGTAATTTCTGTGGCTTATTCAGGGAAGGGTCAGCATCAAGATGCTGGAGCAAAAATTCACCACCTCGCAAGTAATACAACCTCAAAGATTCTCTCTAAGTCGATTTCTAAGGATGGGGGTAGAGGCTCTTATCGAGGCATGGTTACAGTTTCCCCGAAAGCTGAAAACTGTAAATTGAATGTTGTCTGTGACGCATTAATCCTTGACGAGGGTTCACGCTCAGACACCTACCCCACCATGGAAGTTGCTAATCCAACGGCTCGTTGTGAACACGAAGCCAGTGTATCAAAAGTCAGCGACAATCAGATATTTTATCTCATGAGCCGGGGTCATTCAGAGGAGGAAGCTCTTGCTATGATCGTAAACGGGTTCTTTGAACCATTCACTCGTGAGTTACCTATGGAATATGCAGTTGAACTCAATAAATTGATGGCCCTTGAAATGGAAGGAAGCATCGGTTGATTGGGTGAAATTATGGATTCTGCGAGCCTGTATAAATCACTTGATGAGCCTGATAGGGCTGACCATCTTTGGAGATATACACCTTGGAGAAGAGTACATCCAAGTGGTGATTTAAATGAAATTCCGGATACATCAGCACCTAAATTCGGTCTGACTTGTTTGGATGAAAACGTAGCACTGGTAGGAATATCAATTGAAGAGGGGGGCGTTGGTCGAGAAATCCTAATAGAATCTGATAAGGTTACTGCTTCTTTCATCAAAGCCGCAGCTCGAGATTCGGTATTTACTCTTAGAGTTGAGAAAAATTTCATTGCAAGTTCACCAATTATACTAGACATTGACACAGGCGACTCTGATTGTGCGCTTCACCTGACTCTAGACATTGGAAGAAACTGTGAATTTGAATTAATTACTCAGATTAGCGGCTCAGCACCATGGACAGGATTTCTTCGAACTGGCACGGTTGGAAATGGAAGTATTCTCAATGATGTCGTAATCGGTCATACTGACAGTGGAACCCTATTACGAGTCGATAGTATATCGATTGGTAGAGATGCACAAGTAAAGACGGGAACTGTGAGTTCAGGAAGTGACAATACAAAGTCGGATTTAAGGTATAAAATGGCAGATACTGGTGGCCATCTGAATGTACTTGGATCAGTCCTTTCGGCACATGATATGCACCTTGATCATCACATTGAGATACATCATGAAGCGCCTGAAACATTCAGTAGGTTAAACTGGCATTCGGCCTGTGGAGGTAATTCCCGAACTGTAGGTACTGGTATGCTGAGGGTTTCCAAAGGAGCAAGAGGGGCAGATGCAGGTCAACTATTCCACAACCTATTATTGTCTGATAAGGCGAAAGCATATTCGATTCCTGAATTAGAAGTTAGCGAACATGATGTGGTAGGATGTGGCCATGGCACCGCTAATGGACCTGTA
>Ga0163110_10000807_pt1 | contig 15310 bp, 12 predicted proteins | sample CRUFie1St17metaG_FD_108703 | JGI IMG/M metagenome (GOLD analysis project Ga0163110, IMG submission 108703) | Marine microbial communities from the Costa Rica Dome - CRUD Field 142mm St17 metaG | ecosystem: Environmental > Aquatic > Marine > Oceanic > Photic zone | place: Costa Rica: the Eastern...
CATTTCTGGAGGTGCTGTTGGAGCGTCCACCGGCTCCACCAGAAATGCCACCAATGCCTCCTATGGACGCACCTCCTGCTCCTCCGGAAATGCCACCAATGCCTCCTATGGACGCGCCTCCTGCTCCTCCGGAAATGCCACCAATGCCGCCTATGGACGCACCTCCTGCTCCTCCAGAAATGCCACCAATGCCACCAATGGATGCGCCGCCAGCTCCGCCAGAATTATCTTCAGCTGATGCTTTACTATCTCCACCATCTCCTCCAGAAATGCCTCCAATGCCGCCAATGGATGCACCACCAGCTCCGCCAGAATTATCTGCCGCTGATGCGTTGCTCTCTCCTCCATCTCCTCCGGAAATGCCACCAATGCCGCCCATGGACGCACCACCAGCTCCGCCAGAATTATCTGCCGCTGATGCGTTGCTTTCACCGCCCGCAACTCCAGATGAACCCACTGTGGATGAGCAAGCAGAAGGTTCCGCTGCCAATCTATTACTATCACCACTCGCAAATATCCCAGAGGAAGACAGCGAAGCAGTTCAAGAAAATATGTCTCCTGACGATTTATCAGGAGAGCAAGCTGGAGCTACAATTAGATCCCGTGATGAGGTTGAGAAAGTTCCAGGTGACAAATTGGAAGGTAGTCTTCATGAAGTCGAGAATGCCACACTTACCGCTGACGGTGAGATAGTAAAGCAAACCGTGAAGGGTACTTTAACCATAAACAACCCATCTAGTGATGACAGAATTTACGACATTGATGTCATATTGGACAATGCTGATTCTACTGACATTGGTGGAGACCATGTATCAGTGGATGAACTTGAGGCCGGTAAGAATTACAGCATGAAATACAAGGTTGAAGGAATGCGTATGATGGCTCTAAGAGAGCGATTGGACACTAACCCAGCTCGATCCCAAGAAAGGTCATTATCTGTCGCCCATGGCGAAGAAGGGGGACCCATCGCCTTGGAGATAGAAGTTGAAAATATGTCTTCTGTTGTACTTGAAAATGTTGAAGTCAAAAGACCAGTGCCAAGTGAAATTTCCTTTGAAAATACTGGCTTAGCAACAATGGAAGGTAACGAATTGACATGGTCTGTGGGCAGTTTAGCCGCAGGAGAAAAGCAAGTGTTGTCAATCGAAGGTAAGATTGTTGTTAGCGGTACTAAAACCATCAAGGCTGGTTCCGCATCTGCAAGTTATACTGCTCAATCGACTCTATCCAATTTGAATTTCAAAGAACTTGACGCATTCTGTCGAGGGTTCACTTACATGCGAGTTAGAGAAGACGAAAGACCGGATAACTGGATTTGTAAGACAATCTTCGAGAATCGTTCATCCTTTGCTGTTGATTTGACAAAATTACAAGTTAGGATGAAAGGAAGTAATGAGTTATTATTTGATATTTCAGATGTAGAACAAGATGTGTTGCCGAATGGAAAGTGGGAATCAGATGATAGAACTGTTGTAGCCACCTCAGAACCAGATTTCACCTACGACCTGTCGTACACAATTCTGCCTCACGCAGTTAGATCAACAGAAGGCTCAATGAAACTAGAAGAGAACACATTCGATGTATTGGAAGCCAAACTATCAAAGAAATATTCGACAACAGGACTTAGATCCTACAGAAACCAAAAAGTTTCAGCATCAATTTCCCTCAAAAATGAAGGTTCAGCAACAATTAATTTGATGAGGATAACTGATGATATACCTGGATTGTTCGACGCACCTGATCTTGAAACCGTGAAAATTAATGTTGCTGGAAAAGAACTAGAGATGGAACAGTACAAAGCCGAAATCAGCAGCGGAATAACTTTGGAAAAAGAACACAAATCTCCTGATGGTGACGGACACACTCTAACAATGACAATTGGTACAAGAGGGCCACTTGGTCTTGAACCTGGAAAATCAATTGAAATTTCTTATGATTTAATTGCTCCAGACCCATCACCACAAAACGAAAAAGTCGTTGCGCCGCTTCGTGCCGAATTTAGTGCAGAGAGATTCGGTCCTGTTTGTGGCAGAGATTGTCCAGATGCACCGTCAATCAAGGTTATTCACAACCGAAGAGATTTTTCTGCTGGAAAACAAGCAATACCTCTAGGTGGCAAGGGACGTTACGAAGTTCTCATCCTGTTTGAAAACAATGGAGATACTGCGCTTCAAGACATATACATTAACGATGTTATACCACAAAATTTTGAAATTAAGGATTGGTATATCAAAGGAGCTAACGGAAAGCGAGATGATTGTGAGATTACCACTGAAGACATAGACCTTGGAACTCAAGCCAGTTGGATGGTACCGATGGTTGGTAAAGGTGAGAGATTAGAAGTTTGCTTCGAGATAAAAGGTAGTGGAGAAGTAGATGGTGACACTTTGAATAAGTTTCACGGAGTACACTTCGGAGATGAAATTGAATCTGATGACCTACCAGAACCTGATGTGGAGGAAACTGCGGCTGAAGAAACACAAGCAACTTCTGAAGATATAGAAGATGATAGCGACTCATCTAGTGATGATTCTGAAGACAAACCAAAGGTGACTTGGAGAGAGGACGTACTTCTAAGAGTTATGGACGCTCACGGAATTGGTGCAGATCTAAGAGACTCATTTGTTGAACACGCAGTAAACTTTGATTTAGATGACAACGGATACCTAAAGAAGGCTGAACTTGAGGAAGCTGCAAAGGCTTGGAACTCGAAAAATTCATCCCAAGATGAAGAATTAGATAACACCGAAGCTGAGCCAGTTAGTGAAGAAGCGCCTTCAGAGGAAACTGTTGGAGAAAAAGCATGTCCTGTATGCACAACTTCCTCTGCTGCTGATGCAGACACATGCCCTGCTTGTGGATTTTCATTCATAGATATGTGAATTTATCTAGGACGGTAAAACCCAATTTGGCCAAACCTCACTTTGTGAATCGCCAGAAACTATTACAATCACTTGACGAGAGAGTTTTGCTAAGAACTCCTCAATTGGAATAGAAGTCGATGGTGGCATAATTCCATCCCTCAAGTCAACCGCAAGCCATGCTTTTGGATATTGTTCCATCCATGCATTCAACTCTGCTTCAATACCTTGGGGCGGTACACCTTGACGCACACTTGCAAGGAATTCCCACCCATTTATGCAATGACGCTCATCATCCGTCCACATGAAGACTCTTGGTTGGTTAGGTAGCATTGCGATTTGTTCAGTTGCTTCCAACTGTGTTACGCAAACTGGTTGGAAAGGCATTGGCATTGGCAATGGATGTTTCCAGTTGGTTCCCAAATCAAGTGGCTCTCTTCGGCGCATGAAATTACCTGTAATGCGAAATGGTTTGAATATCGCGCATTGATGATTAAACTAAATCTCTTTTTCCAATGCCAACCTTCATGCCCTTGCTATATTTCGCAGCACCATGGCAAATGGTAATGCGCCACCACCACCGCAACCTCCGGGCGGTTCGATGATGATGATGTTAATGGTCATGATATTGATGACTTTGCTCATCATGAACCCAGGGATTAGAACTACAATGGGTGGCATTGCAGACCCAATTTTGTCCCCAGTTCTTCCCGAGGAATCGTTTTTCATTATGACTGTACTAATTCTTGGAACATTTTCAATGCTAATGAACACAATCTTGAGAAGTTTCTTCCTCGACCCTATTGAACAAGCTCACATTGGCCATCGTCAAGGACAAATACGACGTATGATGAATGATGCAAGAATTTCACGGGATCCAATTTTGCAAGAAAAAGCAACTATACTACAACAGCAAATGATGCCCGAACAATTGAAAGTCCAAATGGGCGCTATGAAACCGATGATGTTTACTATGATTATTATTATCGCAGTTTTCTCTTGGTTGACTACAACGGTTGAAACATTTAGAGTAGATTATGTATCGCTACCTTGGGCTTCAGAATGGAACTTACTTTCCGATAAGTTCCTATTCTTCCCTGCATGGATTTGTGCTTACATCTGTATGAGCGCTCCATTTGGCAGGGTTGTAGACCGACACATCAAACTATTCCGCTACAGAACCCACCCCGTGGTTGCATCAGGAGACAAATTGAAAGAACCTCTGCTACATTTGGTTGCTAACCAGGGTAAATCCACCGACAAAAATGCCCAAAGAAGAAGGCAAAAAAGCAAATCTCAAACGAGAAAAAAATCTAATTCTAAAAACAATGAAAAGGCTGAAAAGGCAACTAAATCGAGTAATTCAAGCACCTATGCAAGTGTTGAGGGTTTAATTTGTCCAAAATGTGACAGTGACATGATCACAAAGGCTGGTCCTCGCAAAAAGAAGTGTGAAGTTTGTCGGCACCAATGGGTGTGAGTATGAAAAAAGTCACCATTTCAGGTCTTGCTGGAAGTGGGACCTCTACATTGGTTCAAGGAATAGCCATGCACTATGGTTGGATATCAATAAATGGTGGCCAAATATTTCGAGATGAAGCAAGTAAACGAGGACTTACGCTCACTGAGTTCAACGATTTATGTTCCAAAGACGAATCAGTAGACCTTGAACTTGATGAGGTTCTCAGACGGCACATAACTGACAATGAAACCAATATTATCGAATCGAGGCTTGCCGGATGGTGGGCACATAAATTAGGGTCTAATTGCATAAGAATTTGGCTTGATGTAAATGACAAAGAAAGGGCATCAAGAGTTGCAAACCGTGAAGGGATGAAATTTGAGGAAGCTGTAGCTATCAATGCTAAAAGGCAGTATGTACAAAATGAAAGGTATCAGAAAATGTATGGTTTGACTCCTGAAGACCCCACTCCTTATACACACATTATTGATGCATCGAATATAACGGCTGAGGAAGTTCTAGCTGAAGCGATTAAAATTCTTGGAGTGGAATGAATGGCAAGAGTTCAATTAGGCGACAAATCAAAGCCTTCTAATCACGGAATTGATCCTGAAAACCTAAGCATTGAACAGCGACTTGCCTCAGGTTTTATCCTTCTAGACAAACCACCAGGCCCGACATCTCATCAAATTGCTTCATGGGTTAGGGACTTACTCGGTTTAGAAAGACTTGGTCATGGTGGCACTCTTGATCCGTTTGCCACAGGTGTGTTACCATTAATGGCAGGAAAGTCAATGAAATTGACTAAAGGAATATTGAAGACTGACAAAACCTACATTGCTGTACTAAAATTTGCCCAAGAAACAAATACTGAGTCTCTAAATGACGTTATTGATAAATTGACAGGGAGGATATACAATGTTCCTCCTGAAATCTCAGCAGTAAAGGTTCAGGTTAGAACAAGAAAAATTTACAGTTTTGAATTGATAGAAGCCACTAGCACACAAGCAATTGTAAAGATTGCCTGCGAAGCTGGAACATATATCAGAACTATCGCCAGAGATATGGGTCTGCTACTTGGTTACAACGTAGAGTTGAAAGAACTTAGAAGGGAAAATTCTGGTAGGTTCAATCTAATAGATTGTGTTACTCTACAAGAAATAGCCGATGCTGTTTGGCTATGGAAGGAATGTGATAACTCCACTGCACTGGAAAAAATAATCCATCCAACTGAAAAATTGTTACTTGACAAACCTTACATCATCGTCAAAGATAGTGCTGCTAGTGCCTTATGCCATGGAGCACCGCTCCTCAGACCTGGATTAATTGATGTGAGTGATAAACTATCTAGTGGCCTCGAAGTTGCTGCTTTCACCAGTAAAAATGAAGTGGTTGGAATCGTAAAAATGAGTAAAGGTTTCACTGAAATATCCAATGAGACATCTGGAGAAATAGGTAAACCTGTAATGATATTGATGGAGCAGGAAAGATATCCTCCTCAATGGAACAAATGACCGTTTCAAGCTTCAACGTACTCTTCGTAGATATATTCCTCTGTTTCTATTCTTATTTTTAGTTCCGACATGTTCCCACATCCAACTTTGTCAACCTAAGTTGAGCGACCCCCACAGTCTCAAAGTAACGGTCCCTCTAACGTTCTACTTATCAAATTATAGTGGTAATTTGACATTATCCGACACTGGATGATTGAAATCTTAGAATTACAATTTCTTTATTTTACCTGGAGCAAACGCTGAAAAAAGAACAACAATCAATGCTACAACAATTACTGTAATTATCCATAACATACTTGTAGAAATTATTGTATCTGATGATGAATCTTCTGCAGTATACTTTGCCACATCAATAGTCACTGATGCAAAATTATTCTCTTCATCACTCTCTAAAATTTGATTGGTTCTATCTAGTTCAACTGAAAGGGTTTGGGGGCCATTTCCAGTAGTTTTCCAATCACAAGTGACCATTCCAAGTTCATTTGATTGTAACATTGGAATTGACATTATGCCAACTAATGTAGAACCGGTTTGGCATCTTATTGAAATTAAGGTTGCTTCACTATTACCAGAGTTTCTAATGTAAATCTTTACTGGCACAACATCGCCTTCTGTAACCTCACTTTTGTCAACGACAATCTCTTCAATGATTAATTCAGCAAGCGTTAGAACTTCCAACACAAGTGTTTGATTTACACATGAGGTCTGATCACATAATGTAACAATGACTGGTACTGAGGAAGCCGCATTAGGAGGTGTAACTCGAATGGTAGATGTCGATAAGTCAATTACTGCCCAAGATTTGTCAGTTGTCGCTGTTATGCCTGTTGAATCAATATCTGTGTAGGAAAGTTGTATGATTTTTGTTACACCATATTCAACTGGGACAATTGATGGAAATTCATCCATTTCGGGTTTGTCATCGATTTCCTCGACAGAAACTATGAAAGTTTCTTGCCAAGTATTACCTGCTTCATCACTGACTGTTACAGTAACAGTAGTAACGCCATGTTGTTCAGGCATTAGTACTAACTTGATGTCATCTTGAACCATTGTAGCACTCACTAGTGATTCATCGGCTATCGAAAATAGTACTGACAAATTCTCAAAGTTGGTTCTATCATCTACACACCTATCACGGAATGGAATCAAAACTCCTAGACCATCTTCAACAAAATATTGTGGTCCAATTGTTTGGCACTCGGGGTCCTCGTCCCATTGTACCTCAAAGCCACCTGTAACTGTAATAGAAGTCACCTCAAGCAATGTTTTACTCGATGTTCCAGTTGAATCCCAATTAAACCAGGCTTGCAATTTTATGGTAAGGTCTTGGATTCCTGGTTCTAAATATTGGCCGATTGAGATGTCTAAGTTGAAGTTCCCTAATTGGTTAATTGTTTGATATGCCGCTTCTTGTCCATTAACAAAAACTTTCCATCTCGAATAATCTGTAACTAATCCCTCTAGAGAACCAAAAACTCGCCCATTAACTGTTAGAGTTGGATCATTGTAATCTAAGAATATTGATTCTATACAAGAATCTGATGATTTTACTTGTATCCGTATTATTGATGAATCAATCAACTCATCATCATTAATCTCAACATATTCGGTGAAATCACTACCATCGATTGATTCTGCAATTAGGATTTCATAATTACTTGATCCATCGAAATGGATTCGACCAAAGCTTTGCCCAGGTTGAGAGAATAAAACTTCGCTAGTCCAAACTCCTTCAACACCTTGCGTAACGGGGGACAATCCACAAGATGACAGCTGAATGTTGTCAAAATATCCCTCTTCAAAATTTATTGTATGCATCGGCATATCAAACCCTTGAGATGTAGATTCTACTGATGCCCACTCAGTTCCATACCAAGGATACTCAACAATTACCGATAGCCCGACAGCATCAACATCTAGTTGTGTGTCATCTGTTCCACCCAGAGAAACATAATCTAGAGTTAATATCAGATTTTGCAAATCAGACCATGTCCAATCGAACTTATCTGTTATGTTTTCTGACCAAAGTGAGCCATTCATGTAATCAATAGAGCCTTGTGTATTAACATAAGTCACTAATTCATGGAAATCACCATTGTTTTCCATAGAAAACCTAACTTGATCTTGTAGCAAGGGTCCGGGAATATGAAATGCAATAATTACATCTACCGCAACAATCTCATACTGATTGGATGATTCTGTGTCAAAATCAGTTAATTCAATAACTGGGCCCTTGGTATATGAGTAACTTAAGTCTGGAGCACCAGTAACATACTGCGAGTCTGTTGGAGAGGTTTGTGCCCACATTTGTAGAGTTTGAAGATTTGTCGGCCTTGAGTGTTCAAAAGTTATACGATTATCTTCTACCATTGATGATGTGTAATCAGCATTCTCTTGTGTGAAAGTAATTCGGTTATCAAGATACCAAGAGTCTTGAGTTGATATCTCCCCCTGAGGATATATGTCTATATCTGAGGTGGAATGGACACTTCTCGCAGTTACGTTACTACCAATTGAACATAGCATCAATAGTAAAATTATCATAACTTTGGAGTTGACATCACACCTTCCCATAAATTAGGGTAGAGGTGATATACTATAGAAATGAAGGTATCATAATTCATTAACAAGGTAGATTATTCTTCAGTTTGTTAATCGGATTATTGAAATACCACTCTACTTACGACAGCCTACCCTAGATGGCTGTGGTGGTGTAGGGGTTAGCACGAGGGATTGTGGTTCCCTCAGCCCGGGTTCAATTCCCGGCCACGGCCCCATTCAATCTTCGAGTTCTTGTTTATCTATCGAATGGCCCATACGGTCAACTTTCGTTTCTAGATAAGAGCGATTTGAATCTCCCACTCCAACCACTAATGGTTCTCTATTAACCACATCAATACCATAAGAGCGAAGTTGTTCGATTTTGTTAGGATTATTGGTTAACAATGTAACTTGGCTTATATCTAGATTACTCAGCATATTTGCAGCTATTTGGTAATCTCTTGCATCTCCTGGATAGCCTAACATAAGATTTGCATCTAGTGTATCTGCCCCCTTATCTTGAAGGTGGTATGCTTGTATCTTAGCGTGTAGCCCAATACCTCTGCCTTCTTGCCTCAAGTACAGAAGGCATCCCCATCCTTTTTTTCTAATTGCATCTAAAGCAGCATGTAACTGTGGCCCACAATCACACCTTAGACTGCCAAATGCATCGCCAGTCAAACATTCAGAATGTGCTCTGACAAGAACTGGATCTGGTCCTTTCATATCGCCTAAAGTAAGTGCAACATGATCAAAGCCAGTAGCCTCTTCATGGAAAACTCGTATTACAAAATCACCAAATGTGGTCGGCAGTCGTGCTCGACTTGGGATATCGGTAACATCTTTGGTAACCTCCTTAATATCAGTCATTTTTTCACCTCAATTATGAAACAATACTCCCCAGAGTCACGAACTACCTCTTTTAGAACATGTTCTGTTCTTGCCAAGTACATTGGGATGTCATGTAATGCCTCTGGGTCGTCTGCAGTAACTCCAAGTACATCACCGTTGGATAACGATTCTAGCGCTTTTTTTGTTTCATGTAGTGGTACAGGACAATAGAACCCTAGAACATCTAGTTGATGAGTGATTTGCAATTGAGATACACCACCAGACATTACCGTTTCAAGTAGTACAAAAGGTGTTGATATACAAACAATGCGATTGTCTAAATTTTCGGAATACCGTATATTCATGTGTGTTGACCTGCACGGAGTATTATGACCAAGTCATCAAAGAGAGTGTCAAATTCTCAAGATATGACTTGGAGTGAAGTATTTCAATTATCCAAATCCTATCTCAAAATACCCCTAGCGTTGTTGTTTATTGAAGCAATTTATTGGTTTATAACCCAACCGTCAAACACTCTAGTACCAATTCAAATTAGCGAAGCATGGATATGGAGCGGTATTACCAATCTAATTTATGGCGAAGGGACTGCTACATTGACAACCAATAACGGGTGGATGACTCAAGTCAATCTACACAATGAAAATTTCCCGGGTGTATTAGATACAGTAGCACTCTATGTTTCAGATGAGTGTGCCGGAGTACATGAGATGTTATTTATCTCTACATTAATAATCATGACAGATGGAGTTTCTCAACGACTAAAACTTCGATCTATTGCTGTAATGTGTGGTATAGTCTACATTCTAAATATCGTCAGGCTTGTAGCATTTTATCCAATCGCAGTTGAATCATGTGCAATAGACCCCGATAATCCTAGTTGTCTAAACCCAGTTTGGCAATATCATGAAACCATTTACAATTGGGGTTTTCTAGTTATTTTAGTATTCATGTGGCTGATATGGTTTTGGAAGGTCGGGGGTCCAGAAAGAGCACTGGAGTCTAAAAATAACAAAGATAAATTCCAATTTTCTATTAGAAAATCATGGAATAAAGTTCATTATGGAATCTTATTATTGGCCGGATTGATGTTAATTTCATCTGCATACTCCGTAACAACTAATGATGAGGCCATGGAAGCCAAAGAAATTCTAGACTTTTGTGCTTATTCAAGCATAGCAACTAACCAATGCATGGCTGCTCAGAATAGTTGGGATAATGCTATTGATACTGCATGGTCATTAGCCAGTATAGGTCTGATAATGGCTGCTTCAGTAACTATAAAGTTCAATAAGGTGGAAATTGAGACGGTAGAAAAAGAAGATACAGAATCAGAATGATTAAACTTCAGCGGACAATTTAGTTCCGTTTAAGTCGTATTTATCTATTGCTTTCAAAGCAAGAGATACCTTCGAAGAATGAATATTTACTATCACAATATCTCTATCAAAGCGTATTTCTCCTATTGCAAGTTGGTCACAGCGCATCTTCTCAGCAAACCAATTGGCAATAACTCGACTGGAACAGTCCAGTTTATCTTTTGAGGTTAACTTGATTGGGACGAAACCAAATACATCTGCTGATTCCATAAAATCATCTTTGTATGCAATTGAGTCTTTTTCTACCTCTGAAGGCAAATCTGGGACACTAGCAGATGCAATCTCTAATCCATAAGTTGCAATTATTTTTGCCAATTGACCAGAATCATTCTTTGATACTAAACTCCAAGCTTGACCTTCTCTTCCAATCCTTCCAGTTCGGCCGATACGATGAATGAAGCTATCCATGTCGTCGGGTATATCGTAGTTTACTACCAGAGTAATTCCATCAACGTCTATTCCTCTTGCTGCCACATCTGTAGCAATAATTGTCTTTGTATCTCCGCTCTTAAATGAATTAAGTATTCTCTCACGTTGGTTTTGAGATAAGTCGCCATGCAAGCCTTTGACTTGGATTCCAGATTTTGATAACTTTTGGACAGATAAATCGACCATTCGCTTGGTATTACAGAAGACAATTACCTGATCTTCTTCGGTAGTGTTAGACAGCAATCGAGACAGGGCCCATAATTTGTTTGCTCTGCCAATGCTTATGCTATACATATTAATTGGTGGAACATCTAATTCTTCAGTATTGGTTAGCACAAATTCAGGTTCATCCATAAATTCGTAAGCAGCGTCAAGTATCTCTTGAGGGAAGGTTGCAGAAAACAGAAGAGTCTGGGTTCTTGAGGTCATTTTTTCCAATACCCAAGTAATGTCTGGGAAGAATCCCATATCCAGCATTCTGTCTGCTTCATCAAGGCAGAAAATTGTTGGAATTGTTAAATTGATATGATCTCTTTTTGTCATATCCATTACTCTTCCAGGAGTTCCAACAATGATGTCCACACCGTCATCTAATTGACGTGCTTGTTTTTCCAAATCAGTGCCGCCATAAACCGTTATTATTTTTAGACCATGATTACCTTGGATGTTATTCATCTCTTCTGACACCTGATTTGCTAGTTCTCTGGTAGGTGTCAAAACCAAGGCTTGTAGTTTGCCGGTTGGTTCGCATGCTTCGACAATAGGGATGCCAAATGCTCCTGTTTTGCCTGACCCGGTTCTAGCTTGTCCGATGACGTCTTTTCCTTGAAGGGCTGTGGGGATGGTATCACGTTGGACAGGTGTTGCATTTTCCCACCCTAAACTTTCCAAGCCTGCTAAGGTAGATTTCTTCAATGACCAATTATGGAATCGTTGGTTTGTGAACATTTTCTCACCTCCGCCCAAACGACATACAGGCCACCGGGCGGCGGCGACCTTACGTAAAATCAAAAGTTGTCTTGCTCAGCAATTTCTTGTTGAAGGATTCCCATCCAATATTTACGGGCATTCTCTCTGTTCAAGGTCCTGCGAGTTTGACGTACATGCTCTAAGATATATTGCCTAAACTTTAGAGCCTTGGTTCTGTTTACGCCTTTTGGAGTAATTCCATCCCAAAGTCTGTCAAATTGTTCAGCCTTGTCATTGAATTGTGCATCACTCATAACTACACCTTATGCAGGTTGGCCAACGACGGCCCCTTCTTAACAATGCCGACAAAAATAACTCGACTTCAATACTCGTCGTCATCATAGCCCATTATATCGTCTTGGGATACACTTCGATAAAGATCGGTAACTTTGGATTTCTTGACTACATTATTTGTTGATTTGTTTTCGGAATCTGGTAATATTTTATTTGAAGGCAGCGGTTCTAGTCCCACACTCTTTCCAGCAGCTTCAGCGACTTCCCTGTCAATTTTTGGTACAGCGGGCGCAGGTGCAAGGAAACGATTCTTCTGGCTCTCTGAACCTTCTAATGATTCATCTGTAGCATATTGAGTTAATGATTTGATCAACTTACCGTCTGTTTCTGTCTTCAACAGGTCGATTGCGATTCCTCTTAGTACTTCTTCTCCGTACAATATTGGTAACATCTCAATACAAGCACGACGAACCTCGACATCTTTTGAAGAAGCACCTTTTAGAATCAATTCCCTGGCTCTACCACTATCTTTATCCAGTGATCGAATAGCTTTAACTGCGCTTATTCTTACTTTAGAGTCGCTGTCTGAGAGTGCTCTCTCTGAGAATATTGTTGCGATTCTAGTATCAATTTTTGCGAGGCGTGGCAGGGTCTTAGCAGCAGCTTGGCGGACTCTTGCATCATCATCATTTAGAGCCCATGATACTAAATCCCAACCAATATGACCGGCTTTAGCTAAGACTTTGCCCAGTAATTTTGCTCCTCTTAAGCGTAAATTAGCGTCGGTTTCCAAAAATAGTTCGTCAATATGATCACAAGCAACCTCTGGCCACGCCTCGCAAAGGGATTCTAGACCCTTGAAGGCAAATTTACTCCGGTTTGCTTCGTAAGACCTCAGTTCATTGTGTATTATGATGTCAACACCAGATGGAAAAACCGGCGCTGAAATAGAGAGTGCTTCACTTGCAGCTTTTCGGACTTCCAAGTCATCATCATCAAGTAACACGGATAGCCAGTCAAATAATTCGTCTGATTTCTGTGTGGCGACTTCCGGCAATGCCTTTAGCGCAGAGACTCTTACGCTTGGGTTATCATCTTCAAGTGCCTTCAACAATGATCTGTGAGCTTCTGTGGCTTTGTGTCCCTTTAACCTAGTTAAGCCAAGAATTCCATCTTCCCTAGTTAATGCGTATTGTTTAGAGCGCCATGATACATTATAATCGCTTATGTTGCCATTTGCCAACGGTATTATGTCTGGCTCATTTATCGCTAACCACGGACCTTCCTGAGCCTCAATGTATTGCTTTTTTGATTTTGATCTACCAACATTTAGTGGCTTGCCGGTTCTTGGGTCTCTTGCGATGTAATCTCTTGTCATTACCAGTCCCCGAACAGACCGCGCATGCAGGCAAGAGAAATGAATCTGTTGATTTGGCAACTAGTTACCAACAATTAAATTCAAATGATTCGTTCAATTCTTATCAATCATGACGGATGATGAAATTGATGATGTCCGTTTGGTAGTTTCATTATCATTTAGGGGCGAAAATTGGCTTTCTGATATTGATCTTGAAAGAATTTTATCCTTCGATATGGAATGGTTATCTCCTGAAGAGGCAGAAATAGCTGTTAGCAAACTTATTGATGCCGGTTGGTTGATTGGAGAGCGAGAGAGTCTACGTCCGGCCTTCGATGCGAGAGGTATATCAACGCCAATCGGTTGGTATCCACGGCCTTCTAGGATACTAGAACCGGTTCAATTTAACGGAATTGAAAATTCTGTTCAGAGTCAAAAACAGAACATAAATACCGAAAAGTCAACCAAACCGAGAGAGGTCATTTTACCGAACACAACTAGCAATGATCCGAGAGAAAAACTCGCTAATAGGTTGAAGAAATTTATCTCTAGGCAAACTAAGATTCCAATAGACGAAATTGAGCGAAGGTCTGAACGAAAGCAAAAAGCACTCACATATGCATCAAATTGGCTATGTTTAGCATTAATTGCAAGAGAACAGGGACTTGAAATGGAACAAATAGTTTCTTCACTTTCAAGCTAAGTCGTCAAGTTGCGGCTCGAATTCCTTTTCCACGACTTCCTCTTCCTTACTCCTTGCCGATAATTCCATTAACACAGGGAGCAAAACCAGAGACAATAACAGCGAGAATATCACTGTGATGGCAGTTATTAGGCCAAAATCTTGGATAATTGGCATTGGTGAAAAGAGTAACACCATGAATCCCATTGAGGTTGTCAAGGCACTCATCAATAAAGCGACGCCTGTAGTTGATAATGATGCCCTCAGCGCATCCCAATGATTGTTTCTCCTGCTAAGTTCAACCTCAAAGCGCCTCCACATGTGGATTGAATAATCTATTCCGATACCTAATGTCAATGCTGTAACCATCACTGTCAAAACATTCCACTTCAAACCAATTGCAGCCATCGAACCAACTACCCACAAAGTAGCAATACCGACTGGGAACAGAATCACAATCGCTGGCATTATTCTTCTTGTTAGGGCAAACAGAACTAAGAATGATACTGCCAGAGATATTAATGTTGACTCAACCTGAGATGTAGACAATCCATCAAGAACGGTTTGCAGCATTGCTAAGTCTCCTGTGACAAACAAATTAGCATTACCTGCTAGATTGTACCTTAGTGTACCAGATTTGTCTACATCACCAAGCATATTTTCGAATTCAGTCACTACTTGCTCTGACTCCGCAGAAGTTGCCGCTTCGACACGTATTTCGTTTCTTAAATTGACAACATTACCATTCTTTAGATAGACACTGTGCTTGATACGCTCTGACCATGTTTCACCAGTGAGGGCATCAGCAACTGATTTATTTGTCGACAGTGACAAAAAAGCAGCAGACAGATTGCACGGCAAATCATAATCCTTGACGTAAACACCACCATCTTGGAACACCTCCAAATTGTGAGTTATGCCGAAATTAGAGTCCCGCAAAATTGCGTCCCTAAGTATAACGTAGGGGCCTTCGTAAGATGGTGATGGAAAAGTTTCATCGGTACCTACGACATTGTGGTTTGATTCTAAA
>Ga0163110_10000810_pt1 | contig 15299 bp, 7 predicted proteins | sample CRUFie1St17metaG_FD_108703 | JGI IMG/M metagenome (GOLD analysis project Ga0163110, IMG submission 108703) | Marine microbial communities from the Costa Rica Dome - CRUD Field 142mm St17 metaG | ecosystem: Environmental > Aquatic > Marine > Oceanic > Photic zone | place: Costa Rica: the Eastern...
ATGACGTTGAGGGGCGCCACCCTGCGAGTGACACGGGGCGCTGCATCGTCCACCACGACTTGAAGCGTCGTTGAAACAAGGGTCCCGGTCATGTCCTCGCCCCGTCCAGGTATGTTGGTAATTTGGATAAGGCAGGTGCGAGAAGGCGACGATTGGAGCGTCAGGGCCGAGGAAAGCGGGACCTCAACGGCGTAGCCCCCTTCGGTCGTCAAGGAACCGTCGGACCAGAGTTTCTCACCGTCAAACACCTCCACCAAAATGCCGACGTCTCGCGGGGCAGGGGTTTGACTTCCTTCGTAGACGACCCTGCCCGAAAACGCGAGGCGGTCGTCTTTCCGGACGCGACTGCCATCGGCTACGGGACCGGTGCGCGGCTCGCTGATGTCCTCAACGCGGAAGTCGGTTGGCGAGAGCATGAGGTCGTTTTCAACACGGAACGTGTGTTCGAGCAACAAAATACGGTTCGGGTCTGAGTTGCCGAGTTCTTTGTACAGCAAGGCCACGTCGCCCATCTCTTCGTCTGGCCAATCCCAACTGAATTTGAAATTGAAATCAAGCATGATCCAAGGCAGGCCGGACTCGTTGGTTGTCTGGGTCATCTTGCTTGTCGGCAGGAGGTGGATGTAGGGTGAATCGGACCAGAAGGTGTTGTTCGTGCCCGAGTAGGAAATGGCTTGAGCGTCGCGGGCTGGATTGGGTCCTTCAAAGTCGAAAACAAGCGAGATGAATTCGAAATCAATCGCCGTATTGGCGTCAATAAAGCCAAGGGAAATGGTTTGTTCCAAACCGGCAAAGACCGGGTCGTTGTCTTCATGGCCCACCCAGTCCAAACCGGTGAAGATGGCGGCAGAATCTTTTCGCGTTCGGAAGGTGGCATCGTCGTAGAGGAAACCTTCACCGGATTCAAATTTCATGAGTTCATCATCGTCGTTCATCACGGTGAAATGCAACGGATTACCGGCCTGGTCCCCACCGTCCCAGAAGTACGAAACACGCCCCATGTTGGGGTTTCGTGAGGTGTCAATGTTGGTGATGAACCACTTTGAACGGGCCTCAGTCGTGTTTGTCACCGCTTTTGCAACGTACTCTTCTGGGTCGGCTTCACCGTTGCGATTGGCGTCATGGTCGGCCTCAACCCAGTAGTTGAGTTCCAGCTCCATGGGGTGGCCAACTTTGTCTTCAACCAAGATTTGAACCGTCTGCTCGTTGGTGGCGGCTTCGTACGCATCGTCCGTCGGCCAAACTTGCTTCCGTTCAGGATGCGTAGCGTCAACGAGGTACGTGCGCTGCCACTCCGTGTTGGGTTGCTGAACGTGGTCAGGGTTTCGTTCGTTGTACGTTTGCACCTCATAGGTCAAGCCGTCAGGAATGTCGATTGCGGGGAGGTCGATAGAGATGAAGAACGAGCCGTTGTTGTTGGTCGTGTCGCGAGCCGTGCTCTCGACGTACCCGTTTCGAGAAATTCGGACATCAAAGGCGCTGTCTTTGGGGGCGTCATCGGTGTCTTGGAACCACATGGCACCGACAAAATGCAACTGGTCACCAGCGGCCACCCAAGAACCGGATTCGACGTCCATTGAGGTCAGTTCACCGTCGTTGTCACGAACATTCAGCCACCCCAATCCAAACGATCGGTTGACCCGCAGACCGGTGTCGGACATCAGAGGGGCTGGTGCAAATCCTGCCGTACCGCTGTCGTCCAAACAACCCACCCGGAAACGAACCTCGTCCTGGTCAGGCATCTCGCTTGTGACGAAGAATTTCCAATGAATTTCGAGGATACCGTTGTTCTCAATTGAATAGGACGATGGATCCACCTCGATGTATTGCGCAGGGTCGTTTGGTGCAGGAAACACGTCGCCGTACTGCCAAGAGAGAATGGGCCAGTTGGCAGCGCTTCCGGCCGTCATCAAAGTCAACTCGGCGGAGGCCATGGAGGTGGCTGATTCCCCAATGACGTGTCGAGACACCACCTCGTAGGGAGTGATTCGCTCGTGCAGTATCTCGCCTTCAGGAATGACAAGGTCGAGGTTCACCGTTTGCATGGTGTAGGTGATTTCAAACGAGGTTATCGAGAGTTTTCCAGCCGATTCAGAAGTGAGTTCGATAGGAATTTCAACCGTACCAGAACCGGTGTTGGGTATCGCATCGTTGAGCGCCTTCAGCAACGGCTTGGGCGTTTGCGGGGTGTGTTGACCGCTCTCCGAAACAGTGGTTGGGCCGATCAAAGCGCCCGCCGAAGCCGAGCGCTTCCAGGCGGAGACACCATCAATGTTCAATCCCGGCTGGACGGGAGCGTTGGAATGCAGAGCGATAGAGAGGTCGCTAATTGTTGGTGTCACCGAGGTTGAAGATGTTGAGAGCATGATGCGGACGCAGAAGTAATACGATGTTCCCGTCATCGATTTGGTGGTGTTTGGCGCCGTGTAGCTCTGGACGCCGGTGCCGCCGTTGCCGCAGGTAGAAGAACCGGCTTTGTGGCCTACATTGACGCTGATGGATGTCCCGGCGGGTCGAGTTTCATTCCAGTCCACCGTAGCGGCGATGACGCTGCTGCTTCCCGAGCCGATGTATTGGTAAGCGTAGTAGTAGCCGCTTGTTTGGTAATTGGTGGTGTAGGTAAGCACCACGTCCCCGAGCACAGGGCTCTTGGCCGTCGTCCCGTTCAATGTCGCTCGCCATTTGAGTGATGACCCCGCATTGGCGAACGTGACCTTCTGGCCGACACGTCCCGTTTTCCACGTGCTTCCTCCGTCGTTGGAAACGTCGAGATTGATGCTGGTTCCTGACGGTGTTGAGCCAAATATCCCGTCGACGTTGACGCTGCTAATTGGACGAGAGGTGGTGGTGGTTTGACCCACGACGAGTTGGGTCGTGAGCGATGAGGAGCGGACGTCATGGTGAGCCCCGTCACCATAAGCGTGGACCTTACGCACGCCCTGTGAACAATAAGTCGTCCCCGAGCTGATGCCACGATGGCATGAGAAAACGACGGTGTGGTCGTCCGTGTCAACCATGCCGTAGTGGCCACCACCTGGCATCGTTCGCTCGCCTTGGCTCGCGAGCAGACCGTTGTTCATCGTGAAGTGATAATGGACGCTTTTGTAGTCGGTGTTCATGTAGTAGATGTTGTAGATCACGTTCGGCATGTTGACCGACAAACCCGCGCCGTGGTCGTAGTAATACGAGGTGGATGTCATCAACCACGTGCCTGTGATGACGGTCGGCGAACTCGGGTTGACCTCTTTGAGGTAGTGGTTTTGCGCCGACGTGTCGTAAACGCTGATGTACATCTTGCCCGTGTTGTCGTCAAAATCAACCCCTGTCACGTAATTTGGGTAGCCGTAGCTGTAGGAAGCCTGGCAGTTCCATTGAACCTGTGTGCCAGCGGTGTTCCAGCCGACGCTCCACTTGTTGACCTTGTAGTAGGTATAGTGTGCGGTGTAGACATTGCCGTTGTAAACATCAGCATCGTGGATGGCGTACAGTGCAGTCGAGCCGCATGCCCCCGTGTTGTAGGAAGCCGTGCCAAGGTATTGTCCGTTGCTTGGATTGATGCGCATGATGGCCGTGGGCGTGCTGGTCAAGTACTGATTGGAGTACCGCAGCACGTGTATTTCTGAACTGTTGATGGGAACGACGACCCCCGTGTAGCCCCAAGGCGTGTTGCTGGCCGGTCTGAGGTCGGGGAATTGTTTGGTTGGGCTCGTGTAGCCTTGGTCGCTCAACGCAACGAATTCACCCGTGGTGTTGAGGTGGGCGCTTCCAAGCGAAGCCACCGATGTGGTCGAAGAAAAACGCGGGTTGAACTCCGTCGGGTTGCCCTTTAACGACACCGTTTGGCTGTTGACTTCGAAATTGTCTCGGCGAGCGGTTGTGAACGGTGACGGGGAGCCGGCGTTTGAGCTGGTGTGGTCGGTGTCACCTGCCCCACCGTAATGGTTGTCGGTCGTGAAGTTGGTGTAGGATGTGGTGCTGGCCTCACCGAGCAGGCGGAAGGTGGCCGATTGCACGTTGGCACCAATGGGCAAAGTAACGACACCTGCAGGACCGGTGCCTTTCTGCGAGAAGGTGTGTTCGTAAGAAGTACTGCCGTCTTTGAATTGGGTTTCCGTGGTCGCAGCGCCCGCAAGAGGGGACATCACGGAGAGGACGAACACGAGCGTGAGGAAGATTGCGCAACGCATGGCAGCCACCGGGGTAGGTTGAGGTTCATCCGCATCGCATTTGAATGATGCCCCTACCGGGCAAAACAGAAAACCACCAACATTCCCAACGAATGGGAGGTTTGAAGTTCTCCAGCCCGCTGGTGATAATTGGTGAACGCATGAGTGACCAAGGCTCCTTCCTCGGCCGCATTTGGGCCAAACAATACGGCAAGCAATTTGCGATTACGGCGATTGCTTCAGGCTCAAGCGCTGTCGTTCTGGTGGCGTGCATGTACCAAATTCTCTTTCTGCAAGACCACGCGGAATGGAACGATTTCACCGGAGGTGCCATCATCGGGGCGGTCGTGTCGCTCATCATTGTCCTGGTGTCGTTTCCGGAATTCCTCCGTTTCAAAGGCCACGTGGCCGTTCTTGAGGAGATTAAGGAGATTCAATCGACGGCTGAAATCCGCAGAAGAAAAGCCGACGGAAACGAGGCTGCGGAGGCTTTGGGTGCCGGTCATTTGGAGCAGTGGAACGCTTTTCTGGAAAGCCGAGGCATAAAGCGCTGATACCGAGGTTGAAGCATGCCTTCTCACAACCCAATGCGCACGCTGCTGCTCGAGTTGGCCCTCGCCGTCGGCATGATCGCTTGTCTGGTCGGTGCGATGTTCATCCATACCGGTTCCATGCCACCGTTGGTGGTCGTCGAGTCCAAGTCGATGATTCACGATGAAAACGGTGAGATCGGCAGCATTGACGCAGGTGACTTGATTTTGGTGCACAACCAACCCGCAGACACCATCGTGACGTTCGCAGAAGCAACCGACCCCAACAATTCGGCCCACGGTTACGAACAGCACGGTCTGGAGGGCGACGTCATCATCTATGCAAAAAACGGTGAAGACGGGACGCCAATCATCCACCGCGCCATCATGAGGGTCATCGCAGAAGAGACCGTGCTGCCCGACAGAAACGCCGACACGCCGTGCCCTTCGACGGCGACTTATGACAGGGAACGGGTGGCGGAGGACGGCTTGCCGGGGTCCTGCATCTTGACGTGGTCGGTCCCCGGCACAATGGTTCGCAACGTGTCAAACATCACGGTGCACTTTGATGGCGAGCAAGCGGGATTCTACGATTGCAAACGCCCGGCGCACAACAACGTTGAGGCTTACCTCGTGGTTTGGCAGTGGAAACCAGCGCATGAAGGGATGTTGACGCTGGGTGATAACAACAAATGTTCTGTGGACCAAGGTGCTCAAGCGACCAACGGGTCAGCCGGTGTGCACGGTGTTTCCGGGATCGTCGGCCCGGTGAGGGACGATTGGGTCGTGGGCGTCGCCGGTGGCGAAGTCCCTTGGTTAGGAACGGTGAAGTTGATGGTTGGAGGTCCCAATTCATACGGAACGAGGGATGTGCCATCCTCCTCGTTCTTCGCCTTGTTTGCGGTCATCGGTGGGGTCATTATGGCTCCACAAGCCACGGAATCGGTCTTCAGATGGTGGCTGCGGCGTTCACCTGAACTCAGCATGGAGAGCTATTCGCCACCGATTCAAGAGGAATCATAGCCCGCCTCTCTGAGGGCTTCTTCCATCGTCAGGACGCCTTGAGCGATGCGCCGGGCCGTTTGCAGCGATATGGTGATGTGGCCCTTGGATTGTTGTCGGCTTATGCGTTGCAAATTGCGCAGTTCACCGTGACTGGCGTCAACGCGCCGTTGCTCATGAACCGGTTTTCCAGCGACCATGGCGATTTTCACGGCGGATGAGCCGTGTGCGTGGCGGGATTGGCCCGCACTCGTGCGGTGTTCGTTCACGATTTCAACATGGTAGCCCAAGGCCAAAATTTCGTTGATTAAGCGGTCTCGGTGGACCGGCGAACCGTGGCCAATTCGCACCAGAACCTCTCGTGGCGTGGTTTGTTTGACAACGGCGCTGATGTCTTGGACGGCACCGCCGATGGAATCCATTTCGCGCTTGCCCAACAGCGCACCATCAGAAAGAAAGGCGTAACCTGGACGCGGTCCAGGGTCGATGCCGATGACGAGCTTGGAGGGCGGTCCGTCGATTTGTAATGAGAGAAGCCATGCGGAAATCGCTTCCTTCACGGATTCAGGCTCCACGGGTATGCCTCGCCCGCCGAGCCTCTCCACCTCTTCAGCGGTGCCAAACCAGTAGGCATCGGGTTCGATGGCATCGGCGAGCGAAAGTTGCTTTGCGGTGAGGTTTCGTTCGTGCAATTCGCTCAGCAAGCGATGCGCGAGTCGAAAATCCTCCGTTCTCACGTACAACCGTTTCACAACCCTTGGTGAGTCGCGTCCCGTTCTAACCTATCGGTCGGCGGCTTTCCGTTCAGGAGGAACCGGCAACATCCCCGCTGCGGGAGCCGAAGTTATCAAGAACGATGGACGATGATGTCTCGCCATGACAGGCGCTTACGAACGTGAACTGAGGAACGTTCTCTCAGGCACGAACAAGGGCGTGGATGCGGTGATTCGCAGTTGCACAAAAGAGCAAGCAAAGCGAATGCGTATGGTTCTCGAACGTCCGTTCTTGGTGGTGCGGGCCGCAGGGTCCGGTATGGAAGGCAGCGGTGATTTGGTGGCCCTAAGAGGGGATTGCAGTTTCCCCATTGAAGTGAAGTCAACGCGCGCAGAAAAGTTGTATTTCTCGGGCCGAACCAAAGACCAATTGATGGCGATGATTCGGGAGGGTGAGCGTTCGGGCTTGATGCCTCTTTACGCCCACAGAAGGAAAGGCGTTCGGGGCGATTCATGGCGGTTGTTCCGCGTCGAGACCGAGGGGCTGAAAGGCACACTCGCCCGTTTAGCAACCATGATCCCGCCTCTTCCCCTCAACCGGAACGGTACACCATTCATCGATTGGGAACAAGGCATGCCGCTGAACAAATTCATTGGCTTGATGTGCAGTCCTGAAGGCGGGACAAACGCCTCGCTCAAGCATGTTGGAAAGCGAGCCGCAAACGCCCCTCTGAAAGCCAAGAAACATCGAGAAAAAAGCACCGAAGACATTCTTGCCGAACTTGAACGTCGTCGGTCTGAAATCATGCTCACAGGTAAGGAACGACCATTGTGAACAAGAGCATACCGAGAATAATCAGCGAAGAGTATCCCGAGGCCCTTGAGGAAAAATGATCAACCCACATGGGGTGCAAATCCCACAGTTTGAGTTTCCTTCCCAATCGCTTGATACCGCTCAAAAAAGCATGGAGCATGTCCCTGAACATGTGACCGCCATCAAACGGCACAATTGGTATCAGGTTGGTGAAACCGAGCAGGATGTTCACCCACATCAACCAGAAAAGAAGGTGCGTGAAAAACATCAGGACATCCGTGCCCAAAACGCCGGCAAGCAATCCGTCATCGGCCACCATCAACGATTCTTCAAACGGATGAATGGCTATCCCTCCCAGTTCAAAAGGAATGATGAGCACGCTGAGCACGTGAAAAGGAACGGAAAGCGCCCGCTGTCCAATCGTCCCCTCAAAGCGAGGTGAAAAAGGCCCGGCCAGTCGGTCGATACCAGCGGTGCCCTCTGACAAACCCTCAACCCCCAGGAACGGGTCGCCCGGTTCCACTTCCAAACTCGCCAGAACGTCCTCACTCCAACCAAGCTCGGTGTAATACTGGTACTTGTCGCCAAAGGTTGCACGCAAGGTATCCTGGGTGCCGTTCTGATGAATGACGACCAGTTCTGCCGTGTCGTTGCTGGCGTAAGATGTTAGGATGTTGCGGAAATCATCCGTCGTGTGGACCGGCGCTCCATCAATCGACACCAAAATGTCCCATGGTCGCATACCCGCTTGGTCAGCCCCGCCATCAACGACGATGCCTTGAACGTGAATGTAATCGTCTTTGGCGACCAGTTGCGAAGCGACCCCGCCCAAGAGAAGAAGAAGAACAAACGCCGCAAAAATGTTGGTGGCAGGTCCTGCTGCAAACATGCGCAGCCGTTCTCGCCGAGGCGCTCTCAACAATTCATCCGATTGCGGTTCAGCGAACGCACCAAGTGGCAACGGCCCCAGTTGGAGAAGGCCAAACGCTCGAACCCGCATCCCATGGGCCCTGGCCAACAGGCCGTGCCCGTATTCGTGAATGACGAGGCAAACGACGAAGGCCACGGCACCCCAACCGATGGGTATTACCGGGTTGAGCCCCGGTATGGCGACGAGTTCACTGGCGCTGGGCGGGTCGGAGATTTGAGGTGGTGAGAGCAGGGAAGTGATGAACACGAGCAACACGAGCAGAGCAACGATGAGCATTGATACGGAACAAACCCATAGCGAGACTTCGCCATAAGCCCGCCAAAACCGACGCGGTTTCGCCAACCAGTCTAGGAACCGCTGACCTCGCTGCGTGCGCACCATGAGGACAACGCCCAGAACCCTCGTCGCGTTCCATTTGTCAAGGGTGCCGTTTCGCTCCCATGTTCTGATGAGGACGTACCAACCGATCAACAGGGCGAACAGAAGGGTCCAATCGGCCTGAACCGAACCCCATGAGCCCACCATGGTCGCCCGACGCGCTGTTCCGTCTTGAACATTGATACCTTCGCAGGCACGACATTGGTCACAAAAGTTGATGATGGGTCGGCTATCGCTCATCACCATGCATCCGCACAGCATGGCGATCGAGGTCTGGTGCGAAGAAACCTGGGGCGAACGCCCCGTTAGAATTTCGGATTGGGCCAACCATGACGAGATTGTTCAAGTTCTCATTCGCCTATCGTCAAGTGTCCTCATCGCTGATTTCCTCTTGGACAGCGACGGTAAACTTGCCATCCAACAACACCTTCACATCCCTCTCGAAACGTGGAACCCGGGCTCCATTCAAGGCCTACGGACAAGCGAAGGGAAAACGCGATTCCAACACCGCCGCCACAGCATCTACCTGTCAAGCGAGCTCAGGGTTCCAGAATGGGGTGCAGCGCTGTTGGAGGAATGGCTGATGAACATGCGCAGTGCAATGAACAGACCAAAAGATCGAACCCAAAGAGTCAACGAAATCAAGAGAATGAAATTGTCGGTTGAGCGAAACCTCGAGAGCGCTTCGCTGGACAAAGTTGAGCGGGAACGCGTCGCGCTGGATGCTCAACTTGACAGGATCAATGAGCGCTTAGCGAACTGAGTCCTGCATGGTGGTGTCAACGCCTGGAAACTGGTCTTCGCCTTCTCTGTAGACCGTTCGCATGTTGCTGATGAAGTTCTTTTCTTTGACCACGATGGTGTAGTTGCGAATGCCGTAGTCCTTCTCGCCGTCCATCATCTCCAACAGCACTTGAAGGGTTAGCCTGGCACCTTCCCTGTGCGGGTAAGCGAAGACGCCCATGGAAATGGGTGGAGCCACGACAGAGTTAATGTCGCCCATTTCCAAAATGGTGGCAAACAGGTTAGCGTAGGTTTCAGCGAGCAGTTCCCTGCGGGATTCGTCTTGATTGGGTCGGCGGCAGTCGGGGCCCACTGCGTGGATGATGTGCTTGTAATTTTCAGAAAGCGCAAAGGGTTCCGTGATAACGTTGCGGGTGACAGCGCATGGAGGAGCGTTTATTTTGCGCATGTCGAGGCAGATGTTTCGGGTGACTTGCGTCAATTCTTTACCTGCTTTTTGATGAATCATGGCGTCCAAGCCTTCACGCCCAGAAAGCCGGTTGTTGGCCGGTGTGATGAGCACGTCTGCGGTGTGATTCCAGACATCACCGCCCATCACGCGAAGAACACCGTTTTTGCACGTTCGTGCCATGTAGAGTTCCGCCATCGGTTCGGAGAGGAGGCGACCCTACATATTATCTACGCCGGAAATGGATGAGATGATGCAAAAACAAGACCTTGGCCACGCTGTGCCTGCTTCCAATCATGCGATAGGGCTAAAATCAGCACCGAGGTCCATTTACTATGTCCACGAAAGCGCCAAGCGTCGCTTTCGTGTGCTTGCTACTCTTCTCCTTAGTGCCCATAACGCCTGCACCTCCTGCCAGCACAGACCTTGGACACATGGTGCTCTCCGATGATTTGTTCTCAGGGTTCCTTGTCGGGGCCGAAAGCGACGTGTGGAATCAGACACCGTTCTCAACCGTCGCAGTGCCGGAAGGGTTCACCTACCAAAGCGTCATCGATTACAGCGACGTTGGCGTGCTCATCAACAACCGTTCGGAAGAGAGCAAAACCATTGGGTGGGCTTTTGTTGCTGCGAGAAACATTTCGCTCGACAGGGTCTTCATCTTTGACCATTCAGACACACCGACCGACGAGACGATCAACAGAAATCGCTTCAACACCTACTTTGCCTTGCCGTTTCTGGAGATGTTGCAAAACCGCAGCTCCGCCAACGGCATCAATTATTTGGTCACCACCAAGGGGATTCCGTTGCGCATTTCGGGAGGAAACGACAAGGCCAGTTTTGATCAAGAGCTCGCGCTTCTCGGTGGAGCCTACAACAGCACCATTGGTGGCGATTACTGGAACGCTCACGGCTATGGGCCCCTTGCTGGAAAGGCCATGGAGCCGTTTTCAAGGAACAAGTATGGGTTCTTTTTAGTCACGCGTCTTACGGGATACACTGTTGATACGGCGTTGGAACTCATTGAACGCGCCAACCATAGCCTCGGGCAGCGCGGAACCTTCGTGCTTGATTTAGCAACCAACCGCAACGAATCGGGGTACAAGTTTTGGAACGACGACCTCTACACCGCCAACAGCACGCTCAACGGTACGATGGGCCTGCCCGTGCATTTTGATGAGGAAACCGACTTTGTCACCAACATTTCGAGCGTGATGGGTTACGCCTCGTGGGGCAGCAACGACGGCAACTGGAACGCAAACACACTGCCCAACGGAGGGTTTGACACCCCTGATACCTCATGGGAAAGCGGGTCGCGGTACTGGAACACCAGTTCGCCCGTTGTGGCTCCGGAAGACGACTTCGAATGGCGCTACCAAACCGAAACAAAGGAAGGCGGTTCGGGGGCGTTTGAGGCAAGCCTACGCACCGACTGCAGCCAAGACAGTGGAAAAGGCATGCAGGGCATTTACGCTGAATATTTTGACAACGATGGTTTGAGTTTCAGCACGGCCAGCATGCCACTGCTTATCGACCGTGAACCGGACAGGGTGCAAATCGAACCGGATTTGAATCATGGGTCCTCATACAACGCTTATCCTGGACTTGACGACCGCTTCAAGGAAAATTGGGGCGCAAGGTTCAGCGGTTTTGTTGACCTCCCGCAGTCGGGAAGTTGGACGTTCTTCATCAACTCCGATGATGGTACGGAGCTGTGGGTGAACGGCGTGTCGATCGCCACGAACTACGGCTCACACGGAATGCGAGAAAGGTCCGGACAGTTGAACCTCACCGAGGGTCTCCACGAGTTCCGAATTGAGTTTTTTCAAGGCGGTGGCCCACACGGGCTAATTTTTTCTTGGCAGGGGCCGGGTACGTCCAAAGCCCCTATCCCCCCATCGGCTTTCCGGGTTGCGAGCGACGTCGCCCCTGAGGCCGCTGACCTCATGCATCACTGGGCGTTTGAGGACAACAACGGCAGCGTTGCTGTCGATAACGGCACGGAACAAGCCAACCTGACGCTGTCCGGTATGGACAACACCAATTGGCGGGCATGCCCTGACGGTTCTTGCCTGTGGTTTGACGGTGTGAACGATGTCGCACGCGTGGATGTTGAAGACGTCTATGGCAACCTCACGGTCAGCCAGTGGGTTTGGGCCAACACCACGTCCCAGAGCACGTACGCCTCAACCTTCGCCGTCAACGACCAAGCGGGTTCAAACCTCTCTTTCCAACACATGGTTCAGAACAACAAGTGGCGACTTCACAACAACCAAACGAAAGCGTTCGGCGATGTCGTCGCACAACGTTGGACCCACCTCGTTTCGGTGTTTGACAACGGCGACATTCGTCAGTACATGGACGGGGTACTGGTCAACGACGATACCTACCCCAACGGCTCGTTTGTCAACGTAGACCTTTACAAAATTGGGGTCAACCGTGCCGGGACCTCGTACTTTGAAGGCATGGTTGATGAAATCATGGTCTGGAATGTTGCGCTGACGGACCAAGACGTCACGCGCTTGCGCCGAACCATCGTCGACAACTGCACGGCTTACTCCGGAGCCGGTGTTGATGCGGCTCAACTTGAGACATCGTTCACTGTTCCAAGCCAGTTTGCCGAACATGCATGGATTCTTTCGGTCTCCGGGAAGCGAAACGGGGAGGTTAACGGCGCCTTTGGCGTTCGCGTATTGGCGCTGGATGCAGCAGGCAATGTACTGACTTCTAACGGCTCAGACAAGAAAACGTTCACGACCTCTTGGGCGTCACAAAACATGCGATTCCGCCCGGGCGCTAACGCCGCATCATTCGTGGTCAGAGCGACCATGGACATCGATGCGATTTCATCGGTTGGTTCATTGTTCATCGATTCGGTCAGGCTCTACCCTATACGACCTCACATGGATTGGGTCAACGGCTCGATCGCCGAAACAGCGGTCTCCACCGGTGGCCGTTCCTTTGAATGGGGAACAGAATACGGCCAATCACTCATCGCTGATTTGTTGGAGGATGGCGTCTCTGGAGTGAAGGGCTACGTCTACGAGCCCTATCTTATCTCTGTCGGCCTGCCCAGTGCCGTGTTACCCACCTACGCATCGGGCTACAACCTCGCGGAAAGCCATGCGGCGGCCAGCCTCTTCACGAGCTGGATGGGGGTGGTGGTGGGCGACCCTAAGATGGCTCCGTTCGTGGATGTGCTTCACGATGTCAACATTGTTGATGTCAGGACGGTGGGGCACGTCAACCTTGGAGAGAACACGACGCTTGAATTGATGGTGGAAAACCTCGGCATGGCTGCAGCAAACGGGAGCATTGAGATCCGAACCGTTTTGGGCAACAACCTCCTTCACCGAAGTAACCTTTCACTCCCGCCGGGAGACCAATCCGGTAGTCGGGCAACGCTGAACCTCTCGTTCGTCCCACCCAACAGCGGGTTCCTCGACTTGCGCATCCGCTACGTGAACGCCACGCCCGAACGGAATTACGAAAACAACCTCCGGTCGACCTCGCTTATCGTCAACGCACCGCCGAGCATTGAGGATGTTTACTGCAGCGCTTCGGTGTTGTCTCGCGGCGAGTACACCACGTGCTCGGTCGTGGCGAACGACGACTTCGGCATCATCAACGCCTCCTTGCAGTGGCAAATTCTGGGTGAAAACACCTCCGTTGACGAGGCAGGGTGGTCGACCCTTGCAATGGGTCAGGTGAACCCGACGCTATGGGAGACGGCCCTCATCGTGCCGCCAGAGGCACCGTTGGGCGATATTGTGGTGCGCGCTGTTGTGAAGGACGGGGGTGAGATGAGCGCCGTGTTAACCGTGGAAAACGTCACCAGCGTTGTTGATGCCCCCCCTACGTGGTATGGACCCCATGTCTCGGGCGTTGACCCGCCGGATTGGAACAACGCCTCTACGCTTCCCAACAAACCATCCACCGGATTGCTGCGCCAAACGGTGAGCACGCTCACGGCTTGCGTGATGGATGCCGATTACCGATTGGAGGGCTCGATGCCGATGTTCCTAACAAACAGGGGCGTTCTTGGAAACACGTCCTACAGGGAGCAATCCGTACCGCATCTTTACTGCTACATCAGCACACTCGCGCTTGAACGGGGCGGCAGCCTGGATGAGGTGGATCTTCAATTGCGCACCGAAAGCGGTTCGCTGCTGCTCCAACGAACGCTGACGGTGGCGGACCTGTCACCTGAAATTTCCATCGACGTAGAAACAACAGAAGGCCAACCTCTGGACCGTGTGGTTGGAGGGGGAGACGAGCAGCTTCGAATCAGCGTAACCGACGCAGACGACCCCGGTACACCGTTTGTTGGAGATGTCACCCTGCGATGGCCCGGTGGGGAACCGATACAGCTACCTCTGGACATTCCGCAAGGCAGTGGGGAGGCTGTTGTGGCTCTTGAAAAGGTGATGGTTCCGCTTGAAGCGGGTGATTTGCAGATCACCGTTTCTGGAAGAGGGCAACACGGTGCCACAGCTACAAAGGACCTAAGGGTCCCGTTTCTGCTCACGCCACCGTCCTTCGCGTTCTTTGAAACGTGTGACCAAAACGGTCCTGTTCAGAACATGACGTTTGGCCAAACGGCAACGCTCGTCGTTGCTGTTGAAAGTGACCGCCCGATTCAATCCTCAACGGCGCAGTTGATTCAGTCGAGTTGGGCGGTCAACGCCCCACAAATTGATGTCCCCTCCTGGGGTGTTGATTCAACACCTCTTGGTTGCGGTGTTGAAGAAACGTCCGCTCAATCCACAGAATGGTTGTATTTCCGCCTCAAACTGGACAATTCACTCATTGATGGCCCCGGTCGCATCCTCTTTTCGGTAGTGGATGTCGACGGTTTGGTAAGGTCCGAGAGCGTTGACCTGACGTTCCAGCACGCTCCCACGGTGTTTGACCAAGTTGAATTTTCAGAGGTTATGGCGGGCGAAGACCTCTACGCCAACATCACGGTAAGCAATCTAGACGGGTTGGGTGAAGTCGTTTGCACTTGCACCATCGAGAAGCAAAACGACGAGGTTCTCATGAACACAATGTTACCTGCAGGACCGCCAGGTTTCCTCACCAATGAACTCCTCTACCGATACCCTGTACCGCAGAATTTGGGTAACGCAACGCTGCTCGTTACCTTTTCTTGCGTTGACGGTCTCCAACGACTTTACGCCTTCAACACCACGCTTGATGTTGCACCGTCCGAATCCTGCCTGAATTGCGCCGATGCAGAAACGGTCAACGACGCCATGTTGACCGAAAAAAGCGGGCAGCAAACAACGCTTGTGCTCCTGCTGGGGAGCCTGATATTCGTCGCTGTTTTGGTTGGTTTGATGCTCCGGCGGCGTACAACGAGAAACATTGAACCTTCATGGGACGAGGATTTCTCACCTCTCCTTGGAACAGAAGCGCTCTTCGATCAAGAGGTGGAGGCCGGTTTGTTTGACGAGGATCAGCAGAGGGAGGAGACCGCAGGGAAGCACAACGCGCAGGAAGTGGAGGTAGACGAAGACGAATTGAGCGAACTTCTTCCCGAGGGTTGGACGGTCCAAGCGTTTGCCAAATGG
>Ga0163110_10000813_pt1 | contig 15267 bp, 13 predicted proteins | sample CRUFie1St17metaG_FD_108703 | JGI IMG/M metagenome (GOLD analysis project Ga0163110, IMG submission 108703) | Marine microbial communities from the Costa Rica Dome - CRUD Field 142mm St17 metaG | ecosystem: Environmental > Aquatic > Marine > Oceanic > Photic zone | place: Costa Rica: the Eastern...
CAATTTACAACAGATTTCTTTCCAACAGTTTTGACTGAAACAACTGCTTCATATTATTCGACATCTACTATCCCCTCCAACATTTTATAGCGCAGTTCACCATCATAATTACAAATATAAGTAAGTTGTTCTCGATAGATTTTTTGATCATTGATAATGGTAAATTGCCTAATTAAAGAACCATCATGCGGAGTCTCAAAAGTCATTTTATGTACAGCAGGATGCCAATCATTTGAAAAATTCTTCAAGTGTGACCAAATAAAATCAGCATCTACATCAAAGGTTTTTTTACATTTAACTTTTTTATACATGCTATTCAATTATTTGATAGCGTCTCATTTGAGCGCCACATTGAGGTCCTAGCTGACACAGTATCTGATGGCATGCTATCTATCTCTTCATTTTCATATAATGTCATAACAGATAAATAATCTTCCATTATTTCTGAGGTATAGGGCAGCATTAGTGCTCCACACCTACTATCACGATACATTCTCTCCAAAGGCAGGGATTTTAACATAGATTGCCCTCCACATGTCCGAATTGCTAATGAAGCCAACTCTTGTACCCCATCCATAACAGCTATATGCGCACAATATAAACGCATAACCTGATCTTTATTTGGAAATCCTTTTGCTTCCATCATGGCAGAAAACCATTGTACGCGCATCGATGTAAGTATTTGATACATTTTTGCTACACTTGCCCGTTTTGTGGGATAAACTCTCCTATCAATTGAAGGTAAATTTTTTAATTCGCCTTTAAGATACTTAACGGTGTAATCATAAATTCCTTGAGCTTGCCCCATATAGGAGGGTGTCAGCGTCGCCATCATCGCCGGCCAATGAGGTAATGTCTTGGAAAATACACCTTCTGGCATCATTAGGTCATCTTCCGATACAAACACATCTTTAAGCAATAAATCCATAGACGATGTTGCTCTCATTCCCATTGGATCCCACTCTCCAACTATCTTGAGCCCTGGAGAATCTTTATGAACTGCAAAATCCATCGTATCTTCATGACTGGGCGCCTTATTTGGGAAATGTTCTGTGCAAACTATTGAGTAATAATCACAATGCCCCGCTAAGGAGGCAAATTTTTTAAAACCGTTTATCAACCAACCACCATCAACTTTTACGCAATTAGTTTTTATTGGATCAGAGGTCCAATTATTTCCACCCTCAGAAATTGGTTGAGAATATAATGCTTTATACTCAACCACATTTTTAAACTGCTTTTCGCGGAGCTTATTAAATTTTTTTCTTTCTTGATCAGTCAAATTTGGCATTTCAAACATAAATCTTGACCATAACATTGAGGAAGTATGCATATTAAATGTTAATGCAGTGGCACCACAATACTTACCAAGTTCTGCACCAATTGTTGCGTACTCTCCCAAAGAGAAGCCGAAACCCCCATACTCTTTGGGAATAACCAGCTTTAAAAAACCGTTCTCAGCCAATTCTTCATAATTTTTTTGGGGGAACGTTGCACTTTTATCATACGCCGCTGCACGCTCTGAAAAGCCATTTCTTCCTAACTCGTTTGCTAACCGCAACATCTTAATATGTTCTTTTGAGAACTTAGAGATATCATAATACGTTTCAATGTTACTCATAAATAAAATCTCCCAATTTGAATTCTCAGCATAAATCACCCAGCAATTTTCCATTCTCAACAACCAATGTTCCATCCAGAGAGATTGAACAATTTTTCATAGGTAAATCAAAATGGCCCAGAGTGTATCTCCCAGCATATTGGTTAGAACCAGTTGACCATAAAAAATTTCCAGCCCAAGCTCTTAACTCAGTACCTTGGACATCTTTCTTATCATAAAGGGCTAATGATTCCCATCTGGCTTTAGGATTTACTCCAAACCCAACATGACTTAGGCCATAAGCTATTGGATCCTCCCAAGCTTCAAGATATTCTCTAAAAAGATCTGCATCTAAATTATCTCCATCGATGGCAGTAACAAAATCATTTTTAATCTCAAATGATATTTTATTTCTAAGATATTGCTTAAAGGTCAAATTGACATCACCGACATCCATGACAATCTTACCGTTAATTGTATCTTTGGCGGGAAATGCTAAACATAATCCCCCTGGCCAATGCGCAACTCCACCAGCCTTAGTAGAGAAACCAGGCGTGCCCCCACAAGGCGCTCCAGTCAAATCAATCATTAAATCTGTTCCAGCCTGACTTGTCACATGCATTTTATTAGCTGAATTTAACATTTGAATCCCAAGCTCAACCTTTGACTGCAACTCTGTTTTCGGCTCTGTTCTCTCAAGAATTTCAGGATGTTCATTGCAAATGGTAAATAGGCGAGTACCGCTCTGTTCTATTTCTTCCCACTCTTCTGAATGAATTAAACCTTCAACTGTGACATCAACTATAATATCAACATGTTTTAGTGCTTCAATCACATGGCGTTTTTGCATAATAGCATTGCAAGCACCAGTTGACTTAACCGGAACAATAGCTGTTTGTTCAGGCGTTGGAAGCATTATAATTGAGTAATCAGCATTTAACTCGTAGCAAGCCAATGAGGCCAATTTAGTTAATACAGTTCTAGATTGACTTTCAGCCAGAACTACAACTTGAGTTCCCGATTTAATTCCATTCAAAACGAAAGCACGCTTAAATGAAGCAATCCACTTTCCCTCAATTATCTCCTGCATCATATCAAAACCCTCCTCTATAAGAATAATACTTTACTAAACCGTTTAGTAAAGTCTTAATTAGATAACCTATTTTATTGAACTACAGAATTTGACTAAAAATATACAAGAACACTTTACAGAGCAGGGGTACTTTCATAGTCTTCTTGTTATGCTTAACATGTTAATTAGTATATTTTATATAAATAAATAAGATAAAGGCCATGTATTGGGGGGAGTCTTAATTCAAAATGGCAAAATCGACACGATATGATACATTGTTTACTCCTATAAAAATAGGCCCTGTATTAGCACCAAATCGATTCTTTGCTTCACCACATTCAACAGGACACGGTTGGACTGAGCCCAAAGGCGCAATCGCACTACGAGCCATGAAGGCTGAAGGTGGATGGGGAACAGTTGCAGTTGGATTAACAGAAATTTCACCAAATTCAGATTATGCTAATCACCCAATGGAACGTTTATGGGATGACAGTGATGTACCTCGTCACAGTTTACAAGTTAATGAAATTAAAAAACATGGTGCACTCTCAGCAATTGAACTCGGGCATGGTGGCATGCAAAGTAGAAATCTTACAACTGGCCTGCCTATAATTGGTCCTTCAAATTTAAGTGTATTAAGGCCAGAAATTCCAAGTCAAAGCAGAGCGATGGATCTCACAGATATCAAATTATTTCGAAATGAACACAAAGCTGCCGTAAAGCGCTCCATAAAAGCTGGTTACGATATAATTTATGTTTATGCATCACATGGTTTATCCATCTTAAGTCACTTTTTCTCCATAAATACAAACAAAAGATCAGACCAATATGGTGGTAACTTTGAAAATAGAATTCGTTTATTAAAAGAAGTGCTCCAAGATACTTTAGAAACCGCCAATGGTAATGTTGCTGTTGCGTTAAGATTCAGCGTAGCCGAACCAGATAAGCCAAATGGCATATCACACCAAGAAGAAGGTCGGGATGCAATTGAAGCTCTTGCCGAGCTCCCTGATCTTTGGGACGTAAACCTATCTGGGTGGCCCAAAGACAGCCAAACATCAAGATTCGCTGATGAAGCATTCCAACTTGATTATACTAACTTTGTTAAAACCATTACCTCAAAACCAGTGGTTGGTGTAGGCCGATTCACATCACCAGACTTAATGTTATCCCTCATCAAAAAGGGGCAATTAGATCTCATTGGCGGAGCACGTCCATCCATCGCTGACCCATTTCTGCCAAATAAAATCAAAAATAATCAAATAGAAAATATTAGAGAATGCATTGGATGTAACGTATGTGTGAGCATGGACGCATATGGAGTACCTGTTAAATGCACTCAAAATCCAACAATCAGTGAAGAATGGAGAAAAGGATGGCATCCTGAAACTCCCCCTATTTCTAGCAATAAAGGGTCACATCTTATAGTGGGATCTGGACCCGCAGGGTTAGAGTGCGCTGTAACCTTAGCTAATGCAGGACACAAAGTTACAATTGCTGAAGCTAGAGATTACATAGGCGGTAGAGTGGCAGATGAGGCCACACTTCCTGGCTTAAAAGCCTGGGAAAGAGTTAAAGATTACCGAGTATACCAACTTTCTCAGAAGAAAAATGCGGAAATATTTCTCTCAAGTAAAATGACTTTAACTGATATTGAGGAATTTGGCGCTGATACTACCACAATTGCGACAGGAGCGACGTGGCGACATGATTTTGTCGGGTCAACAAACTTTGATCCAATATGCACCAAGTATAAAAATATTCTCAGTCCCGATGATATCATGTTGAAAAAATTTTCTTGCCCTGAATCAACCAAACTTATTATTTACGATGATGATCACAATTATATGGCTAGCGTAATTGCTGAAAAGCTCCTAAAAGAAGGTCATGAAGTCACTTACATAACACCCCTTCCAACAGTTGCTACCTGGACACAATACACTTTAGAACAACCCGCTATTTTAGAACGGCTAAAATCTTGTGGGATAATCTTTAAATTAAATTTTAAAATCAATAAAAATCTTGAATTCTTAGATACTATTAATAATGAAAAACTCAAAATAAATTCTAAAGATTTAGTTTTTGTAGGCGGGAGAACCCCAAATGATAAGCTTTATAAGAAATATATAAAACTACACGCGCAAGAAAACATTTTTCTCTCAGGCGATTGTTTGGTTCCTAGCACTATACAAGCAGCAGTATTATCTGGTCATCAAGTTGCGCGAAAAATCTTATCAAGAGGTAAGAGTGTATTATACTCAATGCGCGAGCAAACAATTTTCTAAAAAATATTTTGTTTACAGAAAAAACTACATAAGATAATGTAATTTTTAATTGTTAACATGTTAACAATTTAGATGATGTAGAAAGGTTATGCTTAGATGAGAATTAAAACAATTGACTCTCTATCAACAATTTGCAACCGTTTTTTTTACGCCACGTCAATTAACAAGATTCTATAAATATTAAGTATAAGGGGAAAGAAATGAAAAAAATATATTTAACAATTGCTACCCTAGCGATAGCAATTACAGGGTTTTTTAATCCAACATTCGCTGAATATCCTGAGAAACCGGTAACCTTTATTGTTCCATGGCCCCCAGGTGATTTGGAAGATGTATTAACACGAATAATTGCTGAAGAGTTTCAAAAGGAATATGGAGTTGCAGCAGCAGTAGTAAACAAACCAGGTGGTGGTGGTGGACCATTCCCAGGTGCTATTGAAGTGGCTACTGCACCAGCGGATGGTTACACAATTGGTTCATTTGTTATTGGTGTTCCTGTAATTGGGCATCAAATTGGCATACCTGAACTAACACCCGCAAAATTTGATCCTCTCGGAATTTTTGTAACTTACCCATTTGTAATTGCAACCAGCCCGGATGCCCCATATCAGACTATGGAAGAATTAGCTGAATACGCTAAATCCAATGATGTATCACTTGGTCACTTCGGTGCACCTCTAATCCCAACTAAACTAACGTTAGCAGCCGCAAATAAATTAGGTTTTAGCTTTGCTTCCGATGCTGCTTTTGATAATCTAGATTGTAATAGTTTGGCATCAGGAGATGCAGATGTAATCAACACAACATTGCAATTGCTAACAGCTTGCGTAGATGATGTGACAATATTAGCATCAATAACTGGTTCACGTATTAGTTTAACACCAGATGCACCTACTCTGACAGAAATTGAGCCATCACTAACTTCTAACTTATGGAATGGTCTTTTTGTTCATAAAGATACACCACAAGATGTTCGTGATAAAATCATAGCTGTTGCTTCAAAAGCAGTAATGACAGAAAGAGCTCAGGCACTGACTTCAACTGGAGCTCAGGTTTACTGGATGGGACCTGAAGAGTCTGCTGCCATGGTTGCTGCAGATATTGAACAAGACGCCTATGTAAGTGGCTTGTTAGAATAATATAGTATAAATTTGAGAGGCTGAGTAAAAATTCAGCCTCTCAAAACTAAAAAATAAGATCTGAGCATATGAAAAATATAAAATCAGGGGATCTTCTGTTTGCTTTACTTTTTTTCTTAATTTCAGCAACTCTGATAAGTCAATTCCCCGAACAGATTAAATGGTTTAAAAAAACAAAACTTACTTCTCAACCCGCATTATGGAGCGCAATAGGCTTACTCGGGATGACTTGCTTTGGCTTAATTCACTTTATTTTGAAATTTAGAATGACAAACTTAAAACCGGAATTAGATGAAGGTATTGCCTGGATTAAATCTTTAGAATTTGCTGGATGGTTTTTAATTTATGTGATTGTCGTACCAATTATCGGATATTTGCTAGCAACAATTATTTTTGCACCATGCTTAACCTATAGAATAGGATATCGGGATAAAAAAATGCTAGCTTATTCAATACTAACAGGCTTAAGTATCGTATTAATTTTTAAAACATTTTTAGAAGTAAAGATTCCAGGTGGTGCGATTTATGAATTCCTTCCAAATGCAATGCGAACTTTTATGATCTTAAATTTTTGATTGAGTAAATTATGGATGTTCTTTTCTCTGCTATTGAAATTCTTTTAAGATTGGATGTATTAATCGCTCTCCTTATTGGTTCTGTTGGAGGAGTAATAATAGGTGCCGTTCCAGGCGTTGGCCCAGCTGTAGCCATTGCGATAGTGCTACCGGCAACTTTTTCTTTAGAACCCATTGTAGGCTTAACCTTACTTTTAGGTATTTACGGTTCCGCTATGTATGGCGGCTCAATACCTGCCATTTTAATAAACACACCTGGAACGCCCGTTAATGCACTAACCACATATGACGGCTATCCAATGACGAAAAGAGGTGAAGGACGGCGCGCTTTAAGCCTAGCTTATTCAGCTTCATTTTTTGGTGGGGTTTTTTCAATCATCTGTCTGATGTTTTTTTCACCAGTCTTGGCTTACATTGCCCCAATGTTTGGCTCACGTGAGATATTCTTAGCTGCACTATTAGGAATAATACTGGTGATCACAGCCCATAAAGGACAAATGTTTGCTGCTGCTATGATGGCTAGTCTTGGAATCTTTGTACAAACGATTGGAATGGAACCAATCAAATATACAAAAAGATATACATTTGATCAAAGTTGGTTGGCAGGCGGTTTAAATTTAATTGTTGTTGTTTTAGGCTTATTTGCTATCTCACAAGCTATACTTTTGCTGTCACAAAAAGATAAGAGAGCTGAAGCAGTAAAAGTATCTGGTGGATTATTTCAAGGTTTAAAAGAACTAAGAAAACATAAACGAGTAGCATCTGTAGCTGCTGGCTTTGGAGTCATCATGGGTATGATCCCAGGGGTAGGAGAATTTACATCACAATTTTTCTCTTATACCTATGCCCAACGTAGCTCAAAGAATCCAAAAGACTTTGGTAAAGGGTCACCTGAAGGCCTTGTTGCATCTGAAACTGCAAACAATGCTGTTCCAGCAGCTGCAATGATACCATTGTTAGCTCTAGGTATCCCTGGCGAAGCACTCACAGCCATGATGTTATCAGTATTTTACATTCATAATGTAAATCCTGGCCCTACCCTTTTTCAGAATCATTTGGATTTTGTTATTGCCCTATACCTCTCTCTGTTGGTACTAAACATTTTAGTTTTAGTTTTCTTATTATTCTCAACAAACTCATTACTAAAAGTTATACAAATACCAAGTCGCTTTCTAGGCATGACTATCCTAATTTTAAGCTTCGTTGGGGTTTATAGCCTCCGCAACAGCTTCACGGATTGCGCCGTGGCAGCAGCATGTGGTATTTTTGGTTTTATTTTGAGACGTCTGGATTTACCAATTGTACCGATAATCTTAGGGATGGTTTTAGGTGAGATAATGGAAGGAAAACTTCGAACGTCTATGATGAATGTAAAAACTCCATTTGATTTCATTAATCGCCCAATAGCATTTATTTTATTCACAATAATTATTTTAATTATCCTACTGCAAATTCGAGCATTATTCAAAAACTACAAAAACAAATAGGGATACTATGATAAACCAAAAAGAAATTGATAATTATCGACACTTAAAAATTTCCCCACAAAAACTTTTTATTGGCGGCAATTGGGTTGATGGATCAGGTGATAATTTTGATATTCTCTCACCAATAAATGGTGAAAAATTCACTACAACAAAAAGAGCCACCGTCTCAGATATGGAAATGGCAATCAGTTCGGCACGAGAAGCCTTTGAAAAAGGCTCATGGGCAAATATGCCTCCTGCACAAAGAAAAAAAATTTTACACAAGCTTGCTGATTTTATTGAGCGTGATTCAATTGAACTGACTGTCTTAGGTGTCAGAGACAACGGAACAGAAATTAATATGGCAATTAACGCAGAATCTGGCTCCGCTGCTGGAACTTTTAGATATTATGCGGAATGTATTGATAAAATTTATGGTGAAATAGCACCAACAGCTAATGATGTTTTAGGTTTAATTCATAAAGAGCCTGTTGGAGTTGTGGGAGCTATTGTTCCTTGGAATTTTCCTCTGATGATTGGTGCATGGAAAATTGCACCAGCACTAGCAGCAGGAAATTCTATAGTACTGAAACCTGCTGAAACAGCATCACTATCACTATTGAAACTCGCAGAGCTTGCTTCTGAAGCTGGAGTTCCAGACGGTGTTTTAAACGTTGTTACTGGTCAAGGCTCCATCGTTGGGAAGGCTATGGGCTTATCCATGGAAGTAGATGTTTTGGCATTTACTGGATCTGGGCCGACAGGTCGTAGGCTTTTAGAATATTCGTCCCAGTCAAATATGAAAAGATGTTATTTGGAACTAGGTGGAAAATCTCCAAATATCATTTTTTCCGATGCTCCTTCACTTGAACAAGCTGCTAAAGTGTCAGCAATGGCAATTTTTAGAAATTCTGGACAAGTCTGTGTTGCGGCTTCCAGATTGATAATTGAGGATAGTATTCACGATGAATTTATAAAATCTATAACTGAAAATGCAGAAAAATTACAAGTTGGAAATCCACTAGATCTTAGTTCAGATATAGGAGCTATAAATTCTGAGACACAATTAAATAGCAATCTGAAATTTGTTAATATTGCCGAAACAGAGGGAGCCCATATTACAACAGGTGGTAAACAAATATTTAATGATTCAGGTGGTTACTATATGGAACCCACCATCATCACCGATGTTCAATCAAATACTACATTATTTAATGAAGAAGTATTTGGACCAGTCTTAGCTGTCTCAAAATTCACAACAGAAGATGACGCAATTAAGCTAGCCAATGGTACTGAATTTGGTCTTTCAGCTGGAATATGGACCTCAAATCTATCAAAAGCGCATAGGATGGTTTCAAAAGTAAAAGCAGGTGTAGTAAACGTAAATACATATGGAGGAGCAGACATCACCGTTCCACTGACGGGTGTAAAGCAATCTGGAAACGGATCTGATAAATCTCTACATGCACTAGATAAATATATTAATCTTAAAACAGCTTGGATCCAACTATAATTAGAAAATCATTTAGAGTTAACTTCAAAAAACTGGGCAATCGCTTCTGAAAAATTTAAAGTATGAGCAGACTTTTTCATCGAAGAAAATGCCTTTTTAATTACTTTTGTGTCTACAGAAGTCTCTAATTCTTTTATAAGTGCATTAACAAAATCAGTGCGCATTTCGGGATGGTATTGAGTTGTAAAGATACCATTTCCTATAGCAAAGCCCGCAATGTTACACCCATTTGATTTAAATAACAGTTTTGCTCCTCTGGGAAGATCAGAGACCTGCTCAATATGGGCAGAATGTAGCAAAGTTTTTCTTTCCAAACCAGACATCCAACTACTTCTCTCAATCACATCTGTCTCAACTAGTCCTAATGACCAGCCGTCAGGATTCCGCACTATTTTTGATCCAAATGCTTTAGCAATCACCTGGTGACCAAAACAAGAACCAAACAATGGAATCTTCAAATCTGCCAGATCTCTAATAATATTTAACAGTTGGTCAATCCATAAATTTTCATCGTTAACTGATGCAGGGCTTCCAGTAATAATAAAACCATCAAACTTTTTCAAACAATCTGGAAACTTATTATGTGTCACATTAAAAGTTTCAAACAACCAATCAGGCCTGACACAACCTAATATATCTATAAACTTCTGATCATCAGTGGGATGCTTTGATGCAAACTGACTATCATCTGTATTGGTCATTAAAATTGCGATATACAAAATTTACACCTCTAGTTCTAATCACAATTTTTTTTATATGCTGCCAACGCATTTGATATATCACTTGGTATCTTTATCACTTTATGATTTTCTAAATCAGTAGCAACAGTAACTAAGTTACCTCTAAAATTCTCAATTTCATTTTTAAACGCATGAAGATTTAATGATAGTGATGATCTCCCAATTCTATTAATCATTACACATATCTCTAATTCATCTCCCATCATGCATGGTCTAAAAAATTCCGCACTAGCTTTCGCATAACCTAAACCAACCCTTCTAGTTCCAAGTATTTGATAATAATTCAGACCAAGACAAGATGAATACCAATCCTCAACAGCAATATTTAAAATATCGAAAAGATGAGGAGTATATGCTATACCAGCTGGATCACATTGACCATGCCTTATGGTTATCTTGAAACCCCAACAATTTTTGGGAATATCTTTTCTAGAAATTGGAATTAATCTGTCAGATGTTTTGTTTAAGACCTCGGTCAAAATTATCCCTCTTTGAAATATTTTAATAAATAGACTTTTGATTTTTATACAATAAAAATGATGTATCCTTTTACAGAAAATTTTTAAATGGCAAATTTCAATTTTTTTTGTAAAATAGCCTTAAATAAAGTTTTATATTTTAATTTGAGTATGATTATAATAAACGTTGCCGCCTCAATTGTGGGAGTCAAAGATGAATGAAATTGATCCTAAGGATGATATTTTAGGTCGTGCTCGAGTCCGAGATAATGACGAATTAAAAAAATATTATGATGAGTTAGCTTCGATCAATACAGGAGCATTATGGACCGTAGCAAATGATATTGAACCATGGGAGCCAACACCAAAGTCTGCTCCAATAATTTGGCGATACTCAGAGTTAAGAAAGCAAGTCCTAAGGGCAATCGATTTGGTCAAGCCCGAAGATGCAGGTAGAAGAGTTGTGTATCTGAGAAATCCAAAAAGACAAGATGTCAGTGCGGCTTGTGGATGGCTGTTCTCTGGAATTCAAGTTATGAAAGCTGGTGAAAAAGCTGGTGCACATCGCCATGCTGCTTCAGCTCTTAGATTTATCATGGAAGGCAAAGGTGCATATACAATTGTTGATGGTCATAAAGTTGAATTGGAAGGAAAAGATTTCGTAATTACTCCAAATGGTACCTGGCATGAACATGGGATATCTGATGAAGGCACAACATGTATTTGGCAAGACGGACTAGATATTCCCCTAACAAACGCACTAGAAGCAAATTTTTATGAGGTACACCCTGAAGATTACCAATCCAGCAACCTACCAACTAATGATAGCCCACTTTCTTATGGTGCTCCCGGTCTACTACCAGCCCTTGATAAATGGGATAAACCATACTCACCTTTATTAAAATTTTCGTGGGAGCCAACATACGAAGCACTCATAAATTATGCAAAAGTAACAGATGGTTCGCCTTATGATGGCATAATTATGCGATATATAAACCCACAATCAGGAAATGATCCAATGCTAACAATGGGTGCTCAGATGCAAATGCTTCGTCCAGCAGAAAAAACTAAATCACACCGCCATACCGGGAATGTTATTTATCAAGTAGCAAAGGGTAGTGGATTTTCAATAATTGACGGTCATCGTTATGATTGGAATGAAAAGGATATATTTTGTGTTCCAAGTTGGACTTGGCACGAACATTCTAACAGCAATGAAAATGATGATGCCTGTCTTTTTTCATTTAATGATTTTCCGGTAATGAAAAAATTAGGTTTCTACAAAGAACAGGTGCTGTCAGAAAATGACGGACATCAAATTTTAACAGATCATAATAACAAGGAAAAATAATGAAATTGGTAACCTATCGCTCTAGCAAAGCATCCGAAGCACGGGTTGGAGTAATATATAACGAACAAATTGTAGACATCTTTAAATTAGGGCTTGAGTTAGGATTTGAATTTCCTGTTTCCATGTTAGAATTTATAGATCAAGGTCCAAACGCTATGCAGGCTCTTAATGAAGGATTGGCTGAGGTTGGTGAGATGATGCCGCCAGGTGTATCTATTCCAGAAGAAAATAGCATACTACTTGCGCCAATACCAATGCCTCGGAAAAATATATTTGGTATTGGGTTAAATTACGTTGAACACGTAGCGGAATCTGCTAAGAGCCTAGATACATCAAAAGAACTTCCAAAAAAACCAGTAGTATTTTCAAAACCACCAACTGCAGTTATTGGCCCGGGAGATAGTATACAGCATAACAGCTCTATGACACAGCAATTAGATTGGGAGGTTGAGCTGGCTGTAATTATTGGAAAGAAAGCCACTCGAATTAATAAAGATACTGCTATGAGTCATGTTTTTGGATACTCAATAATGAATGATGTTTCAGCTCGTGATAACCGTCGGGCTGGCCAATGGATTTTTTCCAAAGGGCAAGATACATTTGCACCATTTGGCCCCTGCATTGTTACCGCTGATGAGATTGTAGATCCCCATAACTTAAACCTTTGGTTGACAAAAAATAATGTGGAAAAACAAAACTCAAACACAAAACATTTACTTTTTGATATTCCTACCTTGATATCAGATATCTCCTCTGGAATGACTTTAGAACCTGGTGACATTATTGCGACTGGTACGCCGTCTGGAGTTGGGGCCGGAAGAGATCCCCAAGAGTGGATGTGGCCTGGAGATGTTATCGAATGTGGAATTGATGGTATTGGTAAGCTTAAAAACCCTGTAATTGCCATTTAGGCAAATAGTCAAATATCATTAGTTTTGATGATTGATAGATGTAAATTTTTTTGTTTTTATGAAAAAGTATAAAAAAATGAACCTTAGAACAGAGTAGTTAATGACTAATAAAATAATCAAAGTTATTTCTACAACGGCAGAAACTCCGCATATAAGAAAAATTGTTTTTCAATTGCCTTTGAACGAAGAAATCAGCTGGAGTCCAGGAACACACATACGAGTATTATTACCCTCTGGAGACAACCGGGCTTATTCTTTACTTGATTTAAATGAATTAAATAATACTCAATTAGCTGTTGGTGTTTTATTAGAGAAAGATAGTGCTGGTGGCTCAAAATATATGCATTCTTTAAGAAATGGCGATGAAGTAGAAATTTCCTCGTTAAAAAATAATTTTGAACTTACCGATGAGTCATCACATGCTGTACTAATAGCAGGAGGAATTGGTATTACTCCCATTCTTTCAATGGCTAAAAAACTCAGTAAAGAAAATAGAGAGTTTACTCTTCATTATGCTGGCCGCGAAAAAAATTCGCTCGCTTTCGTCAACGAATTAATAGAAATTTGTGAAAAAAAACTGTGTTTACACTATGATAACGATGAAAGTGCTATCGATTTAAGAACTATATTGAAAGAAGCTCCTGAAAAATCGGATATATACATATGTGGACCAGTTGGAATGATTGAAGTAACAAAAGATATTGCAGCGGAACTGGGCTTTGAAAAATCTCGAATTCGATATGAATTATTCAAAACAGATGATGATCAAAATGAAGATGAGAGTTTTGAGGTGCAAATCCATGCGACTGGACAAATAATCCAGGTTAATTCTGATCAATCGATCATAGAAGCCTTGGAAAAAGCTGGTTTAGACCCACTTTATGACTGTCAAAGAGGTGATTGTGGAATTTGTCAATGTGAAGTAATCTCTGGCATACCCGATCATCGCGATATAATATTAACAGATGAAGAAAAAGCATCTAATTCTATTATGCAAATATGCGTATCGCGTGCTAAGTCAAAAAGGCTAGTTATTGACATCTAAGTTTTAAGGAGAAATCTGATGAACAAATATGAAAATAATATCAAAGCTATCGAAGGTTTAGTTACAAATAAAGCTGTTCATCGCGATGTTTACGTTAATGAAGAAATTTTCAAACTCGAAATGGAAAATTTATTTCCAAACGTCTGGATCTTCATTGGACATGCCAGTCAAATAAAAAATCCTGGTGATTTTATAACTAGCCAAATTGGCAATCAACCAATTTTGGTGTCTAGACATCGAGACCAAACTATTCATGTTTTATATAACAGGTGCCCGCATAAAGGCGTTAAAATAGCGTCCGAACCATGTGGAAATACTGGAAAATTTTTTCGTTGTCCCTACCATGCTTGGTCTTTTAAAACAGACGGTTCTCTTTTAGCTGTACCGTTGAAAAAGGGTTATGAAGGCACTGGTTTTTCTGAAGCAACAGCATCGAAAGGGCTATCGAAAGTAGAAAACGTAAAAATCTATAAAGATTTTATTTTTGCTAGATTAAGTAAAGACGGCCCTTCCTTCGAGGACTATTTTGGAGAAGCTCTTTCCACAATAGATAATATGGTTAATCGTTCACCCACTGGTGCCTTAGAAATTGTGAGTTCTCCGATTAGATACATGCATACATGCAATTGGAAGATGTTAGTTGAAAATCAAACCGATACCTGTCACCCAATGGTGGCACATGAAAGCAGTGCGGGTACGGCTGTAAAAGTTTGGGAACGGGAAAAAAATAGCTCTGGTGATTCTGAAACTCCAATTGCTGTTCAGTTTTATGCCCCTTTTATGAGTCCATATGAATTTTATGAACGTACTGGAATCAGGATTTGGCCAAATGGTCATGGGCATACAGGTGTTACCGGTTCTATCCATCAAGATTACACTGATGTCGACGGATATATGTCTCAAATGACAAAAGCTTATGGAGAGCAAAAAGCAAAGGAAATTATCAACGATGTGAGACATAACACAGTTTACTTTCCAAATATTATGGTAAAGGGAGCTGTCCAAATTTTAAGAAATTTTATACCAATTAGTGTTGATAAAACTTTGGTTGAGAGTTGGTGTTTCAAGTTAGTTGGAGCGCCAGAAAAATTTTTCGAACGAAGTTTAATGTA
>Ga0163110_10000816_pt1 | contig 15250 bp, 16 predicted proteins | sample CRUFie1St17metaG_FD_108703 | JGI IMG/M metagenome (GOLD analysis project Ga0163110, IMG submission 108703) | Marine microbial communities from the Costa Rica Dome - CRUD Field 142mm St17 metaG | ecosystem: Environmental > Aquatic > Marine > Oceanic > Photic zone | place: Costa Rica: the Eastern...
AATTTTAAAGGTTTTAGAAAAGTCAGATAAAAAAACTCCATCAGTCTATCATCAATCAGATGAAATTTCACATTTAGAAAAGATAATCTCAAAGCTTGAGGGCGATAAGGAAAAGATTTCTACCGACTTTCAAGCTGCTTCAGATGAAGTCATAAACTTAAATGAAAAGATTGAAAATCTAATGGCTTCTATGAATGACGAAAAGTTAAGATACGAGAAAATAAAAGGTGAATTATTATCAGAAAATAAAAAAATAAAAGATCAACTTAATTCTTTACGAGCTTCTCGCAAGGATCAAATTAATGAGTTAAATTCTATTTTAGCTGATTTGGAGCCAATGCTCGAAAATACAGGAGAAATTAATGCCTGATGTAACGATTAATATAGGCGGTCGACAATTTGAAGTGGCGTGTCAGGACGGAGAGGAAAGTTTTTTGAAGGCTGCAGCAGAGGTTTTAGATGAAGAAGCTAGGCTTTTAACAGATCAGGTTGGCAGATTGGCAGAGAATAGGATGCTACTTATGGCGGGATTGATGCTTGCGGACAAGACTGTCGCACTTGAAGAAGCTGCAGGATCATCACGGCAAAAATTAGAGGATGCTAGGACCGCTGCTCGCATTGCCGCTTCTACTCCTCCAGAGAGAATTGAAGTTCCAGTTGTGCCTGAAAGTTTAGTTGATACTATGGCTGAACTAGCTGCGAGAGCAGAAGCAATTGCTGAGAAAGCCGAAAGCAATCAATAAAATAACCAACAGAGAATTATTTCTCAGAATTAGCTTCTCGGATCTTAGCTGAGGCTTCCTTGTCATAATTTATGACTTCGTTATCAAATAGGGTATCCAACTCACCAGACATTGTCATCTCAGTGATAATATCGCAGCCTCCAATAAATTCTCCTTTTACATAAAGCTGTGGAATGGTTGGCCAATCTGAGTAGTCCTTGATGCCCTGCCTGATGTCTTGATCTTCTAGTACATTAACGTCTTTATAGTTTACGCCCATGTAATTTAAAACACCCGCTATTCTCGAAGAGAAACCACATTGTGGCATTTGAGACGTTCCTTTCATAAAGAGCACGACATCATTTTCGGATATATGGGATTTAATTTTTAAATTTACTTCTGACATTGTTTTAACCTTACTCAAGTGAATATCTATCTAACTATCTGGTATGTAATCTAATTACAATGAGTTACAAGAGTGCTTAGGTCATAAGCTAAATACTTTCCTACATTAATCACTTTCAGTTTATGGTGCTTTGGTAGTTAAAGCCAAAGCATGCAATTCACCATTTGATCCATCCATCTTTCCACGTAAAGAAGCATAAACTGCGCGTTGTTGAGTAATTCTATTTTGACCTCTAAAACTTTCATCTATAACTTCGGCTGCATAATGGTTACCGTCTCCAGCCAAATCAGTAATTGTTATCTTTGCATTTGGAAAAGTCGTTCGAATTAGATTTTCTATTTCTGTTGCTGTTATGGCCAATATTTTTATTCCTTTTTATCAAACTTGATTATGTTAACTTTATAAATGACTCACTCCAATGCCAATTTAAAAGATTTTGCATAAACACTTTTAAGATCTTTATAAGGTAAGCAAGAATTACCAAGTTTAACTAAATCACCACCAAAGCTACCTATTATTCTGGCATCAATATTAGTATCCCTTGCCTTTTCTAACAAATTTAAAGCATTTGAAGTTGTTGTCGTTACTAAATACCTACCTTGATCCTCACCGAAATACCAAGGAATATCTTTCTGTTCTATGTTTACACCAATATCTGCTTCAACCGCCATCTTGAATGCTCCGAGAGCGATTCCACCCTGACCAACATCTTTGCAAGCATTTATTAAATTAATATTATTTAAGATGAATTCACCGTTTCTTTTCTCCTTTTCAAGATCCGTAAACGGTGGTTGCCCATTAAAGTTCTTATATATTACTGATATTAATGCGGATTGTTGTAAGTTACTGGTATGTGACCCGACTAGGATTAGAACGTCATTTGGTTGGGCAGGTCCCTCAATCGTATTTCCTAAATCTTTAATAAGTCCCACTGCTCCAATTGTTGGAGTTGGTTGAATAGGCTCGCCATCAGTTTCATTATATAATGAAACGTTACCAGAAACGATTGGAATATGTAGATATTCACAAGCGTCAGAGATACCTTTAATGCAGCTCACAAATTGCCCCATAATTTCTGGCTTTTCAGGATTTCCAAAATTTAAATTGTCTGTGGCTGCTAAAGGCTCTGCACCGACTGAAATTAGATTTCTATATGCTTCTGCAACAGCTTGTTTACCACCTTCAAAAGGATCAGCTTGACAGTACCTTGGGTTGACATGGGATGTAAAAGCAAGTGCTTTCGAAGTCTGATGAATTCTAACGATACCAGGGCCTTGTCCCGGTCTGCGGATCGTATCAGCCATAACCATATGATCATATTGTTGATAAACCCAAGATTTTGATCCAAAGTTAGGATCCTGTATTAGGGCTTTTAATGCTGTTAGTGCATCGATATCTGGCACATCAATATTTTTCAACTTTTGGGGAGTTTTTATTGTGTAAGGTCTGTCATATTCTGGTGCTGCTCCTGAAAGTGCTTTCAAGGGAAGGCATGCTTTTACCTCGCCATTTTTCCAAACCTCAAATTTATCCTCAGAAATTGTTTTTCCAATAATTGCAAAATCTAAATCCCATTTTTTAAAAACATCTTTTGCATCATTTTCAAGATTTGGGTCCAAAACCATAAGCATACGCTCCTGTGATTCTGAAAGCATCATTTCGTAAGCAGTCATATTTTCTTCTCGAACTGGTACGTTATCAAGGTTTAATTCTATACCAAGATTACCTTTATCTCCCATCTCTACAGCAGAACAGGTTAAGCCTGCAGCGCCCATATCTTGTATTGAGATCACGGCACCAGTTTCCATTAATTCTAAAGTGGCTTCCATTAAACACTTTTCAGTGAAAGGATCTCCAACCTGGACAGTTGGTCTTTTTTCTTCAATATTGTCATCGAATTCTGCTGAGGCCATGGTTGCGCCACCAACGCCATCCCTGCCGGTCTTAGCTCCAAGATAGACAACTGGCATTCCAACACCTGACGCAGCAGAATAAAAAATCTTATTAGTATTAACTATACCAGCCGCAAAAGCATTGACTAAACAATTGCCATTGTAAGATTTATCAAAGCGAATCTCGCCTCCAACGGTTGGAACGCCAAAACTATTTCCGTAACCACCAATCCCTGCAACGACGCCATGTACTAATGACTTTGTTTTTGGGTGAGTCAATTCTCCGAAAGATAAAGAGTTCATCGCCGCAATTGGTCTAGCACCCATCGTAAATACATCTCGTAAAATACCACCCATTCCTGTTGCTGCACCTTGGTAGGGCTCGATAAATGAGGGGTGATTGTGACTTTCCATTTTAAATACAACTGCTTGGTTATCGCCAATATTAACAATACCAGCATTTTCTCCAGGGCCACAAATGACATTTTTGCCATCTGTCGGCAGTGTTCGCAACCATTTCTTTGAAGATTTATAGGAACAATGCTCATTCCACATCGCTGAAAAAATACCCAATTCTGTGAATGTAGGCGTCCTATTTAGTAATTTTAGTATTCTTTCATATTCGTCATTATTAAGGCCATGTGCATCAATCAATTCTTTTGAAATAGTGGGTTCAGCCATGCTTAAAAGATCTCTCCATTATTTATCTAAGTTTTATCTTGTTGAAAAGAATTTAAAAAGGGCTAATCTGTGATTTTAAAAAAAAAGGCTGAGCAAAGCTCAGCCAAGTTCTATAGGGAGAAAAGTGAAGAATAAATCTTCTCTACTCAAGTAGTTTTCATTTCTACATTTTTCAACAAATTTGATTGCATACTTGTTATGCGTAAAACGCATACCTACATTTTTTTCCGAATTCGTCGGTATGCTACTACTTCGTCAATAACAAATTCCCTGAAAGCCGTAACTCTTTTTGAATGTCTTAATTCTTCCGGGTATGCCAAATAAACTGGTACTTCACTTGATTTTATTTCTGGCAGTACCCTTTTTATATTAGGGAAGTCATCCTCTATATAATCTGGTAAAACGCCTATTCCGAGATCATGAATTACACCTTGCAGAACACCAAAATAATTATTTACGGTGAGATGGCTTTCGTGCTCTGCTGCAAACAGCTGCTTGACCAATTCTGAACCAGCTGTGGTTTGGGGCGTATCAAAATTTTGACTTATTATTCGGTGATTGGATAGGGCTTCCAAATTTTTTGGAGTACCATTTTTTGTGAGGTAGTCAGTAGATCCAAATAACCGCATAGTAACTGACATTAGTCTTCTTCTAACTAAATCTGCTTGGCTTGGTTCTTTCATTCTGATTGCTACGTCTGCTTGCCTCATAGGCAAGTCCAAAACCCGTTCTTCTAACATAAGGTCTATTTTAAGATTGGGATAAATTTCGTAAAGTCTTGATAACCTGGGAGCCAGCCAAAGTGTCCCAAAAGCAGTTGTAGTTGTAACTTTTAACTCTCCAAAGACCTGGTCTTCACTATCACGAATTCTTGCTGATGCAGCTTCGATTTCTTTGCTTATACTGGATGTTGTATCTAATAGTAATTCGCCTTGTTCAGTGAGTATTAACCCACGAGCATGTCGGTGGAATAATATTGTATCAAGACTTTCCTCTAACGCTGTTATTTGCCTGCTAACAGCAGATTGACTCAGATGTAGTATTTCACCAGCTCGGGTTAAGCTTCCCGCATTTGCAACAGCAAAAAATACTCGCAACTTGTCCCAATCCATTTCATGAGTCCTTTACATTAAATTACTTCAGAGCGAGTGCATGTCGATAAACTAGTATTATTTTATCTTTAGTTCAATTATTTTCAATTTATACTAGATATCAATATCTAATGCGAGATGTTACATTGTTGAGCTTATGATTTCACTACCGTCAGTGGCTTTAATTTTTTTCAGAGAAACAATGATTTATTTTTTCAGATCAGTTTTAATCGGAAGTCTCATAAATTTTTACACAGAAAATTATAAGGAATTTTGAAAAACTAGTTTTTTTGAATGAAAAAAATTAATTTGTCATTTATTTTCTGATTATCCAATAATTTATGACCTTGTTCGTTGCAAAAATGTGGTACATCTACGATTGCAGCTGGATCGTCTGCAATTACTTTAAGAATCTGTAGGGTCAATAACGACTTTAACCTCTTACGGACTTTAAGAACTGGCAGAGGGCATAAAAGTCCAGTTGCATCTAATTCACCGTGATAATCCATGGATTTTGACTTAAACTTGTTTTTTTCTCTTGTCTAGCGTCCTATTAGTGCGCACATAACACACAGAAGTATGTTTTGGGATAAGTTAGGCCTTTTATGTTTGGAATTGATATATCTACTTCCAGTTTGCTTGTGTCGGTAACAATCTCTCTTGTTGCTGGAGTTTTTAGTTTTTTATCTCCATGCGTTCTTCCGATCGTTCCACCGTATATTGCTTATATGAGCGGGATTTCTATGAATAGATTATCAGATGGACGCTATGAAAGAATTGAAATATTGTTGCCAGCTTTTATGTTTGTGATTGGTCTTTCAACAGTTTTTTTAATAATGGGATTAGCGGTTTCAACGTTTGGAAGTTTTTTTCTGAGCAATCAAATTATTTTAAGTCGGATATCAGGGCTTATAATAATTGTGTTTTCGCTCCACTTTTTAGGTTTATTTAGGATTCCATTTCTTGATTACGATTTGCGGTTTGAATCTCAATTAAACATTGGCACTTCATTTGGCGCGTACTTACTTGGATTGGCTTTCGCTTTTGGCTGGACACCATGCATTGGCCCACAATTAGGCGCAATACTGGCACTAGCAGCAACTGGAGACTCCATAATAGAAGGTACTCTTCTATTGATGGTATATGCATTTGGGCTGGGAGTTCCCTTTATTTTATCAGCCGTATTCGTTTCAAAATCAATTGAATTGGCAACAAAGTTAAAAAAACAGATGTCAATCATTGAAAAAATGATGGGTGCATTACTTCTTTTGATTGGAATCTTACTCATTTCTGGTGATTTTTCTAAGATTTCTTTTTTCTTATTAGAAAAGATACCATTTTTAGCGCTAATTGGGTGAGCTAAGGCTTCCATTCTGAGGAAGTATATGAACTTAAAACGTATAATCTTATTGCTCCAGCAAGACTACATTTGCCATTTCGATGCAAATCAATCTCAGAAATTAATCTGTTTATAGAAATATTCTCCATATTTGCTTTCGCACAAAAAGCGTTCCAAAAGTTATCTTCTAGACTTATGCTGGTATTGTGGCCATGAATTAAAATAGATCTTTTCTTTGGCTTTTGATATATTTTTATAATATTCATATTTGCTTAATTTTTGCACTACATTTAATTTTTACATGGTTTTATCTATATTACAAAGTAGGTCCAATCATCTTTTCTGGTCTAACTATTCGATCAAACGCTTCCGCATCTATAAATCCTAATTTTATAGCTTCTTCTTTGAGTGTGGTTCCATTTTTATGAGCAGTTTTTGCAACAGTTGTCGCTTTGTCATAGCCTATTGTAGGTGCTAATGCCGTTACTAGCATAAGACTTTCTTCCATCAGTTTGTTAATTTTTTCTTCATTAGCTTCGATTCCATTGACACAACTTTTAACAAAAGAAGCGCAAGAATCTCCTAATAATTGCATTGATTGTAAAATATTATATGCCATTAATGGTTTGTACACATTTAATTCAAAATGCCCCTGACTGCCAGCAAAGCTGATTGAGGTATCATTTCCAATAATCTGAGCGCATACTTGTGTTATAGCTTCAATCTGAGTTGGATTAACTTTTCCAGGCATAATAGAAGATCCCGGCTCATTTTCTGGTAATGAAAGCTCTCCTAAGCCACTTCGTGGCCCTGATCCAAGGAATCGTAAATCATTGGCAATTTTGAAAATCGAAACTGCCACAGTTTTTATTGAGCCTGAAAGTTCTACAATTGCATCATGTGCGGCGAGCGCCTCAAACTTATTTGGTGCTGTGACGAAGGGCAGATTAGTTATTTCTGCTACCTTTTTTGCTATTTTAATATCCCATCCTTTTTTGGTGTTGAGCCCAGTTCCAACTGCTGTACCTCCCTGGGCCAATGCATAAATGTTTTCTAGAGCATTTTCTACTCTATGAATACCTAATGATATCTGGTGAGCATAACCAGAGAATTCCTGACCTAATGTTAAAGGTGTTGCATCTTGAGTATGAGTGCGGCCAATTTTAATTATATCACTAAATTGCTTTGCTTTATCATCCAAAGAAGAAAAAAGCATATTTAGTTTAGGTATCAAAAAGCTTTTTGCCGTTATTGCTGCAGAAATATGCATCGCAGTAGGAAATGTGTCGTTTGATGATTGTCCCATGTTGCAATGATCGTTGGGGTGTATTGGACTTTTACTTCCTATCTCTCCTCCTAATAACTCTATTGCTCTATTAGCTATCACTTCATTAGCATTCATATTAGACTGTGTTCCAGAGCCTGTTTGCCATACCACTAATGGAAAGTGATCATCTAATTTGCCATCGATAACTTCCTGAGCAGCAGTTGATATTGCATTTCCTAGGTTTGGGTCTAAGTTTCCCAGTTCTACATTAGCTTGAGCGCAAGCTTTTTTTATAATTCCTAGTGCGTGAATTAATGGTAACGGCTGTTTTTCCCAACCAATAGGGAAGTTCTGTAAAGATCTTTGAGTTTGAGCACCCCAATATTTATCCATCGGCACTTCTAAAGGCCCAAAACTATCCGTTTCTATTCGGGTTTTAGTCATAGAATTTATCCTCTTAACTGTTAATCAATATATAAGTAATCACCTTAGTAATAACAATCTAAAGCTAAAACGAAGTTTATCATAGCTTGGTTTTTTTTAACTTTTACTATTTTCTGAAACTATCAAGTGAAACTATTTCAGCGTCTTTACGGTCTTCATTTTCAATATTAACCATTCCAGCTTCTCCATTGCTTGGAAATTCTTTATCTTTGTTATGGAGATCAAATTTTAAACCAAATTCAACAGAAGGATCTACAAAAGAAATTATAGATTGAAACGGTATCGTGAGTTCTTCGACTTGATCTCCAAAGTTCAATTTAATTGAAAAGTGATTTTTGTCGACATATAGATCTTCAAACCAGTTTTGAATAACAATGGTCATTTCAGCGGGATGCTTTTCTAGAATCCACTCTGATAGCTTTACAAGCGGATGCTTCGTATTAAAAGTTATATAGAAATGGTGTTCTCCAGGAAGACCATTTTGTTCAATAATTTTCATCACATTTTTTACCAGGGTGCGTAGTGAATCTTGCATTAAGTCATTATAATTTAATTTATCACCCATTTTTTACTCCAAGAATCTGTTCATATTTTTCTTACTTATTCTCTTTTAATTGCATAAAATAAATATAAAAGTAAAAGTCTAGTTTTATTGATAGGGTAGGTTTTAAAATGAAAAAGGATGAGTTTACTGTTTTAGGGTTAAACATAGAAAGCATATCTGTGATTTATGGAATTTTCCTAATTTCATGGGGTGTAATGGTTTCAGTACTTAGTAATAGCGGTTCAGTTACTTCATTTATTCCAACAATAATTGGAATTCCAATATTAATATTTTCACTTCTTGCAATTTGGGTTTCAGAAAGAAAAAAAATGTTTATGCATATCTCAGTTATATTTGGGTTATTTGCATTTATAGCAGGTTTTGATTTATTGCGCGATTTGGTAAGTACTGAAGATATTTTTAAAAATACTTATGCCTTTTTATCAAAACTGATGTTGTTAATATCAGGAGCTTTGTACTGTATTCTTTGCATTAAATCATTTAGATTTGCCCGAAAGCTTCGAGCGTAGTGCGTTCTATAAATTATATTTGATGAATGCTGCGATCGATGTTCGCAGCATTCATTGAATACTTTGTATATTATTAAGCGATCATGATTTTTTTGGTGTTCGCATAGCAAAATATACACCTGAGATAATGAGAAAGACAATCGATTGAATTGTGAATGGGTTTGAAAAAGCAAAATCACCACCGACTATATATAAGCCACCTAAGCCAAAAAGACCCCAACCAATGCAAAATGTATTCATTATTTTTTCACAGTTTTCGATCTCAGTTAAGCTACGTAAAATCCAATTCACATATGATAAAATTAAAAGGCTTACACCGATATTCATTTGATTCCCTAATGCAATATCAGAGACTTCAGATAGATCTACACCCATCACTGCATTGTAAGAATTTGGCGCGAATAGAAACCAGACTCCAAATATAAGACCTACAATTATGGTAAACATCATTAAATTTTTTTGAGTATCCATTTTTTTCCTCATTCTGTTAAAATATTATTAAACTACCACATATGAAAAACTTAAATTGAATTTTAAAAGTTGTCACCAGTTTTCTTAAGGTAAAGAATTTGACTTTTAAGTGTAGGCTTCTGTTGCCAGGCGCCTACAGACCCCGCCAGGCACTGCAAGGTGGCTGGACTTAAATTTCGATCACTTGAGCTGCTTAAGCAGCCAAAGCTCTCGGAGCACTATTGTCATTTGCAATTGTACTTTTTGAACCGATAACGGTGGTATCTCACCGAGCAAAAGCTAACCCCTTTAAACGTCCGTCGATCCTATTTCGACCCCAAAGTCCTCAAATGAAGGTTTTTTTGGTGGAGTCGCCGGGTACCGCCCCCGGGTCCGATCCGTGTATTACGAGCGCGTTTATCGCCATAGTCTCTGAAAAGACACCTTGTTTATATAATTATTAGATTGAAATTACAAACAAATTAGGTTGTAGTTGTGTTAGTTTAAGAGTTGAAGGACCTTAAAGGCTAAATTCAAGCATTTTAAATTCTTACCAATGCCCAATATTTTCCATATCTGTCCAAGGTTTTTGGGGTGGTAATGGTTCGCCCATTTGCAATAATTCGATTGATATATTATCGGGTGATCTTATAAAAGCCATCCTTCCATCACGAGGTGGCCTATTAATGACAATTCCATTTTCATGCAGATGCGCACATATTTGATAGATGTTTTCAACCTCGTAAGCGATGTGGCCAAAGTGCCGACTATCACTAGGAAGTTGCTTATCACCATCCCAGTTGTATGTAAGCTCTATAGGTGTCTCTTCTTGTCCATCAGCAGCCATGAAGATTAACGAAAATCTACCTTTTTCGTTTTCGTATCGTTTTATTTCTTTAAGTCCTAATAACCTGTAAAAATTAATAGATTTGTCTAAGTCTGCTACTCTTACCATTGTATGTAAGTATCTTAGTTGCATTTTATCTCCAATATTATTTTTATATCTGATTAATTTTTATTTAATAAATGCGGCTTTATAATTCAATTGTCAAAAAAAATTAGATATTACAATTTTGAAACAAATATGGTTAAAAAGAGTGTTATTTTTAATAGAAAGTAAGTATCATGTTTTTATCTGAGTACGCTCCTCTAGAGTACCTGATTAATCAGGATGAACCTGGTGTGCTTTCTATAATAGTTGATCGATCAGGTCCAGGTTATCGAAATATTGGCGCTATGATGGCTTTCTCACAATCAGGAGAGAAGATTGGATCTTTATCTTCCGGTTGTATCGAAGATGATTTATGGCTGACCGCTAAGAAAGCTTTAAAAACCAATGTACCAATTATCTCACATTATGGTGGAGAGTCGAAAATAATGGATCTTAAGCTACCATGTGGTGGTGATATGCATATTTTGTCTTTACCTAATCCTGATCTAATAATTTTAACAGATATTATGTCAAGGTTAGCTGGTAGAAAAAAAACTGGTATATCAATTGATGTATCAAGTGGAAAGATTTCATTATCTAAACCAATTCAGCAAAGTTTAGATAATGAGACCTTTAGTTTTAACTTAACACCAGAATTAAAATTGATAGTCATGGGCACCGGCTCAGAGACTGAAGCTTTTTGCTCGTTATCGATTGCTGCTAACATTGAGATAAAATTATTAACTCCAGATTTATCTCTAATTAACCATAAATTAAACTCTATTACTGATAGTTATCATCTTAAGTCAGTAAATGATATTCCAAATCTATCCATAGATAGTTGGACAGCAATAGTATTATTTTTTCATGATCACGATTGGGAGCCTGCTTTGATTAAGTCAGTACTAAATAGTGATGCTTTTTTTATTGGTGCTCAAGGCAGTAAAACAGCACATCGGAACTTAGTCGAGAAGCTGACTGAATTGGGTTGCTCAAAAACTCATTTGTCTAAATTACAACCCCAAATTGGTTTAATTCCATCTGCGCGGGATCCAAAGACTTTGGCGATATCGGTTCTTGCTGATATAGTTAAATATTCAAATTTAAACAATTAATTACGAATGTTTATTAAACAAAAATTATAAGAGTTTTGAGTACTTTTTAGTATGAAAATCCTCATCCCCCAAATCATGGTCGATCATAACTAGTCTTTTAGCATAGTGGCCTAGCTCATATTCCCAAGTCATTCCAATCCCACCATGTAATTGAATAGCTTCCTCAGCAACAAGCTGCCCAACTCTTCCAATAGTCATTTTACACGCAGACAATGCTTTTTCTCTTGTTTTTTTATCTTGGTTTAATGCGCTACATGCATTAATTACTGCAGAACGCGCCTGCTCAATTTCTAGTAATATTTGTGCGATCCGATGTTGTAGTGCTTGAAATTTTCCTAGTTGCAAACCAAATTGACTTCTGGTTTGGACATAATTAATTGTTAAATGTTTTATATATTCCATAATCCCTAATGCTTCAGCTGAAAGAGCAAGTATTCCTTTTCCTACAGCAGCTTCAATAGCATTCTCTGCAGTAATATCTAACTCCGTTCCAATTACACCATTTAGAATTAAGTCAGCTGCTCGTCCTCCATCTATGGTTTGAAAATCATTTATTTTAAGTCCATCAGCACTAGCCTTTACTAAAAATAATTTTATTTGATCCCCGTCTTTGGCAGACACTATTATGTAGTCAACACTATTGGCAAATTGCACCATAGATTTATGACCACTAATTCTATTTGATATTATTGAAGTTTCTATCTTATTTTCATATCCAGATTGTGGCTCAAAATGAGCAAATGTTATTCTCTTTGTTCCAGATAAAATATTCTCAAAGATGTCTTGGTGTTCACCAGTTTCAGCAAGTATGTCACCCGCAATTAATGTAGATAAAAAAGGTTCCACAACAAGACCTTTTCCTAAAGCTTCAAAAACCACTGCAATATCAAAGCCTTCACCCCCGAAGCCATTTACCTTCTTAGGAAATAATGCATAGTTAATCCCCAGATCACTTAACTTTTGCCAGCTCTCCAATGAAAAGCCCAAGTCTGAGGAGGCGCCCACCATTCTACTTTGTAAGGGATAATCATTTTCTATGAATTTTTCTATTGTGTTTGATAGCAACCTTCGCTCTTCTGTATGAGTAAAATCCATTATAAAACCCTTATAGACCGACTATCATTTTTGATATAATGTTCTTTTGAATTTCATTTGAACCGCCGTATATCGAGACCTTTCTGTTATTAAAATAAATACTCGATGCAGTTTGAGCAAAAAATGGACCTATTTCTTGGCCATTAAAACCATCTTCTAAGGCTTCTGGGCGGTAGATTCTGCCGTATCTTGCTGATGCACGACGTAATAAATGATCTAGCTCTTGGCAAACCTCAGAGCCTAATATTTTTAGCATCGAGCTTTCAGCTCCAGGGTCTCCTCCTTTCTCAGCTTCAGACAATACTCTCAGATTTGTAGTTTCTAAATTTCCTAAATTTATTTCAACTTTTGCTAAACGAGCTGCAAAAAGAGGATCGGCTATCAGTGGCTCTCCATTACGTGTTTCGACTCTAGCAATTTCTTTAAGTTTCTCTAACTTTTTCTTAGATATTCCAACTGTGGCTATATTGTTTCTTTCGTGGCTCAGCAAGTATTTCGCATATGTCCAACCTTTATTTTCTTCACCAACAAGATTTCCAGCTGGAACTTTCACATCAGTAAACCAGACTTCATTTATTTCTTCTCCACCATCTATTGTTTTGATTGGTCGAACTTCCACACCTGGACTGAGCATATTAATCATTAAAAAAGAAATACCTTGTTGTGGTTTCCCTTCAATCGACGTTCTTACAAGAGTGAATATCATATTAGCATATTGCGCTAATGTGGTCCAAGTTTTTTGGCCATTAACAATATACTGGTCACCATCCTTGACGGCTGAGGTTTTTAGGGAAGCTAAATCTGATCCTGCACCAGGCTCTGAATAACCTTGGCACCACCAATCGGTCCCATCCAAAATTCGGGGAAGCCAATATCTGCATTGTTCTTGAGTGCCAAATTTCATAAGTACAGGAGCCAGCATTTTTAGTCCAAAGGGCACTATTCTTGGAGCATTTGCTGATGCAAGTTCGTCTTCGAAAATAAATTGTTCTACAATATCCCAGCCAGTGCCATTATACTTTTTTGGCCAAGAAGATCCTAACCAGCCTTTGTCATTTAAAATATTATGCCAATTTTGCATATCATTTTTGTTAAGTGGCTTATTTTTTTCAATTTTATCAGCTAGCTGTTTGGGAATAGCAGATCTTAAGAAATTTCGAACTTCTTCTTTAAATAGTAATTGTTTTTTGGTAAAATTTACATCCATTTTCTTCTCAATTTAAGCTGTCAAAAGTCTTATTTTCTGTTGCTAGTTTTTCTAATAATGGTGATAGTTTCCAGAATACTGGATCTTCTTTCTCAAATTCTTTTATGTCAGTGACAATTTTATCTAATCCATACATATCAGCATATTTTAGTGGCCCACCACGATAGCGAGGAAAACCATATCCATAAACTAATGTTACGTCGACATCAGATGGTCTTAGCGCTATTCCTTCTTCAATAACGTAAGAAGCTTCGTTTATCATAGCTGCCATATAACGCCTCATTATTTCTTCTTCAGAAAATTTCCTTGGAATAATGTTGTTGGTAGATCTTTCATGATCAACGATTTCACCCAGATCAGGATTTACTACGCCAAACCTGTTTCCATCAGGGTAGTCATAAAAGCCTTTGCCAGTTTTTTGACCAAACCAACCACGTTCACAAATTCTATCAGCAATAGCTACATATCTTCTATTGGGATCGCGAGAAGAATGGCTTGCTTTTCTATTGGCCCAACCAATATCTAACCCTGCCATGTCAAACATTTGGAAAGGACCCATTGGGTATCCAAAGTTTCGAACTGCCTCGTCAATTTGCTGTGGATTAGCTCCATCCTCCACTAGATAAGATGCTAATTCACCATAAATTGAAAGAATTCGATTCCCAATAAAACCATGGCAGTTCCCAGCTCGAACTGGTATTTTTCTCATTTTTTTTGCAAGTAAGAAACCAGTAGCCACAACGTCATTATGTGGGTTTGATGGAATTACGATTTCCAAAAGCTTCATAATGTTTGCAGGTGAAAAAAAATGGAGGCCAATAACATCTCTAGGTCGTTTTGTTGCAGATGCTATCTCGTCAATATTTAGGTAGCTAGTATTGGAAGCCAAAACAGCTCCTTTTTTTGCAATTTTATCAATTTTCTTAAAAACTTGTTTTTTGATTTCCATTTCTTCAAAAACTGCTTCGATCACCATATCAACATCTGCAATGTCTATGAAATTGGTAGTAGGGAAATATCTGTCCATTATTTCTACTTTTTGTTCAGAATTTAGTCTTCCTTTTGTTACATCTCTATCGAGTACCTTTTCTACATTAGCAATTCCCTTAGAAATACCTGCTTCGTCTTGCTCAACCATTGTCACATGCATTCCAGATTTCAGTGCTGCCAAAGTTATTCCACTGCCCATTGTACCGCCTCCAATCACTGCTATAGAAGACAATGGGCGTGGTTCAGCTTTTCCTGCTTCGGGCACTTTAACGCTTTTTCGTTCGGCAAAAAATGCATGAACTAATCCCTCTCGTTGAGGAGTTTTTAAACAATCAAGAAAAGCCTCACGCTCATACTTTAGTCCATCACTAATTGACGAGTTTAAAGACACTTCAACACAATCAATAATTCGAAATGGAGAGTAAAGACCTTTTGCTTTTAATTTCAATGCTGCTCTTGCATTATCTAAAGCTTGCTTGTTGCTATCTATATCTTTTAAGCCTTCAACTCTTTCTGAAGTCCTTACAATAGGGTGTTGGTTAATGA
>Ga0163110_10000817_pt1 | contig 15227 bp, 11 predicted proteins | sample CRUFie1St17metaG_FD_108703 | JGI IMG/M metagenome (GOLD analysis project Ga0163110, IMG submission 108703) | Marine microbial communities from the Costa Rica Dome - CRUD Field 142mm St17 metaG | ecosystem: Environmental > Aquatic > Marine > Oceanic > Photic zone | place: Costa Rica: the Eastern...
GTAGCAACAGAATGTGTATGTACCACACCTGTGCGAGTAACCCTTCGGTATCCAGTCATGCCAATTTAGACATCATGGAAAGACCGTCTCCCCGCAGGGCGGCCCTTCTAGTCACTTCCCCAGACACATTGGCATGCCCGGGTGCATAAGCAACCACCCGACCTGCCTCCCATATATCAAGCCATCGTACTCGAAGAGAGATTTTTGAGGTTGGGAGTTCCTGCAATAATGCGCCACAGTGTTGTGATTTAAAGCCTTCATTATTGCTATAAAATTGTCAAATTAGATGATTTTCAAAATCAAGCGGAATTGATGGTCAAATCAGGGCTAGATTAGCCGATACCACACTATCTGAAGCAAATGGTCGCAGAATAGATTCTGCTTCATCATCCCTGCCAAGTTGAATTAGGCAAGCCCCAAGCACGTTTTCTACCTCTACATTGTTCATTTCACGACCTCGTAATACGTTGATTACATTCAGAGCTTTTTCAGCACGCCCACTCACGAGTAAAGCATGTGAAAGATTTAGCAAGATTGTATTGTTGTTTGGATCAACTTTTGCACCCTGTCTTAGTGCCATAATGGAAGCCTCATATTGCGAGGAGGACATGGGGTCACCATTCGAATCCATTTCAAGAGCAGACTGTAATAATGCTAGCCCTAAGTTATTCAAAATTGCTGGGTCATTTTGCCTGTTAGTTGATGCATTAGAAAGAATCTGAGCCGCTTGCATCCAGGAAGAGTTAGCCATGTATTCGAAAGCAGATGACACCATAGATTGAATCTCCGGCTGTCCTGAAGAGTCGACTGGTAACGCTCTGGCAGGATGCAATCCCGGAGCATCATCATCAGATGCCATTGACTCTTCAACCGGAGAATGGTGGAAATCGTCAAATGAAACTTGTATATCTCCAGAATCAAGATCGTTTTCAAATGACACTTCAACGATTTCATCCTCTTGAGCGTATATGGCGTCCATATCAACATCTGCAGCATCTATTCGCCACATGTCAGGAACTTCATCTGATATAACCTGCACAGGCTCTACGATTTCATTAGAACCGTCTGCTTCGTTTGATTCAAAGATGTCCTGTTTCTCAATTTCATCATCTGCAAGGACAATCTCAGGTTCATCTATTTCATACTCATCAGATGTAATAACTTCGAAACTATTGGATTCAACTGTTGGTGAACCTTCTTCGACAGTTGAATCTTCTTCAAAACTAAAATCCCCTAAGGGTTCTGATTGATCTTGAACTTCTTGAGTACTGATTTCTGATTCGGAAACAATATCTTGTTCATCTTCAGGGGAATCATCTGTATCCTCTTGCTTGTCATCGTCAGTAAATGGAATAGCAACCTCGATTACTTCAGAAGTAAAGGAACCAACCCCAAAGGGAAGTGATGACTCGATTACTTCCGCTTTTGCACCAAGGCCAAATGGTAAAACTTCATCCTTATGTTCGTCATCGACGGTATCTCCTATAGCATCAGCAATTTCTTCTAAACCAGGGATAGATTCGTCATCCATTGCGATGTCGTCCACATTTACATCAACAGCAACTTGTGAACCACAGGATGGGCATGCACCCCCGCCAAGAAAGAGCAAGCCACAAACTCTGCACTCTTGCATGCTACCGCCAATCCGTGACAAAAGCGTGCAACCTTTGAACACACCGCTGAATTGAGCAATAATCACTCTTCTTCATTGCCCCTGATTGGTAATGCACCAATTGTAATGTCAATTATGGATTCATCGTCTACTAGAGCTTCAGCCCAATTCTTGCCTTTGCTCTTTCCATTGTAATATTGCCAAACGATTCCTAACAATGCAATTCCAAGGAATATAAACTTCCAAACCTCGGCAACCCAGTAAACCATCACTACATATCCAGTAATGATTGAAACTGTCATCAACATAACAGGGAAACCTGCCTTGAAGAACTCGTTGAAGGAGATAGGGTAACCAGCTTCTTCACTCATTCCTGCTGTAACCACATTGGCCGATGCACCAATAAGCGTACCATTACCACCCAAGCAGGCACCAAACGCTAGTGCCCAGATTAGCGGACCGAGGTCCAATGATAGGGAGTCTGCAATTTGCAGAACTACTGGAATCATAGTGATTGTGTAAGGGATATTATCGATAAATGCTGATGCGATTGCGCTAACCCACAATATGATGATTAGAGCAGCCACAAATTGATATTCTGCGTCAAAGAAACTAATCGCAGATTCAACTTGGTCACCAATCCATGAAATTACCCCTAAATGCTGTAATGAATGAATCAATACAAACAAACCTGCAAAGAAAATCAGGGTAGTCCATTCGACTTTTTCTAGGGGTTCTTCAAGCTCATGTCTGTCGGTAACAAGTAGCATCACGACTGCACCAACCAGTGCGACCCAAGATACAGGTATGTGGAGAATTGGGTTTAGGAAGAAACCAAGAATAACTAATGTAAGAACTGCGCCTGATGTTTTCAACATCTTTGCATCCTTAACTCCATATTTCGCTTCAAGTTCCTTTACATCACGAATTCTTTCACCAGAAAACTCTTCTGCATACATCCATTTTATCATCATAAATGTGGGAACAATTGTTAACAAAATTCCAGGTGCTAATTCGATGATAAAATCATTGAAAGAAACTCCATCGCTAGCGAGGTGAGAGTATTCGGTTTTTGCGATAGCAGATTCACTCATCATCGAGCCAATGATAATATTTGGCGGATCTCCAATCATTGTTGCTGCTCCACCAATGTTAGAGAACAGGACTTCTGCAATGAGCAATGGAATTGGATTCAAGTCCAAAACACGCGCTAATTGAATGGTTACAGGAGTCAAAAGTAGCATTGTTGTAACGTTGTCAAGGAAAGCAGAAAGAACAGCAGTAACTGCACACAGAATGACTACCAAGGTCCAAACATTCCCGTTACTTTTCTTGTATGCTTCAACTGCAAACCACTCGAAAATACCGGTATGTGAAATAATTCCAACCATTACCATCATACCTAACAATAGACCGATTGTCTCCCATTCGATGAGAGTAGTAGTCTCTGCCAAAGTTAGAGCGCTACCGGCCTTGTAATGATTAAGAGCAACAATTGCGGCAAGACCTCCAACTGCAGCAGCAAGAGTTCTATGTACAACCTCAGTTATTATCAATGCGTAAACAAATAATAGGATTCCCAAACCAACCCATACCGGTTCATTACCTAAACCCTCTTTCAATGAAATACCTATGTCTACACCAGCCCCCCCACCTGCGTTTGTGCTTGTGATGAAAGCCATCATTCCAGCGCCAACTAAAGCAAGTATAGATATCCATTGCGAGGGGTGTCTGTTTAGGATACGGTTGCTACGCATATTTGGCGGGAGAATAATCGCCTCTATGAGTGTTAGGTCAGGATTGAGACCATAAGACCCCAACATTACCCCTCGCGAGGACAATCACAGACGATGTTTCCTCAGCTAAATAATCCCAGACCTGAGTTCTAGAATCCCTCTCGTAGATTCCTTTGTTAATTTTGATTTTCACTAATTTTCTCTTTTTTAATTGAGCACGTATCTCTTCAACGATATTAGGAGTTATTCCGGTTTTTCCAATCCTTACACTAGGTTGGAATTCTCTATCCATCGCTTGACGTTTTATTCTATCAGGGATGTCACTCATTTTTCGACCCCCGATTGAATTTAGGGCCACCACCGAATCTCCTAACTTTTCCACATTCCATACAGGTCGTAATTCGTTGACCATTTCTAATTCTGACTCTTGCTGATTTACCTGGAATCATTAGACTTGTACATCCTCTGCAGATCCAATGTCTTTGAGAAATAGGCAAGGGGAGTCTGTTTCTAGTTGAGGTTTTCACGAGATGCTTTGCTGCATTTGAGCGCGCAATCATCGGCATTGAAACATTTGAAATGATTGAGACAAGATGCGTTTGAGCATCCAAAGCAGATTCTCTACGCTGCTTCTTTGCGCTCGAACGTGACCCTCTACGACTCATGTTTACAACTCACTTCAGTGCATCTAGAATGTCGCTTGTGATTGAATCAATTGCTCTGTCACCATCTATCACATGAAAAATTCCTTTTGATTCATACCAATCTGCTAGAGGTGATGTTTGAGTGTGATAAGCCTCAAGTCTGCTCATCACAGTCTCTGCATTATCATCTGCACGACGTTTGAATTCCTTACCATCACATGAATCGCATACTCCTTCTTTGGATGTAGGTTTGAAAGAATCATGGAAAACTGCACCACAACTCGCACACGTATATCTGCCGCAAATTCTGTCCACAATTCTTTCATCCGGAACCGCTATAGAAATTACGTGTGATACTGTAGTTATTCCTGCTAAAGCCTCTGCTTGAGGGACCGTCCTTGGAAACCCGTCAAACATTACGCCGTTTTTTGCGTCTGGCTCCTTGATCCTATCCTTGATTAGGTTGATGATGACTTCATCGGGGACAAGTTGTCCTGCATCCATGTATTTTTTTGCTTCGATCCCAGTTGGAGTACCAGCGGAAACAGCAGCTCTTAGCATGTCCCCAGTGCTAACTTGCGGTAGACCTGTAGAATCCATAATTCGTTGTGCTTGAGTACCTTTTCCAGCCCCGGGAGGGCCGAACAATACAATGCTCTCCATGTTCTCAGCCTATACCGTCTCTGTTTTCACTGTTGGCCTTGCTGGGCTAACCACTGATGACCGTAATATTGCCACTGTTCCATAGTCCAACCCGGCGGTAAACCACCTGGAGGAAGCGGAGGTCCTGTTTGAGGAGCAGGTACCGGAGGTGGTGCCTTTTGTACTGGAGTAGGGGGCCTTCCTTGAGGTATGGCAATAGGAGGGCGACCTGCAGGCACTGCGCTAGGAGGCCTGCCTTGTGGAATTATTGCCGGAGCGGAAGGAGGAGGGAGGTTTGGGATAGAACTAGCCAGAGCATCTGCAATTTCTTCAGCTGAAACACCGCCACTAGCAAGTGATTCTTGACTTACAACTGAATCCATAACAGCTCTCATCCTTGCACCGTCATCAGGAATTGCGTGAGCATCAGGTGCCAATAACTCTTCTCCGGATAGATCGCGTGGTGCTGATTTCTTTATTCGTCTTGCAATAATTCCGATTGCCAATAACAATGCTACAATAATTGAATATCCAACAGTTGGCGATACTATTCCAAATAATCCACCCTGCGATTTAGTGTTCCTCACGCTGATTTCTAGCAAAATTTCAGAGGAAGCGCAAGTAATTCCTAGCACTTCAATGCCAGTTTCTGTGTCATCATTGGCCTCGACCTTTACTTCTGATGTAATGCTTTCACCCGGTGCTAAATTAGAAACCGATTCAGTTGAAATAGTGACATCCCAATCGTCTGCCTCAATCTGACTTTCTAATGTTGCATCTAAAGGAATATTTCCAATATTTCTAATCGTAATTGTTTGTGAAGATTGCCCATTTCGTTCAATTCCGATTAAGGGAGAAATGTTTTCATCGAACTCCAAAGAACAGAATGCACCTGCAATAACCTCTACTGGATAATTTTCAGCAACTTGCATTGTTTCAAAACCATTGCTTATAGTAGCAAATACGCCTAACTCAAATGGAGTACTTATTGGTTCATTGGCCGGTGATTTAATTCCAATTACCAATTCAGTAGGCCTTCTAGGTTCCAAAGATGTCGGCGGGGATGCAAAACCAACCTCCCAGCCATCAGGAGGTAGGGAATTGGTCCATTCGATACTTATCTGTGAGTTACCTGTATTCTCAATCATCAAGGTAGTGTATACTAATTCACCATTAGAAAATACATCCAATGTTCCATTTTCAGGAGGAGAAATTTGTAATCCAATATCATCTTTCACAACTAGAGTCGTCTCATTTATGACAAAATTAGAAACGTCCTGACTTGTCTTAATTACCAATTTATTCTCATCATTTCTTGCAGCAACAGGAGAAACTAGGACTTCTATTTCCACTTCAGTGGACTGCCCCGGTGAAATTTCAACTCCCACTTCACGACTTTCACTCTGTGATTCAGACCTAACTTGAATTGTCCAAGTTGTCAATTCGGGATTTACTCTAATTGTCAAATCTAATGGTGAATTACCTGTATTCGTAATCAATAACGATAAATTCAATCTTTCACCAGTATCCACATTTACATCTCGTGCGAAAGAAGCTGGACCTACACCTATACCTTCATCATCTAGCAATTCAGTAGAAAATGCCTCCAATGCTTTCACAGTAAATACCACAGTTACTGTATAGTTCAGAGACTGATCTGTTTTGCTTGTAACAGAGCACATTATCGAATCCGTACTACCTGCAGTAGGGGTCCCATTTGAGACAGGGGGCACATACAAACGGACCTCCATTGGAAGATATTCCAGTATGTCTAGCGGTTCAAAGGAGTATGAGGATGAATTTGAGCCACCCAGTTCTACTTGCCACCTATTTTCGCTGTAACAGTCCAAATCATAAACAGCTGGCGAATTGCCAATGTTTCGAACAGAAATTGAAAATGCATCATTAGTTCCTGGAACCGCCTCTAAGTCACTGGTTCCGGCTGGAGCGACTTGAACGTTTTTCACCTCATCAACAACTATCTTCAATCTAATTGAATGCTTTACACTAGGGTTGGCAGTATACTTTGCTGTAACATCCATGACGTAAGTCCCAGCCATTGCAAACCTCTGAGTTTGGCTCGACAAATCAGCATCGTCGTTATTCATTGTTATGTTAAGATAAATCGAATCACCAGATTGGCCCATGGGATTTAGTGTAAATGGTCCTGAAAAATCTGATGAACGTGACCAATCATCTTCACTCGGGAGAAGTAAGTCATCTCTGGTTGGATGAGGTATCTGTACTTGAGTGATTTGCAAACTTACAGATTCTTGTCCTGTTCCTTCATTTTTCAAAATAACAGGCCAAGTATAACCTTCTGCTGTTGAAGGATCCAATGTCTGATTGACCAATGATGTATCTTCTTGACCGTTTTCATTTAGAGTTACTAATCTAACACCTAACGCTGAAACAGTAATTATCATCTCTTCGACATTGTTGTCAACACCGTTCTGTTCATCATTGATTTCATCAACTTGTGAATCAGAATCAACTGTTAACCTCATATTATGGTCACCAGTATTGCTAAATTGATGAGGTATGGTCAATGAATCAATCATTCCAGCACCAAGGGATTGACGAACTTCGTCGTGAATTGTCACGCCTTCGGTTAGGTCCTCAAGAATTACTCGAAATTGTCCAGCATCAGCGGTTCCTTGGTTTAGCCAAGATACACGGATAGTGATGTAATCATTCTCGAGTGGTGATTGTGATGATGGGAAAATTGAACCTTCAAATGCCACTAAATCTGCTTTGTCATCCAGCGTTGCGTCTGCTGTAACTATCAAAGCATAACTTTGATCTAATCCTCCAGCATGATTAATGATTAATTGCCATTTCCCTGAAGGTAGTGTCGAACTTGGTGAAATTTTTATTCTCTCGACGTTATTTACTGAATCGTGAACTCCGTTAGGGGTTGATTTCCCATTTGAGAATACATTACCCTTGTATGTTGTGCCGTCTGGAGCTAGCAATTTTAGGTCCAAATCATTTACAAGTCTAGATTCACCTTGTGGCGCATTAGCACTTCCTGCAACATCCGTCCATGCAAGTGTAATGTCAATTCCCGATGTTGGGTCCAGGTCAAATTGGTATAGACTGGAAAATCCTGCTACCAATGGCCTTGAATTATCATAATAAGTTGTCAAAGCATTACCGTTATACTCGGGCATCACAGAATTGGAAACTGAGATTTGGCCCCATCCTTCTCTTGAATTTGGTATATCCTGTGCACCAATGTCCAACGCACCATTGATTGTTGCTGCTTTCAAGAGAGCCGAGGAAGGTGAAGAGATTCCAACATCTTCTCTTATGAATTCCCTAATTAGAGAAACCGAGCCACCTGCAACAGCAGTGGCTTGACTTGAACCAGATAGCGACATGTACATTTCGTTTCCATTACTGTGTGTGCCTGAACCACAACTAGTTCCAACCGGTATTGCTGCTTCCTCTGCTCTACCTGAACAGATAGAAACACCAGGAGCAACTAAGTCAGGCTTAACTCGCCCATCTAGAGAAGGTCCTTGAGAAGAAAAATTTGCGACAGTTCCACTTGGATTAGTGTTTGAGGCACCTATTGAAAGCACATTTTTTGCTGTTGATGGAGCCATAACCTGCGACGTATTTTGTGAAGAATCGTCACCGGCAGAAAATATCGGTAAGAACTCGGGGTTATCATTTACAAACACATCCACTGAACGTGAATCAGCGGTGTATTCGCCATAATTTCCATTTAATCCCCAAGCGTTAACTCCAACTCTTGAACCCTCTTGCTCAGCGTGATTTAACATATCATAAATTGAACCGATTCTTCCAAATATTCCGGTGGGGTTGTGTTCCAATGGGTATGCAACAATAGAGGCCCCAGGAGCGATTCCTTCCGCCGAAGAATCACCAGTTCCGTCTCCAGCCAGAGTGATTGCCACATGCGTTCCGTGGCCACCGTTGGTATCGGCCGGACTTGAGTCCAATCCATATTGTGTATACACTCCAATTACCCTACCTGAAATGTCCGGATGATCTTGATCTATTCCTGTGTCCGTAAACGCGATTCGCTCACCTGAACCATCTAAACCCAATGTGGAATTTTTTACTTCAGACAATCCAACAATTGAACCAGCAACTGCATTTGTTAAGCGGATTTCATGGGCTTCTTGTGTCCATATGATTCTAGAATCTTTAGCTAATAATTCTAAGTTTGGACTTCCTTTTAGTTCACACAAATGCAAGCCACACCAGGCCTCATCTGCTCCCATTGCAACTAAGTCTGTAGCAAGTTTCTCTAATGATTCTAATTTTAAATCAGCAGCAGGAATTACAGAAATGTATTTTGTTGAAGAATCTACAGCCTCAGAAATTCTCCATCCTGGCATCATTGAGCCAGCCCACCTAACAGATTCATCTTCTTGAATCTCAAACATATCATCGGGATGTGATAGCCTTACAAGCCAATTGGAAGAACCTAAATTATCTAAAAGTTGAACATTGTATGTATCCACAAAATCGCTCAATTCATCTCCAGTGTGGTGGTAAAGTTGAACAATAGCCATTCCAGTTGAACGGTAATCATTGATATCATCCAAACGAGATTTTGGCCAATCATCAACTAAGGGATCGAAAGAACCTGATTCAAGGTGGATAAAATAGTCTAGTGATTTTAGTGAAGATCTAGTAGTATCCATAGGCTGTATTGAATGCCAATTGGATGCAGCTAAATCACGTTCATCTACATCGTCTTTAACAGGATTGTCTACAGCACTAGAAAATGGAGCAAGAAGGAATACTGCGAGGATAATAAGTGTCCTCAATTGCGCCAACATACATAAGCGGAATGAGCATATGTACTTGAATACAAGCCTCTGCTGAGCCCTAAAGGGCTCATTCAAACATTGATGCAATTGCAGCATCTGTCTTTTGAACAGAAACTCTCCAATCTGATTCTGTACCCATTAATGCACGGATGGCATCGATATTTTCTGGAATAACATCGGATTCTTGATGTATTGCTTGGAAGTAATACAGGTTGTTTTCAACCAATTTAACTCCATCTTCCCAAACAAATATTTCGTGAAGATCGCCCCAAGTCCGACCCATATCTCTTGTAAATTCCATTACTTCAGCAGTTGTAGTAATCCCAGTTTCCGCTCCATTCATGATAACGACTCGTGGGCAATTTCTCCACATTGTAAGAACACTTTCAGTTGTCAAACCATGTCCTTGGGGAAGAGTTGCGACGATCGAATGAACATGCATGATTGTAGTAGGAACGGCAACAGCCAATGAATTGATCTTTATTTCCGGCTTTACAGTCATGACATCAGGGCCATGATGGCTAGGAACCTTTAGTACTGGCTTGATTGCGTTAATTGGTCCTTTTTTGGAGTCACCAGGGTCAGCGGCTCTTCTTATCATTGTACATTCTACAGATAATTCTCCGCAGTGTTCATACAGAGGAACAAGAGTTCTAGACAAGCCTGTAGTATTGCAAGAAACCACTCTAGTTCCCTCGACATTCATGTTTGCTGAGTGGTTAGCACAAGATGTGTAAGACATTCCAGTCATTGCATGTTTTTCTCCACCTTGGAAAATCCATTTTACGCCTGCAGCCTGATATTTTGCCTTATTCTCTGCTCCCAATTTACCAGGAGAGCAATCGATTACAATATCTGCAACGGAAAGCAAATCAGAAAGTCCCCCATGGCACTCATAGCCTGCAGTTGAAAAGGCTGAAATCTTATCCTCATCGTCAAAGGTGCAATAAAGCGGATATCCTTTTCTGACGGCCAAATCACAACCAAATGCTGGACGAGTCTTGGTTACTCCTATAATTTCCATGTCATCTTGACAAGCAACTGCATCTGCAACACGCTTCCCAATTGTCCCGTATCCATTGATTGCAACCTTGACTGTCATAACTCTCCCACACGGGGTGCCCTCGCGGACCTCTCATGAACCTTGCTTCGCGTAATTTACCCCTCCAACAGGCAAACTGTTGATGAAAGAGAACATAATCGGAGGGGTGATGGCAACTATTGAAGAGGTCGTTGCGAGTTCTATGAGTATCAACTCAAGATTACCAGCTCAACTCGAAAAAGCGCTGGAGAGAAATATCGTACTAAGAATAGGCTGGACAACTAACGGGGACCCAGTTCCTAAAGATGGAGAGTTGGGTTTGTGCCCGAATCTGCCTGAAGGTTCCAAAGTTAGAAGTCTAGGTTACTTAGGCCCGTTTACTGCATCTTTTGGGCAAGGAGGTTCATTTACTCATCAAGGAGATGTTGGTTCCTTTTTGGGAGCAGGTAATAATGGAAACAAAATAACCTGTGAAAGAACTGCTGGAAATTGTGCAGCATTCGGACAGAAAAGTGGTAGAATAACAATTTTGGACGGAACTGGAGACGATGCCGGTGCTAGAATGAGCGGCGGATTACTGGTAATTCGAGGAGATTCAGGAATTAGAATCGGAGGAGGAATGAGTGACGGAGACATCGTTGTTCACGGAGATGTTGGAGGCGACCCTGGTGCTGGGATGACTGGAGGTCGAATCATAATCAATGGAAGATGTCCCACTCCGCCTCCTGGTGTTTTATTGAGGACCCTTGAGAAAAATGAGGTTAAGGAAATCAATAAATTACTAGCAGATGAAGAACTGCAAATCCCTGCTGATGCCGTTTGCTTAGTTCCAGATGGTTCTGCCACTGAAGGCATCATGGCAGATTGTCGTGAAGATCTCTCAGGTATCTCTTTGATGCCAATGACAACTAATCATAATCCGAGTTATTCAACTTGTGATACTGTAGTTCTTTTGGGAGATGAAGATTCCCTAGCACTTCCAATTCCGTTATTACCATACGTCCCAAATGGAGTGGAAGATGATTTGTTCCATCCATGCCTAGTAAGAAATAATCCTAGAGATTGTGATATTGTAATCATCGATTCAGAGAATATTGCAAGCGCTGCACAATTGGTTAAGTCAGCCGCAGGATTTGCAATTGATATGGACTCAATGCCGAGATTAGATGGTGCTGCAATTGATGGAATATTGGTTGCTTTAAGGTGCACAGCCCCAGAAAAATCCAAAGTTATGCTGATAAGAGGCATTGGACAAACAGCTTCCCTACATACCGATTCTCAGCATCATGGAGTTGATTGTGCAATTAGTGTTCTAAACGATGGAAGTGGAATTAGTGCTGCTGCGTCTTTACCCTTGGTTGGAAGGTCTGTTTCAGCAACCTTGGAAGAAAATTGTAAGGCATCTATGTGGCTTCCATGGTCAGCCACAAGTGAAGATTTAGCAATACTATGTGCATCAAATGTCGCTTTTACAATATGCCCTGCTCCCGATGAAAATATTGCGGGATGGATTGCACAAGTTACATCAGGCCTATCCGCTCATTTGAACCGATTGGGACTTGCTTCAATTGATTCACTAACACGAGGAAATTTGAGAGCATGTGACCAAGATACGGCGGCTGTAAGTGGCCTGCGATTGGCAGGATATGACAGACCTCTACCACACTGGTTCGCAAGGTGATTAAATGCCAACAATCAGTGTTGAACAGTCACTTCTAAGGAAACTGGTAGAGTCCAAGGGACGGAAACATGACATTGAGGATTTGGCTTTTAGACTTCCATTGATGGGTACAGATATAGATTCGTGTGATGATGAAAAATTGGATATCGAGATTTTTCCAGATAGACCTGATTTATTGTCACCTGAAACGCTATTTTATGGGATGATGCCTTTTTTGCATGAATCTCCATCAAATCCAAGATTGTTGGTAAACCCAGGGACAATATCAATGACTGTGTCTTCGGAATTGGCGCACATTCGACCTGTTATTCTTGGTGCTGTAGTCAAAGGTCTTGACATTGATGACGAGATTATCAAGCGACTGATGGATCACCAAGAAAAACTCCACTTCGCATTGGGAAGAGGAAGAAAGAGAGCATCAATCGGAGTGCATGATTTAGCAAGAATTTCACCACCATTTAGGGTAGAAGCAGTAGATCGTGACACATCTTTCATACCTCTAGCGATGGAAAATGAGATGACAATCGATGAGATTCTGTCAGAGCATCCAAAAGGTATTGATTATGCACACTTACTAGAGGGAATGGATAAAGTTCCAATTATTTTCGATTCGAATGATTCAGTATTGTCATTCCCACCAATTATCAACGGCGACCACACTACAGTTACAACAAAAACTCGTGATTTATTCATTGATGTTACCGGTTTAGATATACGTGCATGTGAGTCTGCATTGATGTTAATTTGTCTCCAACTTTCAGTATTAGGTGGAAGAGTTGAATCTGTAAGGGTAACAACTTGTGAAGGCAAAGAATGGAAGTTGGATGGTGAGCCGATTGAACACAGAGTTGAGAGGTCATTAGTTGAAGGAATTCTAGGAAATTCATTTCGAGATGATGAAATTGACAAAGCGATAAGGCGAATGGGTGGAATATACAATGGAGAAGAAAAAGAAATTCTTTCAATTTCTATGCCTAGATGGAGGTTTGATATTCTTCATCCAATAGATTTGGTTGAAGAAGTTGCGATAGGTCACGGCTATGATGACTTGGTTTATGATGTTCCAAAAGCACCGCTAACGGCGATCCCAAGAAGAGATGGACAGTTACGCCGTCGAATTCGAGAAGCACTACAAGGACTAGGATTGATCCAAATTCAATCATTGACACTTTCAAACGACGATGACCAATTCAATTCTGTTGGCTGGCGGCCAGATGGTGAAATAACTAGAATGACAAATCCAATAACTATTGAACATACGATTCTTAGACAGAATATTCTTCCTGGCTTGTTTAGATTACTTGCAGCAAACCGCCATCATGAACTACCGCAAGGAATCTATGAATTGGGTAGTGTTGTTATCGACCACAAAAATCGCGAACGATTTGCTTTCTTAGTTGCAGAAAATTCAGGAGGGTTCGCAACTCTAAGGGGTAGATTGCAAGCTCTCATGCGAGATTTGGGATGTGACAATTGGTCACTTGCTGCAACAGAAAATGGACCATGGTTAAATGGTCGTGCAGCTGATATAATCGTTAACGGTCTAAAGGTAGGCGAATGTGGGGAAATTGACCCCAACGTTTCAGAGAAATTTGAATTGAACGTGCCGATGAGTGGTGCCCAAATCGATATTTCATTGATTGAAAGTGTGCTTTCTGATCCTGTACATTAATCAAGTTGGATTTTGTGTCTTGTAATCTCGACATCTACTGTTTCATACTTAACCGAAATTGAGATATTACATGTGCCCTCACACAAGTTAATTTGATTCTCGATTAGATTAATTGTCTCATTTGATCTCCAGTAATCATTATCTTCACTATCGCTGATTATCTTACAAGGTGAGGGAATAACTAGTTCGGGGTCATCTAATGCTGGAAACGAAGCATTACCAATAGCAGCGATCTGCATGGTAGGATATCTACTCTCATCATCTTCGTTATAGTATGTTAGAAAATTAATCTTGAAAGCCATGTCCTCTTTAACCACAACGTATATTCCCTCGTTTGGGTTTACTCTGTGAACAGACATATCATATTCATACCATTCTAACCTTTGAGAGGTATCATTAGACATACCATTTGGTATTTCATTGATTTCGGACAGGCTTGCCCCTTCAACAAACTTCCATGTTATTCCTTCTGCCAGATAGATATCTGTCGAGGAGAATTTCATCCAATAATCAGTGCCGTTTTTTTCCTGTTGTTGTGACAGATCAAAATAAGTATATGAGTCAGAATCTGTAGCATCAACTTCTGTTGTAAATGTGAAACCGTCAGCTCCTAATCGAGGGATTACCTTACTGTCTGATGATTCAATGTTTGATTGGGATCCAAAAGAACAGCCATGATTTGTGTCATTTATGATTAGATTGATTTCAAGAGAAGACCAAGCGAGGTCTTCTGCTCCATGTTCAAAATTTAAGCTGACAAGTTGGTTATCACCATGTGAATCAGACACTGAATACTCGGTACTTACCTCAATAACATTGGAGGTTCCTAATCCCGATTCATATGATGCAATAAGGTATGTCCAAACTGCCGCTGCAACGATAATCAAAATTACAGTTGCAGCGGCTATGTTTTTCCATCTCATTTTACGTCACAATTCTTCTTCGTAGCGCTTTCTTGCGAACAGAACTGCTCCTAATGTTGCAAGGAGGGCAGTTAGTCCTAGGAAGCCAGGTGTATTATTGTCTTTCTTATCTTCCTTTTCTGGAGTTGCTGGAGTTACTGGTTCAGGAGAGCCATCACCAACTATGATCTTTCCAAACATTTCCATGCCGATGTGTGGTTCACAAGCATAGTAGAAGGTTGTGTCTTCCATGAATGTGTGGTCGAAATTTACAGTGGTTGATGCTGGACCGGAGTATATTCCGTTGGTCACGTATGTCGTAGATTTTTCTCCGTCAACTTCCTTAACGTTGTGTTCCATACTTTCGTCTGTCCATTGCCAGCATACAGTATCGCCTACGTTAATCGTTGCAGACATTGGTGAGAAACCGTATCCGTCGGATGTAATACCCACAACTAAGTCACAATCGTCTTCAGGTGTTACAA
>Ga0163110_10000819_pt1 | contig 15218 bp, 13 predicted proteins | sample CRUFie1St17metaG_FD_108703 | JGI IMG/M metagenome (GOLD analysis project Ga0163110, IMG submission 108703) | Marine microbial communities from the Costa Rica Dome - CRUD Field 142mm St17 metaG | ecosystem: Environmental > Aquatic > Marine > Oceanic > Photic zone | place: Costa Rica: the Eastern...
GAAGATTTCTAGGTGATATAATGCGAACTTTATTTGTAATATTTGTTTTAATTTCCTCCGGATTGAGTGGTTGCTTTGGTAGTGATGAGCTGTTTGAGGAAGAAAGAGGGATTCCTGGAGGTCTCGCATTAGCCTGTCTACAAGATGACAAATTTGAGAAAATGAAGATTCATTTCCTCTATGAAGAAGGCTACACTCCAATCGCAATGGATCTAGTTAAGTCAAGAATACAAGAGGTTTGCAAGAAGCCGGATGGAATTCAGATTGTTGCAGAAGAAATCGACTTTTCTGAGGATAATGTTTGGAATGCTAATGATGTAAGAGACGCTAGATGGAAACACGGCGACGATGCAATGGGTTCGAGTACACTAAATTGGTACTTCTTATTCCCTAAGGGAATATATGAGGATGAATCTGTACTTGGTGTGGCGGTTGATGCTTCTACTGTAGCAGTTTTCAAAGACTCTGTCGAAGAATCAGTAAATTTCCTTGGTAGACCTTCAGCAGATGAAATTGAGAGAGCAGTTACTGTTCATGAAGCTGGTCACTTACTTGGGTTAGTTAACTTGGTATACCAATCTCCAATTGATCATGAAGATGAAGATCACCCTGGTCATTCAAACAATGAGGACTCAGTAATGTATTGGGCTATTGAAAGTAGTAGCATAGGAAACATATTTTCCGGAAGTATTCCAGATGAGTTTGATGATGATGACAAATCAGACCTAGAAGGAATGGCAAGTGGCGAACTAAGGTGTTCCGATCAGCTTTGGTCGTAGGAATTCGCCACTGTTACGCTAGCATCTCTCCAGGCATCAAATATTGACCATAAGTATAGTAGCAACCATAATACCACTGTGAAAGCTAAAGGGATTTGAAGAAGGAACCAATCAAAGCCCCTCTGGTGTTTACGATTAAAATGCTGACCGAGATATAAGAATGGAATTAGAGATAAGACGAATGAAATAACTGGACGGAAAGCCCCCCAGATTCCTACCCCTGCTGTGATTTCTGTCCAAAGTGTCTTTCCTAATGCCAAGGAATCAACTTCAGACTCTTCCACAGGTACGACGACTTCAATCTCCTCATCATACTCTTCCATTGGCACTACCAACAACAGGACACTTGTCAATGTGGCGACGCAAATCCTCATTGAAGTGGTATTATTGGAAGTAATCATGGGAAATCCGATATTGGTTACGGGGTTCGAGCCATTCGGTGATAATTTGACCAATATCTCTGCAATTGTGGCCTCTAGTCTTCAAGGTGAGATTGTGAGAGGCCATCTGGTGGAATCACTTGTTTTGCCTGTTGACCATGAAGGCGCAACTACCGTTGCCAGGATGTTAGATAGCAGGAAATTTTCCGCCATTCTCCACATCGGTCTCGCAGAAAAATCCCGGTTTCCTCGTATAGAAATTCGTGCCAAAGACGTTTTGGATTTTAGAATTCCAGACAACTCAGGTAGATTCGTAAAAAATAGTGTGATTTCTGGAGACGGCGATCTATATTCAACCATAATACCGGATGATTGGGATATCGAGAACATGACCAGCTCTCCAATTATCAGCGATGATGCAGGAGAATACATTTGCAATGAAACGTTGTACCATACACTTGCCAAAATCGATGATAAGACACCATGTTTTTTCTTACATCTTCCACCTGAACAATCGAATGCCAAGGATTTGGTCTTGCAATGCTTGGATAGAATGCTTAGACCAGCATGTCTTGATGTGGGAGCTGGTGCTATTTTGTCCAATGGTAAATTCCTGGCTGCGAGAAGATCTCCGAGTGAAAAACATGCAGGATGGTGGGAATTTCCAGGTGGAAAATTCGAAGAAGGAGAAAATGTTTCTCAGTGTTTAATTCGGGAAATTAATGAGGAATTGGAGTTGAATATTTCAACAGGAGAGATGATCGGGAAATGGATATTTGATCATGGGGATGTTGTAGTTAGATTACACGTGATGGAGTGTTTCGTTGAAAGTGGTAATATCAAGTTACATGTTCATGATAAAATCAAATGGTGCGATGGTCCTGACGAAGTTAATTGGTTGGGTCCCGATAGAGATATCGCAGAGGCGATCAGTGCCAGGTTACAGCATCACCGTCAGAATTCATAGTAAATTCGTCTCCAATTCTTCGTGGGATATTTTCTCTTCCACTATGCCAGGTTGCAGCCTCGAGCCAATCTCCTAGATTATCTCCCTCAATTTCGACTGTAATTACACCACCTAACGGATTGTCATCGGGTAAAGGGAATGCAACTTTACCTGCCAATGCCGCTTGCCTTGAAATTTGGAAAACTGTGCCATTAATGTCCAAGTTTGCTGACATGTAATCTAATGCAGTGTCCAATATTGACTGGTTATAAATTGCCTCGAGGAAGGTTGCCAAACTGATTTCCTCTGAGGCAATAATATCATTTTGTTCTGTTGGAAAACTTGGCCTATCTGGCAAACCACATTTGAAATCCGGAAATATTTTCAAAACAGAATCAAGAACTAATTCTGGAATATCTGCGGCAACTAATTTTGTGGAAACAATTACTGAATATCCTTCATCAATCCCAGTCAGTTTCAGTCGGCGCATGATTAGCCCAGAACATCATAGTCAAAGAATTTGATAGGCCAACCTTGACATTTAGATACAAATCAGGAGATAACATGCAGGTCCGGGTATGTGCAGTTATACCTGTCCTGAATGAGGAGAAATTCATTTCAAGATGTATTGATAGTTTACTTGCTCAAACAATGCCCGTAGAAATTCTAGTCATGGAGGGTGGATCTACAGATTCAACAAAAGAGATACTTGCTTCTTTTGGTGATGCAATCAAAGTTATCGATAATCCAGGAAGACGTGTTGCTAACGCGAGAAATCTTGCATTGGAGCACATTGGTTCTGATATCACACATTGTCTAGAAATTATAGGACACTCATGGATTGATGAAGACCATGTTGAAAAGAGAGTAGCAGATTTAATCGATTTGGAATCTAAATTAGGTACTAAAATAGGTGCTATTGGTTGTCGGACTGATTCAGGAGATTCTACTGGCGCTGTGGCAAATTGGGTTGAGGGTGCAATCTCATCGCCCATTGGTTCAGGTGGAGGTCAATTCAAGAATTTTAAGGGTAGGGAGAAAACAAAGGTTCCAGCATTTTGTCTTCACAATGTCCAGGCTTTGAAATCGGTTGGAGGATGGGATGAGAGATTTATAACCAGCCAAGATAGTGATTTGTCGATGAGGCTAATTGCGAAAAATTGGCAGCTATGGCGCTCAGATGTTTCATGTGTCTATATGCACAAAAGGTCAACTCTTGGAAACTGGTGGAAAATGTGTCACAGATACGGATTTTGGAGGACAAAAGTCTTACTTAACCATCCAAAAAGATTCGATTTCAGGGAGATTCTTCCGATTATTGGACTAATTCTAATTTTTGCCCTACCTCAATGGTGGCATGCGCCCGTTGCATATGTAATTGCTATTTTGATAATTGGAATCTTCAAATCAATTACAACTTCGAGAATATCATCTACACTCGGAGTTCCACTTTGCTTGATTATTCTGCATACTGCTTTTACAATCGGCTTGTTTGATGGTTTGATTCGAAAGGGTAAGGCTCCTAGTGACCGTACATGATGCACAAACCTTCATTGATGAAAAAAGGAACGGAAGTTTAGATGGCAAGGCAATTAACCTCTCTTCTCTTGCTATTTACACCAGCGTTGGTGTTGAACGCATTAAGATTCATTATTACACCACTTGGAGATATGATGGCAGTCTCTCTAAATCTAGATATTGCTTTGCATATTGGTGCGTTTGGAGTTGGATATTTACTATTCAGGAAAACTCGTGTTGTTCGTGACCATGAGTGGCAACGAAGCCGTGCAATAAAGTCGGTCGGAGGCCATTTCAAAGCAGAGGATAGCGGAGTTTGGGACAAGGATTTCGCAATGGACACTCAACTTTCTGCCCAGGCAGAAGCAAGTATGAAAGAACAAGTTGGTGTTATTGTTGGCGGGCTAAAAACCTCAACTAAAACAGAAATTGACACAGAAGTAGAAGTAGAGATGTTAGTTGACGCCGAACATGTTCGAAGAGCTCAGGCAAGGGTTTCGGGGGATGAGCAGTTTGATGATGCAGGGATTAATTCAACTGTAGGAGCCGTTCGCAAACCATCCCCAATGGATACGTTCCTAGATTGGATATCCTCTATGAGAGGAAGGGACAGAAAACAAGAGCGAGAGGCTAGAAAGAATGCTAAGTTGATGGCACGCAGTAAGGATGCTCCAGTAATTGCACAACGACCAATCGCTCCAATTCAACCGATTAAATCTGAAGAAAAACGGCATGTCCCAATGGAGATGATTTCGGTTACTGACGCAGGTGCAGAATCAATAACGATCGACGAAGAAACCAATGAAATCAGCGCGCCCACACAACGTGGAATCTCCATTGAAGAGATGGCTTTTGGAGTTTCAAAGCGAGGAGGTAAATCGTCTGCGAAATCAGGATTTTCTCCACAGCCAACATGTAAAATATGCTCTGCACCTAATCCAATAGGAGAGAGATTTTGTGTAAATTGTGGCAGTAATCTCTAGCGTTGTACTGAATAACCAAGACCACTACCGACCAAATAACCGAGGTGATAATTTGTCAGAAAAGCGGGACTATTACGAGATACTCGGAGTCTCAAAAGATGCTGATGAAAAAGAATTGAAGAAAGCCTTCAGATCTTTAGCAAGAAAATATCACCCTGACAAAAACGATGCTCCGGATGCTGATGAAAAATTCAAGGAAATTCAAGAGGCATATGCAGTTCTGTCAGATGCTGAAAAGCGACGTAATTACGACCGGTTCGGCCATAACGCACCGGGTGGCTCACCGTTTGGACCAGGAGGGTTCCAAGGATTCAACATTAATCTGGAAGATATTCTAGGTGGTGACTTCTTTTCAAATATTTTCGGTGGAGGTCGTCGACGTTCAACTCAAAGCCAAGGTAATGACATTTTAATTCGACATGAGATCTCCCTAGAGTCAGTATTGAACGGAGATTCCGATGAAATCGAAATTGATTTACCATCAATCTGTAATGATTGTAATGGCACGGGTGCAAAGGATGGAATTACATCTGAATGTGCGGAATGTAATGGTGCAGGTCAAGTAAGAATTAGGCAACAAATTGGACCATTTGTACAGGACTCAGTGCGCCCTTGCGCACAATGCAATGGTTCTGGTAGAAGTTTTTCAAGTCGCTGTAAAAAATGTGCAGGAGACGGTAAAATATCTCAATCCCAGGTTTTACGTTTCAACATTCCAAAAGGGGCTCAAGATGGTACTAGGCTTAGAATGAGAGGGAAAGGCCAACCTGCTCCGTTTGGTAAAGGAATTTCTGGTGATTTATTTATTGAGTTGATCATTGAAGAGCATCCATGGTTTGAGAGAAATGGCATGGATTTGATAATGTCACTTCCTCTTGGTTTTAGCGACCTCGCATTAGGAACTACCGTGAGTTTACCTCACATAGACGGGAAGGATTTGCAAATAAAAATTCCTTCAGGAACTAATTCAGGAGATACAATCACTATCTCATCTCGAGGCGTGCCTTCCAATAGAGGTGTTGGTAGAGGAGATGTTGTTGTGTTATGTAAACTACATATGCCAAGTAAATTAGACAAAGTTACAAAGAAATCTCTAGAACAATTAAGAGTAAGTTTGAGTGGAAAGGGAGATCTAATTGACAAAGTAAAACAAGATGCCGATGAGCGAAGACGGTAATCATTCTTCAGAATCAATAATCCTGTATACAGTATTTGCAGGTTTGGCAGCCATTGGCTCTCCGTTTACCATCCCTGAAAGATATATGTCAACAGACTTAGCATTACCCTGTAAATCAACTCTCAGGAACAACCTCGTATTATCATGAATAGTATCCAAGAATATTTCATTACTTCTGGTCAAAAGTTTGGGTTCGGTTTTGGAAACATTCCATTGACCCCCTTCATTAGACTCAAACTTCAGGGCTGCTACACTCCATTCACAATCTTGTGGAGTTATCCCAATCAGAATCGGCCAAGAACCATTTTCTCCTAATCTCTGGTCTAAGGACCATATAGCCATATCGATACCAGTAGTGTAATGTCTCACTTCTACATCTCCCCATACTTCTAGAGCTTCTTCCCACTCAAGTGTAGAAACCGATTTTAAAGCACGAGAAAGATCGCTACTGGAGAACGTACCTTCGTCAAGCATAGTGCTTAGCCATTTCAAACGATTCTTCTTTTGAGCAAATTCTTCTGCAAATTTTCGAGTGTTATTTAGATTAATGTAGAATATTATGAAAGGAAGAATCAAAATTACGCCAATTAACCAATAGAAGATGTCTGCAGCATCTTTTACTGCATCAGATGCAGGGAACCATGGTTCTTCGCCTTCGTCTAATTCCGCTGTAGTGACTCGTATTTTGTACTCTGCAGATTGAGCATTATGATCTAATGCATCACTTCCGTTGACATGCTGTATACGAATGAAATGTGTTCCTAAGCCGACATCCAGAGACACTCTGATTTTGTCCATAGAATAGGTCGCAGTAATTTGATCTACAATGTCCCAAGTTTCTTGATCCATACTCAAAATCGTGACCTGTAGATCGTAAATATCCCCTTCAACTACTACATCAACAAGGTGAACAGATTCATTCCATCCCGTGGTCTCAACTCGCAAGATATCTTGATAGTCATCTTTGTGTAAGGTTAATTCTCCATCTCTCGCACTTCCATCCATCTCAACCAACGGGTATGATGAATTATCACTTGAGGCTGAAAGTGGTTTGAATCCAGGCGCATCCATTCCCCAGTCAACATCGAAATGAGATTCTTTGATCATACTTGATACCCACTCACAATGACAATCCCAATAGAATTCTATGTGTTCAATGTTATCAACACTGTGTATTCTATCCCCTACTGAAGCGTTAAACCAATCGGAGTAAGATCCCTCAGAGTATTCGTATCGGTAATGCATATCAATCAGATTGCCTTGTATCGAACTTGCTGCAGTAAGAATTACTGATTCATCACCTTGCAGTCCTAATTTAAACGGGACTTGGCCAATTCCGGATATATTCTCAAGGTCATCTAATTGAAGCGTATCTTTTGTAGAGTAGATACTGTTACTAATCATCCAATATGCATTAGGGTTAGGACTCTCAACGACAACCAATAACCTTCCCTGCTCGCTTATTGGTATGTGAAGTATATTTTCCTGCCCTATTGAAGTGTTTAGTGCCAAGCTAATTTCTTGGTCTAGTTTTACAGAAGTTGAATCGTTTTGGAAATGAACCGCAATATCGATTGCAGAAGAAGCTGCATCGAGCTTTAGTTTTACAAGTTGTCCTGAAGTTACATTTATTGCGAAAACATCCTTATTGTCATCTATCAAATCACCGGATACAATTGTTGACGCACAATTTGATTGTTGGATGTATGGCTGTTGACATTCTAATGTCTCTATTGCAGTAAATTCTTCGAAAGGAGCTGGAAGGGAATTAGGTAGCTCGTCAGTTACAGGCATAATCCACTGACATTGTTCAATATTTTCGAAGAAAACAGTGTGGTTCTGTGAATCAAGTGGTGTAGTAAAATCGCTATCATTCACTATTTCAATACCCTCTTGGTTTAGGATACTTGCCCAAGAATTTTCGCAATCAAACCAAGCGTCACCGTCCTTGGTTTCTATGGTAAATGATTGTCCTGCACTGGCTAGAGGAGTGACCAATAATACGGCTAACAGCCACAACAGAGGTCTTCCCATACATAGTGCTGTGAACTCATCATCCTTCAAATCATTCAAGACCAGCGCACCTCCCGGTCTAATTCATGGCAGGTTTAGGTCGTACAGTTCTAGCCCGCCAAAGAATGTCTAGATTGTGGGGACTAGGAGATAGAGCAAATCCTGTTTCTCATACTCCTGGACTTGTAGTCATTAATGATGAGATTGAAGTTCAATGGGCTCCATTTACAACCTCAAGCGATGGTGCCATACCCAGGGTTATCAAATTGATTTCTAGGGCTCCATTTGCTCCATGGGAAAGTTCAGGAAATGGACCCACTTTGGAAGCATCCATTGGTCATGTGCTTCCCCCTTCGTTAGATGAAGCGGATGCTGGAGAAGTTGCTTCAAAAGGCGAGATGTTGTCTGTATCTTGGCAATCCCTAAACCATGATGAAGAATTACTTGAATCAACACTTAATCCACATGTTGTAATTCTTAGCGACGCTTTACAATTGGCAAATCGCCCTGGCAAATTGGTAGAAGCAATTCATGTGATTAAAAAGCGCTTTCCGGGTGCTCTGCTTTGGACTCCAGGGATTGGTGGTCCCGATAATTGTGCGGTGCTATCTTGGTTTGGTGTAGACTTATTCGATACCACTCGAACAATGCAAGCTGCCTCACATGGTGCTATACTGACATGGAGCGGTCCACGAATCGCCTTGGAAGGGGAAGATCCTAATCAACATTGGAAGACTGCATTGGCTGATGTTCATTATGCAATTTCAACAAATAGCCTTGGAGAGTTAGCACAGTCACAATCACTAAACAGCCCACGGTTGGTTGAGCATCTGAGAAATCACAATAAATTGATTTCTTCATCCGAAGGTGTTCTTTCCCAAGTCGTAGGCAAAGGTGAGGCCTTGAGGATACACAGCTTAGAATCACATGATGATCCGATAATTCTAGATTGGGTTGATTTCATTTGCAATGAATATCAAGTTCCAGAGGATTTGGATGATGTACTTATTCTACTTCCCTGCTCCGCAAGAAAACCATATTCCTCGTCTAGAAGTCACAAGGCATTCAGGAGAGCGATAAATCATAGCTCTGCACATGAAGTGATTGTTACTTCACCTTTAGGACTAGTCCCGAGGGATCTCGAAGAGGTATGGCCAGCAGGCCATTACGATATTCCAGTAACTGGAGACTGGGCGCAAGACGAAATAAATCGTGTCACGAAAATGTTAGATTCATTGGTAAACAAGAATAATTACAGAATAATAATCAATCATTCAGGGTTTGATTATTCATCTAGTATTGAGGTTGTTGATACGCGAAATGGTTTACCTGCAACAAGTCATGAGGCCTTAAATTGCCTAACTGAGGCTGTTGTTGCCCAAATGAGGTCCAAAAAAAGGAGTGGCGAAAAAATAAATATCGATAATTTCAGGTCTGTCGCTAGATTTCACCATCTAAATCATGACTGGCTTGATGATGTTAATGTTAGAGGTAGATTTCCTAGGTGGAAGATACTCAAGGATGACGAACAAATTGCTATGTGGGCACCTGAAAGAGGTGGTTTTTCCTTGGCAAAAGCGAGTATTGGCCTGCTCCATTCATGCGACTCGCTCAAAAAAATCACTTTGAAGGATAATACCAAGTGGAAAGGTGATGTTAACCTTGTAAATCTTGAATCTTTTGACCGTACAATTAGAAAAGGAGAAGATGTTTTAGTTATGCAAGGCTCGCAGTGCATCGGTTTAGCAAGAGCTTCAGCACCTGCATGGGAATGGCAAGGAACTCCCGGCCGTCTCGCAAAAATGCATCAAAGGCTGTAAATCAAAATCAATCGCTATGCGTAGCGGTTAAGAATGGGTGATAGGTCGGCGACTTGCTCGGAGGCTTGATTATGGCACGCATGTACGCAAAGAGGAAGGGTAAGTCCGGATCCACAAAGCCCCATAATGAATCACTACCAGAGTGGGCAAATACCGATGAGAAGGCAGTCACTGAACTGATCGTTGAACTGGGTAAAGCTGGCCATTCCTCTGCATCAATTGGAACAATCCTGCGAGATCAGCATGCAGTTCCCGATGTTCGTTCGGTTCTTGGAAAGAGAATTTCTGCAGTATTGGCAGAGAATGATATCGGCGGTTCCTATCCAGAGGATATGATGAACTTGATGCGCAAGGCAGTCGGAATCATCGATCATTTAGGATCTGGAAATCACAAGGATGTACACAACAAAAGATCCCTTGAACTCACTGAAGCAAAGATACGCCGCCTTGCGAAGTACTACATCAGCGAGGGTCGCATTTCTGCAGATTGGAAATACAAGCGCGACCAACTTCGTTTGATGGTTGAATGATTAATCCTCAACTTGATAACTGCTGGCTGGTTCAAACAGTTTGGTGCCCTAATGAATAATCTATTGCACACCTCAATTTTCGCCTCTCTGGAAGGCGATTTGAGTGATGCAGCAGAGAAAATATCTTCTGCAAAAGTCGTTCAGTTAATGGCACCAGCAGATATTGAGGGTGTTCTTTCTCTTGCACAATTAGAGTCTGCTTTGCTGGACAACTCCAAACATTACAGAAGAAGAGTCCTCCCTCCTAGACGTAACGTTAGCAGGGATCATGTAGATGAACTTCCAGAAGTTGAAGGCCTTATTGTGCATATTGATCCGACACATGAATCTCAAACGAAATTTGAAATCGGTGAAAATTACATTCATATCGTACCTCGCGAAGTAAAGGTTACTTTTTCTGGTTCTACAAAAGAGCACAATGGTGTAGCAGAATGCGTTGGAATATGTGCAGCCATTGCAGCAATCATTTCACCAGACGGAACTAGAGTGCGTAAACAACGCCCAATGGCATACTCTGGTAGTTGGTTAAGAGGAGGTGCCGACTCAAATTATGACCCAGTCATGTCTTTACTAAGAGATCATCTGGACAAGGAAGGATCGATAGACATAATTCCACTTCCAGAGGTTATTAGTCCACAGGTTGGTATGATTCCAGGATTTTCAAAAATGATGCTTAACAGATTGACTAAGAGTTGGTCAAATATGGATGTCAAAGAAAGAAGTTCAGCAATAAGCGAATTAGTTCTGCCTTCACTCAGAAGCGATGGAATCTCTACAATGAGGATTGAAGAGTTGATTTGGCATCGTGCAATTGTTTCAGGATGCGATGTAGATATCGCTAGTCAGTTGTATTTAGAGACAAGTAAGTGGCCAATTGAAGAAAATGAAGCTAAAGTACATGCAAGTAGCATATTGGATAATCTGATAGTTAATGGCCATCTTTGATTATTCAACAATTTTCAAAACTCTACCACATCCAACACAGGGTAGTCTTAATGGCCTTTCATCGCTAGTTATCACATTCACTGCGTCACAGGCAGGGCACTCGATTGTTGGATAATTATCAGTTGATTTTTCTGTAATAGAGCCTTTACGTCTTGGGCTGGCAATTGCAGTAATTATCCATATTGTAATTGTTATACCTGCAATTGCACCTATAGAGAATGGCGAATAGCCAAGGAAGAATGCGAGGAAGATTACAGGGATCAAGACCATCTCGATCCATAGTGCACCTCTTCTCTTGTTTTTGGTCAATTTCATTGAAAACCAGATTCCTCCTAAAATAAGCGTGAGGGTAATTAGGCCCAAACTTAGTGGCGCATTTGTTAGATCACTACTTGGAAGTGCTTCGAAAGTAAAGGTTGCTTTTGGTTCCAAATTCTCAACATTAATTGTGATTGTTTCTCCGAATGGTGTCCTTCTGTGTGAAAGGTCAATAGATTCTTCTCCATTGATTGCGGCACCAGTTAGGCTTGCCATCATTCCTGTTTCCACTTTGATTGTAAGGCTTAATTCTGACCAAATAGGAGTCGGTTGTGGTTTTATGAAATTTCTTAGAAGTACGGTTTCAACATTTCCTTCAAGAATTTCCATGGTTGAAATTGAAAGTATCAATGGGTGACTAGTTACTCTATTTTGCCCATTTAGATCGACAGAAAAGGAGATTCTTTCAAGATTTTTGACATTATTTCCGATTAGTTCTTCCAGCTCAAGCGCCATACCGTCATTCATGTATGTAACCGCTAAGTTGACCATTTGACTTTCGAATTCATTTTTCTCGACGTCATCAATTACCTTGTTTCTTCGGTCGTCATCATTTACCATTCCAGATTTGAAAATTTTCAAAGGTTGTGACAAACTTGGATCATCTGTTCCTATGTTGTCCATACCCCATCGCATCCAATAGGCAATTTCACCATCAATGGTCAGGTCGATATTTCTCTCTAATGTAAGATATGTTTCAGAATTCGAAGAGGTAGTGTCGAGAATCATTTCGATATCTGCAACTAATGGAGATCCTCCTCCATCTGACCTCAAAGGCTCTTCATTAGGATAGAATCCGCCACCACCGCTATCTCCAGTATCTGCAGTCTCAATTTCAAATGTGGTAGATCCGGATAATACCGGTGTGCCTGATTGTATCTGTATGCTTGCTTCTACACTAATTTCTTGCATTCCTGAAGTAGATGCAACCCAAGTCCATGTCATTCGAACATATTCTCCACTGCTAGTAACGATTGGATCCCCTGATAACAAGCCACCATTAACTCGCATTTCCAATGCATTAGCGTGTGCTGCAGTCATTTGGCCGAACGGTGATGCTACGATCAGCGAAACATAGACTTCCATTCCTTCAGTGATGGGATCTTCTACCAATAAATCCACAAATGGAATATTTGCTGATACCATCGAATCATCACCGGTTCCTCCCCAGATAAACGTCAAACCAGCATCAGTACCGGGGACACTGAATACAACATATTGAGCGCTAAGTGTTACAGTGATGGCTGAGGATGAAGATATGGATCCTGCATCAACATCAACTCCTATGTTTAGGGTACCTTGTCCAGCTGCCAAGAAGGAGTTTGATTGATCTGTTCTTCCAACATATTGCTCTCCGCCGATGCTTACCTCAACGCTAGCGTTGATTTGTACGCCTCCAGCATTTTCAACTTCGTAATCTATGGAAAAATCCCAAGTAGATTCCGGAAATGACCCCGGCCATGATGGATCGATTTTCCAACTGGCAAGCTCTTGAGTTTGAGCAATAGCATCTGATATGGTTTTTTCTTCTGATTCATCAGATAACTCTACTTCGAATGGAGTCATTTTTCCTGAACCCTCTGCGCCAATGAAATACAAATCAACAACGCCTGATTCGCAACAGATTTCCTGACTATCTGCGCTTACATTTGCAATAGGTAAACAAGAAAAAATTAGAATTGCGCACAAAATTAGAGGCTTTGTTGCACGCATGGGTTTTGCCACCTAGATTACTCTGCATACATTACCCTATTCAAAACTGTGGGCTGATGGGCTCTCAAAGGGCTCAAAGAGCCTTTTCTAGTAGGTTGCCAAGTTCTTTTTCAAACAAGCCCACTAATGCTTCACCGACTTCCCCTTGAAGTTCATCTGGAAGGATTCTTAATCCTAGCTTTGCGGCTGCTCTACTTGCTTTCAATTCCGCATAAACAGATCTGGCTTTAGCATTGAAGTAATAAGAAATAGCATCCTTTAATTCTTCTTTTAACTCTGCATCAGAATCAACTTTTTCTCTGATGTAAGTTTTGATTTCATCCTTCACCAGATCACGCACAGCTTCGAGAAGAATATCTTCTGTAGCCATTAGTTCTTTGACTTGTGAACCGAGGTTGCCGGTGAGTAGTTTCTCGATGGCCATGATAACTCCTAAGAGCCAACCAATTTGAACCCATCTATGGTATAGTTGAATAACCTAGGGTGGAAGTGGTGTCCATGGAATTTTCATCTATAGGTGCTGAAGACACACTTGAAGAAGCAAAACAACGTCTGCAAAATGTGGAGATCTTAGTCGTTTGGGGAAGTGAAAATATTCTCGGCGTATTGTGTGAGGAACATCTCGGAAGAGGCGATTCTTGCGGTAGTGCTTGTGAGCTTGATATTCTAGTTGACCCAACTCCTGAAAAGTGTAAGAATTGGGCTCCAAAATTCATCATCACTACTGATGAGGGTGAACCAGTATTAGTTAGTCGTGGACCATGAGAAGACCGTTTTCTTCGATAATCGCATAACCAATTCTTTCTAACTGAACTATTGTTCCTACTGGATATGTATTTTCTTCCAAAATACCTTCGATAATATCGATCTCCTGTCCATTTGCTATGGTAAGTGTTGTTCTTTTACCACCCGCTACCCAATGAACAACGCTTCTCTTGTCGCTTCTATCTATGCTTTCCACAATTCCATTCTCATTTATGTCACAAAGATCTTTCAATCTAATTGGTTTTCCTGTATCCTCTTTTTCTACCCATACTCTGTCATCAATTGAGTACTTCCTTGACGGCATTTTTGTATCTGAGTGGGAGGAAATCTCCCCTGACTTAGGATAATCGCCTTGCAACATTACAGAGTGCGGATTTCTTACAAATGCCAGTCTAGGAGCGGTGGGATCTATCGATTTTGTGTTGTGGGAATACAATGTTGAAAGAGGCACTGCTATGTCTTTTTGAGTCAATCCTAATTCTATCCAAAATGACCTCAAGGATTCGGCTTGGATTCCACGACGAGACAGCGCTGAGAGTGTAGGTAGGCGGGGGTCGTCCCAACCAACATAAATTCCTTCAGAAATATCTTTCTTCATTTGGGATGTTGAAAAAGCACCAAATTCGTGAACTTTGACTCTTCCCCAATAGATGGTTTCTGGATACTCCCATCCAAAATGCTCGTACAACAGAGTCTGTTTTCTGGTTGAATCCATGAGGTCCTTACCCCTGATTATATGAGTTACACCTTGTAAATAATCTTCCACTGCTGATTGGAAATCTAGGAGAGGCCACACTCTCCAAGTACTTCCTACTCGGGGATGTGGGTTAGTTTGAATTCTTGCAGCAGGCCAATCTCGCAATGCTGGATTTTTGAGTGTCATGTCCGTCTTGACGCGCAGAACAGCATCACCTGGATTAAACCCATTAGGATCATTCATCAAGGTCCACATTTCGAGATTTTTTTCAGTATCGTTATTTCTACACGGGCATTCATTCATTGAAACTCTGAACTCGCGGAATGATTCTGCCGAGCAGGTGCAAACATATCCAAAATTTCCTTCGAGCATCTTTCTTGCATATTCATGGTAGTGATGCATTCTTTCACTTGCGACCACAATTCGATGTGCAGCAAATCCACAAAGCCATTCTTGTTGCTTCGGAATTGATTCATACGCTTCTAGCATTGGAGGCTTAACTGTTGTATCTGTATCATCAAATCTAAGAATTAACTCGCCTCCTAAGTCCTTTGCATATTGCCCATTAATCACTAAACCTCGGGAGTGACCAAAGGATAGTGGGCCATTGGGATTTGGAGCAAATCTTAGTACA
>Ga0163110_10000820_pt1 | contig 15184 bp, 15 predicted proteins | sample CRUFie1St17metaG_FD_108703 | JGI IMG/M metagenome (GOLD analysis project Ga0163110, IMG submission 108703) | Marine microbial communities from the Costa Rica Dome - CRUD Field 142mm St17 metaG | ecosystem: Environmental > Aquatic > Marine > Oceanic > Photic zone | place: Costa Rica: the Eastern...
GGGGGGGGTTTTTTTAGGATGTTTTCTTCATCCTTTTGTTAAGTTATGTTGGGTCAAATTAGTAGTTCTAGGTCTTTTTTGGATATTTCTTGGTGTTTTGGGCCAAGAAATATCTTGTCTATGGGTTTTGTTTTGTTGGTGTTTTTTGGGTTGTTTGTGTGTTTTTGTGTTATTTGACCCCTATAAGATCTTAAAAATTTTAAAAACCTTCCTAAATGCGCAGGCGCTATTTTGTTGGTTGAAAGATAAAAGGTAATTCATTATAAGTGTGTAGAGCTGGAGGAGAATTAAATATTCATTCTAGTGTATTTAGAATCTTTCCTTATTTAACTTTAAATTTATTTCGTTTTTTTAGAGAATTTCGGTCCTTTCGTACTAGAAAGCTCTTTATTTTGTTTTAACTGTAGATAGAAACCTTCCTGTCTTGCGACGGAATGAACTCAAATCATGTAAGATTTTATAGGTCGAACAGACCTACCCTTAGAAGCTTCTGCACTTCTAGGATGTCTTAATTCAACATAGAGGTGACAAACTTTGTTTTCGATATGATCTCTAGAACAAAATTATCCTGTTATCCCTAAGGTAGCTTTTATTCATTGATCGTTATTATTGTTATGTATTAATAACGGGTCATTATTACCTATTTTTATAACTGTTAAATCCATTATTTATACAGTAAATTACATAATTAATTATTGTTTGCTTTCGTTTATTTTAGAAAGTAGTCGCCCCAACTAAACTACCTATCTCTCTTTTTTAATAAACCAGTTTATTTATCTAAAGAGAGTTATAGTTAAGCTCTATAGGGTCTTCTCGTCTTACAGTTTGAAATAGTATCTTTACTATTATTCTAATTTCATAAGAATTTTATTTGAGACAGTGTTATATTCGTTATACCATTCATACTATCCATCAATTAAATGGCGAATGATTATGCTACATTATCACGGTCAAGATACCGCGTCCTTTCAACTTACTTCTAAGTATTTTTATTTCTTGAATGATAAGTCAATGGGCAGGTGACACCTTTTATTTTTTAAAGGGCTATGTTTTTGGTAAACAGTCGATATAAAATTTGCCGAGTTCCTTAAATAAAATTAGCCTTATTTTTAATCTCTTCTTGATTTAGTTAAGTACAATTTTTTATCTGTTATTTCTTGTTTACTTTTTAATTAATTCTTTTCTTATTAAGAAGTTGTTTAATCTTATTCATTTATTAAATTAAGAAACACCAGAGATAATTTATTTTTACTTATGCTTACATTATTTCTTTTGTTTTATAACTATTTTTTTGACAAAACATTCCACTACCTTTTCAATTTAGAATTTCTAATTTTCTTGGTTTTATTTTGATCTTTAATTTTTTCTTTCAATTAACTATTACGTTATTTTTAGAATATGGTTGTTTCTAGTCCTATTTTTCAATTGTTTTTAGGATTAAAGATTTCCTTTGTTATTGTTATACATATTAATTTCTAATTAAGATTGTTCTCTTTTTGATTTAAAAGATTTTTCCTTTACATCTGACTTCACTTCTAGAATAATACTTATATAGTTTTCGTGGAAAACCAGCTATGTCCAAACTCGATTAGTTTTTCGCTGCTAATTACAAATATTTCAAAAATTATTCAACATTTACTGATTTATTCTATTATTTTTCATAATTAGATCGTTTGGTTTCGGGTATTAGTAATTGTTTTAATTTCTTTTGTCTTTCAACTTATTACTGTTTTTTCTTGTAAGCCCATTATACAAAAGGTAGATGGATATCATCATTCTAAGAGTTTTATAAGGTGTTTTCCCTCACGGTACTAATTTTAAAGGTAACGATTTTCTTTTTTTTTTGTATAACCAATTGTTTTACTATTATAAATATTTTCATTCTCTATTACTAATATCTTATTTTTATTGTCATTTACTAAGATGTTTCAGTTCATTTTTCCAATAGTTATTACTATCATCCAAAATTATTTTTTATATTTTGAATGTGAAAATCATTCCTTTTCTTTTAAAACTTTCTTTTATACTTTAAACAAAATGGAGATTACTTTTATTATCCTAAAAGTTTTTTTGCTAACATATAAGAATATATGATTACGAATATAATAATCAATTTTATATATAAAGATGGGATGGAGCATAGTCAATTAGATTTTCAAGATGCTGGAAGTCCAGTTTCAGAACAATTAATATTCTTCCATGATAACATCATGTTTATCCTAATTATAATATTAGTTTTAGTAGGGTGGATGATTACTTCTGCTATTTTAAATAAACATTATTACAAATATTTAGTTGAAGGAACAGTAATTGAAATTGTATGGACAATTATCCCTGCTATAATATTAGTTTTTATAGCATTTCCTTCTTTACAATTATTATACTCAATGGATGAGGTGGTTGATCCCTCTCTAACTATTAAGGCCATTGGACACCAGTGATATTGGTCTTACGAGTATTCTGATGTAGAAGATGAGCCTATTGAGTTTGATTCTTATATGATTCCAACTTCAGATTTAGAGGAAGGTGATTTGAGATTATTAGAAGTAGATAATAGGGTTGTATTACCTGTCAATACTCAAGTAAGAGTAGTTATTACTGGGGCTGATGTTATTCATAGCTTTGCAATTCCTTCTTTAGGGGTAAAAGTAGATGCTGTTCCTGGTAGGTTAAATCAAGCTCCTTTAATGATTAAAAGACCTGGAGTTTTTTATGGGCAGTGTTCTGAAATTTGTGGTTCTGATCATTCTTTTATGCCTATTGTTGTAGAAGGGGTTTCTCAAGAAAAGTTTGTTAATTGGGTAATCCAAAAGCAGGAAGAAATGTAATTAGAGTTTACTCATAAAGGAATTCGATTAAGTAGATCAAATAGTCTTCAAAATTATTAGTGTTGGTTCAAATCCAACATTCCTTGTTAAATGTCACAATTAGATATATCTATTTCTTTTAGTCACTTAATAGGTTTACTATTATGTTTTTATGTTTTTATTCACTATATAATGGTTTTAGTAATTCAATATTGATATAATGAGAAGCTTAGAAATCTTAATCAAGATGAATTAGTTCAAGAACTATCCAAGATTGATAATTCAATATTAATAAAAAGAATCTTAAAATTGTAATGACTTCTTACTTTGATCATTTTATAGTTACTCAGATTATTACTAACTATATTACCGATTCTTTGGTTATATTATTAAGTGTAATAACTTTATATGTATTATTAAATAAATCAATCTTCTTGGTTCCTAATAGATTTCAAATTATAATAGAGGTGATAATAGATCATTGGAAATCCGTTGTATCTGAGAATTTAGGTTCTGATAAACAATTATACTTAGTTCCATTGGTATCTTTATTTATGTTTATATTTGGAATAAATTTATTAGGTTTTTTTACTTATACTTTTCCAGTAACTACTCACTTATTTATTACATTTGGAATGGCCTTTAGTATATGGTTTGGGGTTATGATATTTGGATTTTCTAATTTTAGAAGCTCCTTTCTAAGTATGTTCATGCCCTCTGGAGCTCCTTTAGTTATGTCTCCTTTATTGGTAATCATTGAGATAGCTAGTAATGTTTCGAGACCTATTGCTTTAGGAATGAGATTAGCAGCTAATTTAACGGCTGGTCATATACTAATGGCTATTTTGGGAGATTTTGGTTGTAAGTTATTATTTGTAACTTATGGGTTATCAACCTTATTCCCTATTCTAATTGTTATGTTTATGACAATCTTAGAAGTAGGAGTTTTAGTTATTCAAGCTTATGTTTTTTGCTTATTATCTATGATTTATTTAAAAGATAGTTTAATATTACATTAATGGAAAAAGTTTATCACCCTTATCATTTAGTTGATCCTAGTCCTTGACCATACGTTATGGGTTGCGGAGCATTTCTAACAACCATCGGAGCTGTAGTTTATTTTCATTATAGTCAATTATTTTTAGTTCTTTTGGGTTTGTTGTTGGTTACTTCTTGTATGATTGCTTGATTAAAAGATGTTATTAGAGAATCTACATTTCAGGGACATCATACTAAAATTGCTGTATTAGGATTGAAGATCGGATTTTTGTTATTTATAGTATCAGAAGTATTGTTTTTCTTTTCTTTTTTTTGAGCTTTTTTCCATAGTAGTTTATCTCCTTCTGTGGAAATTGGTGTTATTTGACCCCCTGTAGGAATAGATCCCCTTAATCCTTTTTCTGTTCCACTATTAAACACTGCAATCTTATTAAGTTCTGGAGCTACTGTTACTTGAGCTCATCACAGTATTGTCAGTGGTTATAAAAATGAAGCGGTACAAGGTTTAACTTTAACGGTTATTTTGGGGGTTTTGTTTACGGCTCTACAAGCCATGGAATATATAGAAGCTCCTTTTTGTATAGCTGACTCTGTTTATGGAACTACTTTTTTTGTAGCGACTGGTTTTCATGGTTTACATGTAATTATAGGAACAATATTTTTATTTATTTGTTTACTAAGATTAAGTCTTTCTCATTTTACTACTTCTCATCATTTTGGGTTTGAAGCTGCTTCTTGATATTGACACTTTGTGGATGTTGTTTGGTTATTTTTGTATGTTTGTATTTATTGATGAGGATGTTAGTAGCCTTAGGCATGGTAGAATAAACTAATGGTAAGTTACTAGGCTCATAACCTAGATAAAAAAGTTCGATTCTTTTTTCTGCAAATGAGTATAAACATAATACTAGTTTTTTTAATTTTTATCATTTTAGGACTTTTATATTTTGAATATCTAAATTCTAGAGTAAATTCTAGTTTATTAATAATATTAATTATAGGATTTTTAATATTGTATAATTATAAAGTAAATTTTTTCAGTTGGTATGATTATAAAATTTATTTCACTTTACTATTATTATTTATATACTTACCTATTGTTGGTATTGATAATAAGATTTCTACAGACAAAGAATTTCTAATGTTAATGGTTTTATTAGGCTCTATAATTTTGGTAATGTCAGAGAACTTGATTATTGTATATCTAGCTTTAGAACTTCAAACTTTTAGTTTGTTTATCTTAATTTCTGGTAATAGATATTCTATAAAAAGTAATGAAGGAGGTTTGAAATATTTCATATTGGGAGCAATTTCCTCAGGTTTATTCCTAATTTCTTTATCTATTATTTATTATTCGAGTAATGGACTTAATATTAGTTCTCTTAATTCATTGTGTAATGAAGGACATAATTATATCTGAAAATATTTATTACTTTTATCTATTTTCTTCAAATTGTCTTTATTTCCTTTACATTTTTGGATTCCTGATATATATGAAGCATCGAGCAATAATATAATGGCTTTAGTAGGGAGCTTACCCAAGATAAGCGTATTAGCTTTTGTTATACAACTAAATATATTTTCAAATTTCTTGATGTGATGTGCTTTAGGGTCAATTTTTATAGGAACTTTAGGAGCTATAAACCAAAGTAAAATTAAAAGATTAATTGCTTATAGTGGTATAAGTCATATCGGATTGGGAATATTGACTCTTAGTATTTTCATAAAATCTGGGTTAGAACCATCCTTATTATATATTATGATATATATTATAGGATTTATGTCTTTGGTATTATTATTAACTTCTTTTGATAGAAAGAGTTTCACTTATGTTTATGATTTATCCGGTTTTAGTAAAATAAATATTTTGATTGGGTTATCTTGGTGTCTATTGTTATTATCAATGGGAGGATTACCACCTTTATCGGGGTTTTTGATAAAATGATGGGTTATATGAACTATGATTATAAATGATTATTCTTATATTGGTTTATTTTGTATAATAATGTCTGCAATAGGTATGGTTTATTATTTAAGGATAACTAAGATATGCTATTTTCAAAAAAGTTCCTCGTTTAAGATTTGAGAAAATGCTTTTTCTATTAATAAATATGGAGAGTTAAATCATATATATTTAGGATTGGGGTTCTATTTAGTATGCTTTTTAATTTTTAATCCAACCCCATTAGTAATGATCATAGATCTTTCTTTATTGTCTTATTTTTAAATGTATTTATCCATAATTATTATTCCTTTTATAAGTTTTTTAGGTTGTATTTTATTTGGTAGGAAATTAGGAGAAAATGGTACAAGAATATTCTCTTGTTTTATGTTGTTTAATGCATTTTTTGTTAGTATTTTATTATTTATAGATATAGTAGGAAACAATAATGTTAATTATATATATTTGATAGATTGGTTTAATTCCGGTATTTTTAACTGTAAATTTTCTCTAAACTATGATATAATAGTATCTTCTATGTTGATATTAGTTTTAGGTGTATCTTCTTTAGTTCATTTATTCTCTACTTCGTATATGTACGGAGATCCTCATCTTCCTAGGTTTATGGGTTATTTATCTTTGTTTACTTTTTTCATGATAATATTAGTTACTAGTGGGAATTTGGTTCAACTATTTATAGGATGAGAAGGGGTAGGTTTATGTTCTTACCTGTTAATAAATTTTTGATATACTAGGATACAAGCCAATAAAGCAGCAATTAAAGCTATGGTTGTTAATAAACTTGGTGATGTAAGTCTATTATTATCAATGATTATTTTATGAAAAACTTTTGGAAGCTGAGAATATATAACTCTATTCTCTAAGAGTATAGTTATAGATAATGAAAATATTATGAATTTATGTACTTTTCTATTATTAATCGGAGTAATAGGTAAATCTGCTCAAATAGGTTTGCATATGTGACTTCCTGATGCTATGGAAGGACCAACCCCTGTATCAGCCTTAATTCATGCAGCAACTATGGTTACTGCTGGTGTTTTTCTCATAATAAGATTATCTCCTTTATTTGAAAAAACCCCGTCTATATTAATTTTAGTAGTATTAATAGGAAGTTTTACAGCTTTCTTTTCCTCAACTATAGGACTAACTCAAAATGATTTTAAAAAAGTGATTGCATACTCTACCTGTAGTCAATTAGGTTATATGGTTTTGATTTGTGGATTTTCCCACTATAGTCTAGGATTATTTCATTTAATAAATCATGGGTTTTTTAAGGCATTATTATTCCTTAGTGCGGGATCTATTATTCATGCCATATTAGATGAACAAGATTTAAGAAAAGCTGGAGCAATGGCTAATATTACACCTTTTACTTATATATGTATGGTTGTCGGTTCTTTATCCTTAATGGGTTTGCCTTTTCTGACAGGTTTCTACTCTAAAGATTTAATTATAGAAATGGCTTACGGGTCCCAAATCTTGTCATTTGGCCTATGATTATCAATATTATCAGCTTCTATAACCGCTTTCTATTCTTTTAGATTAATTCATTTTACTTTTATGTCTGATTACCAATTACAAGCAAAACCAACTAAATCTGGTCACGAAGGCTCTTGGAACTTACTGCTTCCGTTATTTGTTTTAGTAATTTTGAGCTTAACCATAGGATATGTACTACAGTGATATATATTGAAAGATCAGTTCCCGATTATATTACCTAATTCTGTAAAATTCTCTGCGTTAACTGTCAGTATGATTGGTGCTTCACTATCTATACTAATGGGCATATTTATTAATAAATATTTCTGAATTATCAAAATTAAATTATTTCAAATTTTCTATACTCTTACTAACACTGCTTGATATTTTGATAAAGTAATAACTTATTATTTAACGTTGCCAATAATGAAGTTTGGTTTTAATGTCTCCTATAAAATTATTGATAACCAAATACTTGAAGGGTTTGGTCCTACATGATTATCTAATTATTTCGTCAGAAGAGGAGCTTCTACTAGTAGATATCATAGAGGATATATTTATGCTTATATCTTTTTATTTATTATATTTATTGTATGTTTTATTATTCAAATATAGGTTATCCTAATTCTTTTGATTTTGGAGAATAAAAAATGTCGAATTTGTTTATACATGCTAGTGGAAGCATATAAATGAGTATAATCTGAAACTATTCAGCTGGTATCAGGTTTAATTAAATAAAATATTTTTAAACCAAAGACACATAACTATTGTCATGTATTTACTGAAGCAAAGAAATATATTTAACAGCAGTAAAGAAAACTATACAATTGATGTAAATCAGATATGGGTTATTCTTTTAATTTTGTCTAATTAAGTGCCAGCAGACGCGGTTAAACTTAAGAAATAAATTTTTTCATAACAATGAGTATTATATGTAGAGGTTTTGTTTTATATAATTTATTGATTTTTGATTAGGTTAAATTTACAAAACATAAGAAAATCAAATTAGTAATAAAATTATAAAAGATCTTGAAATATGAAAATATAGAAATTAAATAGGATTAGATACCCTAGTAAACTTTTTTGTAAAAGATAATTATTAACTTGAACAGTACACTCCAAGAGTAAAAATCAAAAATTTTGGCTGTTTATTTTCTAATTAGAGGAATATGTGGTTTAATTTGATAGTACGCGAAATACCTTACCTATTTTTGATATAATCAAGTACTGCATGGTCGTCGTAAATTTTGATTTATTATCAAAATTAAATTCTTAATAGAAAAAAGTCAGATGATATGGTCTTAATGAATAGGGATTACACGTATTACAATTATTAGAGTAATATAACTATAATAATGGAAATGATTTAAAAAAATCATCGAAAGAGAATTTAATAGTAATTAAACATAGAATAGTTTAATGAATAAGTTCAAATATGAGTACAAATTGCCCGTCGCCTTTATCAATTTTAAGATAGAGTAAGTCGTAACATAGTGGGGGAAAGGGAACTTTTCCCTGATTTAAATGGATCAGTTTTATTCTTTTTTTTCCGTTCTATTATTAATATCAGTTTTTATGACTATATCTTCTTATAATCCTATACACTCTGTATTTTGATTAGTAATTGTATTTTTGCAAAGCTCAATATTTCTAATAAGTTTGTCTTATGAGTTTTTAGGGTTTATGCTAATAATCATTTATGTAGGAGCTATAGCTATACTTTTTTTATTTGTTATTATGATGCTAGATATTTTTCAGCTTAGTAAAATTTCTAATTTCAATAATATTGTACCCATAACTCTACTATTAATGTTTCAATTATTATTCTACAACCAGATCAATGAAAACGATTTAAAAATTAATCACGTGATAGATTGGTTTGTTTTAAAAAGCTCACATGTAGATATGATTAGTGAGACCTTATATAATGATTTTGGAATAGTATTTATTATTATAAGTATATTACTATTGGTAGCAATGGTTGGTGCAATTATTCTAACCCTAGAAACTAATGAAATAACTAAGAAACAAATTCTAGTTAGTCAACACCAGAGAAACAATTCGTGAACTTAGAAATAATTGTAATGTTTATATTTCTATTAATAAGTATAGGACTTTCTGCTATTATATCATTAGCTTCCTATATTTTGAGTGAAAAGTCTCCAGATAAAGAAAAAGTATCAGTTTATGAATGTGGATTTGATCCTTTCCATAACCCAGGAGAACCTTTTTCAATAAGATTCTTTTTAATAGCCATACTATTTTTAGTTTTTGATTTAGAAATATCTTATTTGTTCCCTTGATCTAATGGTACGTTTTCAATTAATGGAAAAGGGCAAATATTAATAGCCTTATTTATTGCAATACTAATTATAGGATTAGTTTACGAATGAATAAAAGGTGGTCTTGAATGAGAATAATGATTGTAGAGTTACATTTTTTACCTATAGTAATATTTAGTTTAAGTTTATTGGGAATAATGATAAATAGAACTAATATTATATTGTTGTTAATTTGTATTGAAATGATGCTATTATCAATATGTCTAAATTTTTTGATTATAACTCATTCCCTTGATAATATTTTAGGATTAGTAGTAGTTATATTTATAATTACTGTAGCAGCAGTTGAATCAGCAATAGGGTTGTCTATAATGATTTCCTTTTACAAAGTAAAAGGATCAATTAGCATAAGATTTTTAAATATATTAAAAGGATAATGAAAATAATATTTTTTACTATTTCTGAAATAATAAAGTTTTTCATTGTTATAGTTCCTGTATTAATATCCGTAGCTTACCTAACATTAGGGGAAAGAAAAGTCCTAGGATATACTCAAACTAGGAAAGGACCTAATGTTGTAGGAATCTACGGATTACTCCAACCTCTAGCAGATGGTCTAAAATTGTTTTCCAAGGAAATGATTATCCCGAATCACGTAAGTTTATTTCTATATTTCTTTGCTCCTATATTAGCATTAACTTTGGGACTGTTAGTATGAGCGGTATTACCTTTAGGTTTTTCTTTAGTTCTAAGTGATATTCAATTAGGAATATTACTAATATTTGCTTTGTCTTCTGTAGGAGTTTATGCTATATTGATATCAGGATGGTCTAGTAATTCCAAATATGCTTTTATAGGAGCTTTAAGAGCTGCTGCCCAAATGATTAGTTACGAAGTATCTATAGGATTAATTATAATTTCTGTTATTTTGTGTTCCAGCAACTTTAACTTAAGTTCGATAATTAATGCACAAAATCAAGGAATATGATATTTATTCCCTTTATTACCAGCGGCTCTTATGTTTTTTATTTCATGTTTAGCAGAAACAAATAGGGCTCCCTTTGATCTAACAGAAGGAGAATCCGAACTAGTGTCAGGATATAATGTAGAATATTCTTCAATGTCATTTGCCCTGTTTTTTTTAGCCGAGTATTCTCATATAATATTTATGAGTTTTTTATTTGTGGTTATGTTTATGGGAGGTTATTCTATTATGGGATTTAACCTATCGTTATCTTTATTTTTAAAAACCGGATTTATAATCTTCTTATTTGTCTGAGTTAGGACTTCTTTCCCAAGATTGAGATATGATCAATTAATGACTTTACTTTGAAAAACATATTTACCTCTTAGTTTAAGTTTCATTATTCTAGTAAACTCAATATTGTGATTAATTAATGCTACTTCTATTTCTTTATGAATATAATTAGTTTATTTATTATTCCTTTTTTAGCTATAACAAATATTATTTTTATTAATAGAGAAAAAGAAGAATTCTTAAACAAATGTGGTCTATTCTGATCCTTAATCCAAACCCTTTTATTTTGTTTTCTAATAGTCCATTTTTCAGATTATCAAAGTTTCCAGTTTATGTTTCTATTACAATGATTCCAGACTGTTGGTATATTTTCTCTTTGAGGTTCAACAAATTTCGTTGTAGATGGTATTAGCATATTTTTCATAGGACTAAGTATAATATTGATACCAATATGTTTATTAATAAGTTGGAAAGCTATAGAAAAATTAAAAAAGGAATTTATAATATCCTTATTTTCTGTTTTGTTATTCTTAATGGGCGTATTCACAATCATGGACTTACTAGGTTTTTATATTTTATTCGAAACTATATTAATACCAATGTTTTTGATAATAGGAATATGAGGTTCAAGGGATGAAAAAGTAAAGGCAGCTTATTATTTCTTCTTCTATACTTTAATAGGATCACTATTGATGCTTATAAGTATATTCAAGATTTATTCTCTGACTGGTACAACAAACTATCACAGTTTGATGAATATTGAAATACCTACTCACTTACAGTATTGATTATTTTTAGGATTCTTTGCTAGTTTAGCAGTAAAAATACCTATGTTTCCCACTCATATATGGCTACCTCAAGCCCATGTAGAAGCTCCAATAGCAGGATCAGTTTTATTAGCTGGAATTCTGTTAAAATTAGGAGGATACGGATTTGTTAGGTTTTCCAATCCTCTATTTCCAATAGCCTCAGAGTACTTCACCCCTGCTATACTAACTTTAAGCCTCATAGCAATAATTTATGGTGCTTTCACCACTTGTAGACAAACTGATATCAAGAGGTTAATTGCTTATTCTTCAGTATCCCACATGGGATTAGTTACATTAGCAATATTTATTCACTCTTTAGAAGGATTAGTGGCTTCAATTATTATGATGTTAGCTCACGGACTAGTAAGTTCAGGTTTATTTATGACTTCTTCTGTTTTATATACTAGATTTCATACTAGAGCTATAAAATACTTTAAAGGGCTAACAGCTTCGATGCCTATTCTATCAACCATCACCTTCATGTTGATACTAGGTAATATTTCTTTTCCAGGAACTTTAAATTTTATAGCCGAGTTTTCTTCTCTATTAGTAGCTACATCTTATTCCTTTATAGTGGGAATAGGAGTATGTTTTGGTATTATAATAGGAACTGTTTATTCTCTTTATATGTATAACAGAATTTATTTTGGAACTATGTCCCAATCATTATTTCATATAAGAGACATAGCTTCCTTCGAATATAATAGTTTCTTACCATTAATTATTCTAACTATAATATTAGGAATACTACCTAATTATTTAATCTACTCTCTTTTAGTTAGTTTATTTATGAATATTAGTCTATAAGACTTATTTATTTATGAGAATAAGAAAAGAAAACCCTATTTTCACACCTATTAATTCTGCTCTAGTAGATTTACCGGCTCCAGCAAGTATTAGCTATTTCTGGGGGTTTGGATCTCTATTAGGAGTTTACCTAGTTGTTCAGATATTAACAGGAATTTTTTTAGCAATGCATTACTGCGCGGATGTATCATTAGCATTTTCTTCAGTTGCTCACATAACAAGGGATGTTAATTATGGATTTATGCTAAAATACTTACATGCTAATGGGGCCTCAATACTATTTTTATGTATTTATATACATATAGCAAGAGGTCTATATTACGGTAGTTACTTAAGACAACACTTATGATTTTCGGGAGTATCACTATTTTTGTTAATGATGGTTACAGCCTTCATTGGATATGTTTTGCCCTGAGGTCAAATGTCCTTTTGAGGAGCCACAGTAATTACTAATTTTCTATCTGCTATACCTTATATAGGTATTGATATAGTACAATGAGTCTGAGGGGGGTTTAGTGTAAGTAACGCTACCCTAAACAGATTTTTTAGTTTACACTACTTATTTCCGTTTATTATAGCAGGTTTGATATTAGTTCATTTTATATTATTACATGTATCAGGGTCTAACAGTCCAACAGGATTAAATGCAAATACAGATAAAGTTCCTTTTCACGTCTATTTTGTTACAAAGGATGTTTATGGTTTCATAATTATGGGAATTATCCTATCTCTATTAGTATTCTACACCCCAAATTTATTAGGAGACCCTGAAAACTTTATCAACGCAAACCCTCTTGTTACTCCTGTTCATATTATGCCTGAGTGATACTTTTTGTTTGCATACGCTATATTAAGAGCAATCCCAAACAAACTAGGAGGTGTTATTGCTTTAGTAGCTAGTGTATTAATCCTAGCTTCCTTACCATTTGTTCATACTAGTAATTTAAGAGGATTGACTTTTAGACCTTTAGGAAAATTATTCTATTGATTATTTATGGCTAATTTCATTCTATTAACATGAATAGGATCGAAACCAGTTGAAGATCCTTTTATATTTATCGGACAGATTTCAAGCATTTTCTATTTTTCTTATTTTCTAATATTCGTTCCTCTGCTGGGTTTATTAGAAAATAAATTAATATTTAAAAATTATTAAAATAGCGCTTGCGCTCATACATATGAATCAATATATAACAAGATGAATATTTTCAACTAATCACAAAGATATAGGAACCTTATACATAGTTTTCGGGATGTTTTCTGGTATGGTTGGTACAGCTCTTAGTATGTTAATCAGACTAGAACTAGCCGGGCCAGGAGCTATGTTTGGGGATGATCATTTATACAATGTAATCGTAACAGCTCACGCCTTTGTTATGATATTTTTCCTAGTAATGCCAGTATTAATAGGGGGATTTGGTAATTGGTTTGTACCATTATATATAGGAGCCCCAGACATGGCATTCCCTAGATTAAATAATTTAAGTTTTTGATTATTACCTCCAGCATTGCTACTATTATTAGGCTCATCTTTGATAGAACAAGGAGCAGGAACAGGATGAACTGTATACCCTCCCCTATCTGGTCCTCAAACTCATTCAGGAGGATCTGTGGATTTAGCTATTTTTAGTTTACACTGTGCAGGTGCTTCATCCATTATGGGGGCAATAAATTTCATTACAACAGTTATAAATATGAGAGCACCAGGAATGACTATGGACAAAATGCCTTTATTCGTGTGATCCGTTTTTATAACAGCAGTATTATTACTTTTATCTTTACCAGTATTAGCAGGAGCAATAACTATGCTATTGACTGATAGAAATTTTAATACCACATTTTTTGATCCTGCAGGAGGAGGAGATCCAATTCTATACCAACATTTATTTTGGTTTTTCGGACATCCAGAAGTATATATTTTAATAATCCCGGGATTCGGTATAATATCACAAATAATTCCAATATTTTCTTCTAAAAACCAAATATTTGGTTATTTAGGAATGGTATATGCCCAATTGGCAATAGCATTCTTAGGATTTATAGTCTGAGCTCATCATATGTTTACAGTAGGAATGGATGTTGATACAAGAGCCTATTTCACCGCAGCAACTATGATCATAGCAGTTCCAACGGGAATTAAAATATTTAGCTGGCTAGCAACTATGTATGGAGGAAAGTTAAAATTCGAAACTCCAATGTTATGAGCAACAGGATTTATTTTCTTATTTACTTTAGGAGGATTAACAGGAATAGTTCTAGCTAATGGTTCTCTAGATATTTTATTACATGATACTTATTACGTGGTAGCCCACTTTCATTATGTCCTTTCTCTAGGAGCCGTATTTGCTATGTTTGCAGGTTTTTATTTTTGATTTGGAAAAATTACGGGATATTCATATAATGAAACCTATGGAAAAATTCACTTCTGAATTACATTTATAGGAGTAAATCTGACATTCATGCCACAACACTTCTTAGGATTAGCTGGAATGCCTAGAAGATACTCAGATTTCCCGGATAGCTTTGCCACATGAAATTTAATTAGCTCATTAGGATCTGTGATTTCAATTGTAGGAGTATTATGGTTTGTATTTATTATTTACGACGCCTTTGTTAGAGAGGAGAAGTTTGTAGCATGAACAAACAGTGATTATAACACAAATACACTAGAATGAATATTTAATTCTCCTCCAGCTCTACACACTTATAATGAATTACCTTTTATCTTTCAACCAACAAAATAGCGCCTGCGCATTTAGGAAGGTTTTTAAAATTTTTAA
>Ga0163110_10000823_pt1 | contig 15179 bp, 10 predicted proteins | sample CRUFie1St17metaG_FD_108703 | JGI IMG/M metagenome (GOLD analysis project Ga0163110, IMG submission 108703) | Marine microbial communities from the Costa Rica Dome - CRUD Field 142mm St17 metaG | ecosystem: Environmental > Aquatic > Marine > Oceanic > Photic zone | place: Costa Rica: the Eastern...
AGCGCCCGGAACAGGAGCAGGTGCCGGAGCAGCGCCCGGAACAGGAGCAGGTGCCGGAGCAGCGCCCGGAACAGGAGCAGGTGCCGGAGCAGCGCCCGGAACAGGGGCGGGAGCTGCAGCACGTTGAGTTTCGGGAGCTGGCGCAGCACCTCCAGGGGCAGGTGCACCACCTGGAGCCGGGGTACCGCCGCCTTTACCGGGCAGGCTAATACGAATGGTTTGTTTGGCGTCCGGTTTGGGTGGCAGGCCAATGCGTACGGTGGCCTTCTTTTGTGTCGGCGCGCCAGGAGCGGGCGCGGGCGCAGCACCTGGAGGAGGAGCGGCTCCGGGTGGTGGTTGCGGTGCGGGTGGCGCTGACATGTCGGACGGTGGATGCAGTGGCTGAATAATTTCAGCCAAGTCCTTCGCTTTAATTTAGCACAGCCTTGAAGGCGAGCAAGACTAATCAATTCGCCGAACGCCTACCCTTAGGTCCAGTCAATAGAACTCCCGGCGATGATTGTGCTACAGTAGGCGCAGGCTTAGAGGAGTTCGTTTTTGGCGATCAAGTTTTCCTTTTGAATTCAAACCAGTCGACCTCTTTGAGGACCACACACCGCTGTGGTCGCTGACGCTAATGGGTCTATAAGTCGTTGATTTGGTTTTGTTCAGCAGAAAGAAATACGACCCACAACAGGGCGTTGAAAAGGAAGCCGTTTATCCCGAATCTGGTTTACAGGGCCAGTGCCGCCAGATCCAGATCCACAGCACCAAATCCCGCCAACACGCATCCCAGCACACGCCGTGTGAAACCAAAAGTTGCCCTGTGCCGCCGGCCCGATACACTCCGACCAGTGAGTGACGACCAACCCAGTTCCCCCTCGCCGCGTTTGATCAGTTACCTGTGCCCGATCTACGGCCTGTTTACCATCGCCGATTCGATCGGCAAAAAAATTATTTTACTGGTCCTTATCCTAATCCAGTTGCTGGTTGGTCTGGGGGTTCTCTGGGCTGCGGGCTGGGTGCGACTGGAATGGGATGGGCACGGCGCTCCCGGCGGACTGCGCTGGATGCAGGCCGCGCCTTCCGATGCCAACTGGGCATATTCGGACCGCAATCCCAACGAAAACGACCCAGCGTTCTGGCCCGGCTATCGCGGCGCCCAACGCGATGGGGTCTACTCCGGCCCGGCCATTCGCACGGACTGGGACAATGCACCGCCCAAGCAAATTTGGAAAACCGTGGTGGGCGCCGGACACGCCAGCATCACCATCGCCAAAGGCCGCCTCTACACGCTGGAACAGTGGGATCAAGGAGAGGTCGTCACCTGCTACAACCTCACAGACGGCCGCGGGCTTTGGCGGCATCAATATGATGGCGAATTTGATGACTCCTATCACATGGGCGGCGTAGGCCCGCGCACGTGCCCAACCTATGATGACGGCCGCCTCTACACCCTCGGTGCCGAAGGCCAGCTCCATTGTCTCGATTCCGATACCGGCAAACTGCTTTGGCATCTAAACATCCATGAACGCTTTGAAACCCGCAACCTGATGTTCGGTACCTGTGCCTCACCTTGGGTGGAAGACGACGCCCTGATAATCACCACCGGCGTGCGCGCACGCGGCAATTCCACCTTGGTAGCCCTCAACAAATTGTCCGGCGAAATTCTTTGGGAAGCTGAAGCCGAAAACCAGGCTTACATGTCCCCCTTTACCGCCACCGTGGCCGGCCAAAAACAAATCATCCTTGGAGCCGCCCGCGAGATGCAGGGCCGTTCGTTGAAGGATGGTAGCCTATTGTGGTCTGTCCCATGGAACATCAACTACAACAACAACATCTCCCAACCCGTGGTAATCGATGAACAGCATCTGTTCGTCAGCGGCGGCTACGGACACGGCTGCGGCCTGATTAAATTCACCGAGGAAGATGGTGCGATCAAAGCTGAGTTCATCTGGGAGAACCAACACCTGAAAAACAAATTCACCAGTTCCGTGCTCCATGAGGGACATTTGTACGGATTGGACGACGGCGACAGTGATGACGTCGCACACCTCGTCTGCCTCGAAGCCGCCACCGGCAAGGAAGTGTGGCGCGGCGATAACTACGGCCATGGCCAGGTCCTCCTCGCCGAGGGCCACCTCGTCATCCAATGTGAAACCGGCGATATTGCCCTCGCCGTTGCCTCCCCCAATGGCCATCAGGAAATCGCCCGCCTGCCGTCATTGAACGGTAAGACTTGGAACAATCCCACCCTCGCCGGCGGTCGCTTGTACGTCCGAAACAGCCGGGAAATGATCTGCTACGATATCGCCCAAGGCTCCGAAGGCGGCACTACCGCCCTACGCGTCACCAAGTCCGAAGGCCTCACCATTCTCGGTGCCGCCTTCCTCCTCATGAACAGCCTCGGATGCCTCGGGATCGGTCTGGCGTCATTGCGAAAATAAAACCCCCCCGGCATTCTCCAGCCACCAACTATTGGGCTCAATCGTCAGACGTATTCCACCCAGATCCTTCACACTCAACACGGTAGCATTGCTTTTCCGCAAGCGTGCCAGCCACTGGGTTGACGCCCGTTCTGTTACGGGAAACTGACTGTCCTGCACCACAATCACCTTCGGGGCCACCTGCCGCAGGAATCCCAGATCCATTGGCAAGCTACGGTCCGGCACAGACAACGCCAACACATCCGCCTGCAAATCCATGTCCTTGCGCATCAACGCTTGTCGTCCATCATGCCCCAAATCCGACAGTAGCAGTACGGTCATCCCATGAAATTTTCCACGCAACACCAGCGCATCATCCGTACTACGCGGGAAATCTTCTCCCTGTGCCGGATGTATCACATCCCAACGCCCCACCCGATCACCCGCCACCAACTCCAAGCCAGTCACCTGTTTGCCCACCGGAGATGAACTCCGTGACTGGGCCCGGTAAACCTGACGAAGCAAGCACGCTTCTTTCAACATCTGCAACCCCCCAGCATGATGCGTCACGAGATGCGTTACCACACAGTGATCCAACTCATCCACTCCCCGCACGCGCAATTGCTGCGGCACCACCATTCCCGCCATCCACTCATCGCCGCAATCGACCAATAGATCCTCCCCTTCCACGTGCACCATCGGCCCTTGCGGCAGAAAGGTCATCCGCACCACAGCCCGATCTTTCTGCCACGCCAACAGCAACAAGCCGGCAAACATTCCTACTCCTAAAAACATCCACCGCCGCCGCGCCGAATGCCATGCCCAGCCTGTACCCAAGCCAAACAACACACCATACCAACCAGCCATCATCCATCCTTGAGGCGAACGAACGTACTGCCAACCGCCCGGCAACTCAGCCGTCCATTGGCTGATCGCCATCATCGCGTTCATAAAAAACCACGCCGCGTGATTGAACCAAACCGAAACCGGCTCCAGCCATACACCCAGCAGTAAACTCCCGAGGCAACTTGCCAGAGCCGCCATACCACACACCACCACTGGTACATTGGCCAGCAGCGCTACTGGGTTGAAGAGATTGAAATGGTGCGCCACCAGCGGCATGGAAGCCAGCCAAGCTCCAGCCGAAACCGCCAAGGCTCCCAGAAACCAACGGGATGCCCCAAATAATCCCTGCTGCCAACGGGACCACAACAGCCTCGGCAAATAGGGATCCGGCCGCGCCTGATTCTCCAGCCATTGCGCCACCTGCGGTACCACGCAAGCCAGGCTGAACACCACAACAAACGAAAGTTGAAAGCTGGCGCGAAAGATTTGCTGAGGATCCCATAGGAGAATCAAGAACGCCGCCAGCCCCAACGAGTTCAACACATTCACTGGCCGCTTAAGCACCCAACCACCCAAGAGCAGCGTCATCATCACCGTTGCCCGTACGGCCGATGGCTGCCAGCCCGTTGCTCCGGCATAAAACCACAACAACGGAATCACCAACGCCGCCGCGCCTTGTCGGCCGAGGCGGCATACACGTAGCAATCCGAGCATAATTCCTGCCACCAACGCCACGTGCAACCCCGAGATGGCAAACAAATGCATTGTTCCCGACTGCATGAACGAGGCCGCCACATCTCCCGATAACCCTGTGCGCCATCCCAACGCCATGGCCCACAACAATTCCACGGCCAGATCATTCTCCGGTAACCCCCTGCCCAGGGTGGCCCGGCCCCATGTCTGAAAAAGTTCGCTCCAAGAAAGCTCCCTGACCGATGGCGTCACCTTATATTCCGAAACCGCGTCGGTTTGTAATTCATGATAGATAGCCTGCCTTGCCAGTTGTTGTTTGCGATCAAAGAAACCCGGAGCTACCGCAGGCCGAGGCGGTGCCAAGACGCCATCCACCGTTATCCGTTTCCCTTTTGAAATAGTTCCGCTCAAGGAATTCGTACCCAACACCATCACCCGTCCAACTGCCGCTCTCCATACCCCGTTGGTTTGGGCGCGTTCGAGCTCCATCGAGACTTGAAGACGCGTGCCCGAGGTCGTTCTTTGAATCCGTGGCACGGAGAGAACCGTGCCTTCCACCCGGGCAATGGCCCCGGCATCCGGCACCCAATGCCGCAGGTCATTTGGAGATGAGGGCGTGGTTTGCCCCGCATAATTAGCCCACCCCAACAGAAAGATCCCCAATCGCCAACAAATCCCGCGTCCCAATTCCGCTCCCTGCGCTCCCCACCCGGCCAGATTTTCATGACACAATTCTCTTTGCCATAACGCCATGGAAAACAACCGATGCATCCACCAACACCAAGCCCACCCCACAACCACGCCTGCAACACCCGCCCAAAGCCAGTGAACCGGCAGCGTTGTTTCGTTTCCAACCAACACACCCCCAAGATAATAGCCAGCTACACGCAAGGCGGGATGGTTCATGTACTCAATACTAGCATTAAGGATATATTTGGCAAGTTGGGTGTTTTTGCGTAGCTTGCGCCGGTGCTCAAGTTGGGTGTAAATATTGACCATGTGGCGACCTTGCGGGAGGCTCGGTATCGTGGCCAATCCGCCAGCGAACCATGCCCGGTGGAGGCGGCCATCATCTGTGAAGCAGCCGGCGCACACGGCATCACCGCTCATCTGCGGGAGGATCGTCGTCATATTCAGGATGCCGATGTGCGCGCACTGCGCCGCCGCATCGGCACCCGACTGAATCTCGAAATGGCCATTGCGCCAGAAATTGTCCGGTTTGCCCTGAAGCTGAAGCCAGATATCGTCTGCTTGGTTCCCGAAAAACGCCGAGAAGTCACCACCGAAGGTGGACTGGAAGTGGCCCGGCAACTGGTCTCGGTAAAGCGGGTCTGCACGCGCATGCGTCGGGCGAAGATTGAGGTGAGCCTGTTTATCAACCCGGATGCCCGGCAGGTGGATGCCGCTGCGGAAGCCGGCGCCCAATTTATTGAGCTGCATACCGGCCAGTTTGCTGAGCATCATGGCAACGCCCGCAACCGGCGCCGAGAATTGAACCGGCTAATTTCCGCGGCCAAGCATGCCCACTCGCTTGGCTTGCGGGTGAATGCCGGTCATGGACTGAATTACGAAAATCTTTCAACCCTCCACGCTGTGCCCCATCTGGAGGAGTTGAACATCGGCCACAGCATCATTAGTCGATCCATCGAAACAGGACTGACCAAAGCCGTGAAGGAAATGCTACGCCTCATGAAGGGATATCGCGGCGGATGATTTTCGGCACGGGCATTGACATCATCGACGTAGCCCGCATTGGCCGCGTCCATTCCCGTTGGGGAGACAAGTTCCTCAAAAAATTCCTGCGGCCAGACGAGATTGAGTATTGCCTGCAACAGACTGACCCCTCTCCCAGTATCGCCGCACGCTTTGCCGGGAAGGAGGCGGTCAGTAAGGCGTTTGGTACCGGCATCGGCGAGAAGCTAAACTGGCATGATCTGGAAATTGTCCATCACGATCGCGGCCGCCCGATGGTGCATCTGCATGGCAAGGCGAAGGTGCTGTTGATGGAACTAGGCGGCAAGGCCGTGCATATCAGCCTGAGCCACAGCGATGGCCAAGCCGCAGCCATGGCCGTGCTGGAAGGGTAACTACGCCTCGTGCAAAGCGGCGATCACATGCCGCAGCATGCTCTCCACAAACTGCTGGTATGCAGTGTCTTCGAGCTTACCGCCGTTTTCCTCCACCACATAGAAACTGTCATTGGCACCACCTTTGGCCGTGTTGATGCGGGCCAACTCGATGGATAAACCGAGCGTGGTCAGGGTATGCGTCACGGCATATAGCAGGCCGATGTGATCCTCAGCCTCCAGATCGATCACGGTGAATTCTTTACTGGCGTGGTTATCGAAAAAGATGCGCGTGGGAATCCGCTCTCCACTGAGCGAGGTGTATTCCACGCCGGATTCTGGCAGTTGCGCAAAATCCAAATCCAAATTCTCGAAGGATTTCAGAGCTTTATTCAATCGCACGGCGAACTGCTCCCGTTGGTCCGCCTCCGGCAGGCCGCCGGTCCGCCCATCCGTCAGAAAGAAACGGTCGATCACAATAGAATCCTCTCGCGTAAAAATCTGTGCGCTGAGGATATTGAATCCGCATTCAGCCAGCACACCGGTCACACGACTGAACAGGCCCGGCCGATCCCAAGTGCAAATACCGACATTGGAGCAGCCCCGATCCAGATCGCGTTTCCAAATCACCGCCGGATCCAGCATCCGGTCTTCGTGCAAGACTTGTTGTTTGAAAAAATCGTGAACCAGCTCGATGTCCTCCACGATTTCATCCGCGGGCACCGTCCGGAAATAACGCGGCGGCAAATTATCAAAGTGCGCCTCGATTTCTTCATCGGGCAGTCGACCGGCAGTCAGCTTGCGCGCCTTGGTTTCAATTTCATCGCGGTACTCCTCTTCCGCCCGCGCGGCCTCGGGGTCCTGCCGGTAAAACGCGTGGCTCTTCCAATACAAGGTCCATTGCGTGATGTCCTTGAACCCGTTCCACAAATTATCCGCCGTGCCCAATGAATCCGCCAGCGTGTGGAGCATCAACATATTGAGATTCTCCTCGCTCTCCAATGTCTCGGCAAATTGCCGCACGACCTGTGGGTCTTCCAGATCACGCCGCTGTGCCACCTGCACCATCAGGAGATGATGGCGAATGATCAGCCGGAGACTATCCGTTGCCGCCTCATCCACGCCCATGCGATCCGCCACGTGTTCGGCCACACGTTCGCCTTCGCGTTCGTGGCGGTCGGTCTCGATGCCTTTACCCGCATCATGCAACAGCAGAGCAAGATACAGGGTGGCGGGCCGGTCGATTTCCTCAAACACCTCGCGATATTTCTTATACTCCTCCCAGCGCCCTTCCCACAGGCCATCAAGCTTTTCGATACAGACCAACGTGTGTTCATCCACCGTATACTGGTGAAAAAACTCGTGTTGCACCAGGCAGGTGAGGCGGCCGAATTCGGGCATGTATTTGCCGAGTAAATCCAGCTCATGCATCCGACGCAGCACATGCCCAACAGCACCGGGTTGATTGAGTATCTCCAGAAACGTCTCATGCACATGCGGATCGACGCGCAGCTTGCGATCCATGCGCCAGGCATTGTCACGAATCAATTGCGACAAATCCGGATGCAAGCGCACGCTGTGGCGTTGCAACAGCAGAAACACGCGCATAAGTTTGCGCGGCTGATCCTTGAACACCGTGCGTTTCACATAATTGATTTCGCCATCGGAAATCCGAAAGCCATCGATCACCTGCTCGGTACTACCGCGCATCCAACGGCCGATTGCCTGTTGCCAGCCGGGTCGTTCCACGATCGCAAGGCGGCGTTCAATGGCGCGCACGATCAGATCGATATTGCGGGCGTGCCGATAGTAATCGCCCATGAACGCCTCCAATCGTTTCGCGGGGGAACGGTTGGTGTAGCCCAGTTGCCAGGCGATCTTCGGCTGCACGGCCTTGGTCAGCGCATCAACCGGCCGGTCGAGTTGGTAATGCAGCTCATTGCGGGCACGCAACAGAAACGAATAAGCCGCCTCCAGTTTCTCTGCATCCGCTTTGCTGATTTGTTTTTCGGTTTCCAGATCCTCAACGAGCCGCAGACCGCATTTGAAGTGCATCATCCAGCGCAGGTTCTGATAATCACGCAGGCCACCGCAGCCATTCTTTATGTTAGGCTCTTGCATGGTCACGGCGTTGCCATATTTTTTGCGGCGCGCTGATTGATCCTCGATACGAAGGGCAATGTATTTATCGACGAACGGCTTCACGCATTTGTTGTCAACCTGCTGTTCCATCCGACCAAACAGTTCCGCCGCGCCAACAACCAACCGAGACTCGATGAGGGCCGTCTTAGACTGCATATCCTTGTTGGCCTCCTCCACGCAATCCTGCACGCGCCGCACGGAGTGCCCGATCTTCAGCCCCAAATCCCAAAGCATGTAGAGCACCGTATCGGTGACGCTCTGCAGATATTCATGCGGCTTGGCGCCACGCCACAATTGGTCATCACACAGGAACTGAATGTCGATATCGCTCTGCGGATTCAACTCCTCCCGGCCATAACCACCGATGGCAATCACCGCCATGAGCGGCGGCGCTTTTAAATCGCCCAACGGTGCCTGTTCCACCGCCGTAGTAAATAACTCGGCAATAATCGTATCCATCACAGCCGCCCGCGCCCGGCACAATTCACGACCCAGACCACCGCTCCGGTGAAGTTTTTTCAGCCGAGTGGATTCGTCCCTAAGAAACCGTTTGAAGCGTGGCAGTTCTCTGGAGGGAACGGCGCCTTCAGGCAAAGCCAACTGCTCTGCCGCCCGCGCCCTTACTTCCTCAGCCAGTGATGCCACCGCGCGTGGGTACCGCAAATTGTTCCGTATCAAAAGCCAAATAAGCCGGACTTGCCTCCGCTCCGCCTCACGCCTACCGTTCCGACGTGCATCCGGTAGCGTTTGATCTAAGCGGCGTCACAGTCCATTGGTACGGCATTCTGCTGGCCACCGGCTTCATGGTCGGCCTTTGGACGGCCGGCCGGCGCGGCATGCGCATCGGACTCAATGCCGAGGACATCTCGAACCTTATGCTCTGGATGTTCATCGGAGGCATCGCCGGTGCCAAGATCCTGTACGTCATCAATCACTGGGGTGATGACTCGTTCAAGAACCTGTTCATGCAACGCTCTGGCATGGTTTTTCACGGGGCGCTCTTCGGCACGGCACTCGCGGTCTGGCTGTTCACACTAAAAACGAAAATGCCGCTTTGGGCGACCTTCGACACGCTGGCGCCCAGCTTCGCGCTCGGCCACGCCTTCGGACGCATCGGCTGTTTCATGACGGGCTGTTGCTACGGCAAACCCTGCGACCTTCCTTGGGCCGTGCAATTCCCTGAAACTCACGGCACTCAATCCGCACATGTCCATCCTACGCAGATCTACGAGAGCGTGCTGAACCTCGCACTTTACGGCGCCTTGGCGTGGCTCTTTCGCAATCGCAAATTCAACGGTCAGGTGTTCGCCACGTATCTGCTCGCCTACGCCGTGCTGCGTTTAGCCATGGAATTCTTCCGGGCCGATGGTAGGGGCAGCCTGTGGTTTGGCACATTGACCTCCGGCCAAGGCATCAGCATCCTCCTCCTGATTGCCGGCGGCGCAATGTGGTATCTGCTGTCCACACGCGAAAAGATCGAGCCGGAACCTTCCGAGGAGCAATGAACCGGCGTGAGACACTGCGGGTGGAGATTTCCCAGCCCCAAACACGGCTGGACAAGTTTCTGCAAAAACAATTCCCCGACACCTCCCGCGGCACCTTTCAACGATTCATTCAGGATGGCGACGTGCGCGTGGATGGAAAAACGGTCAAAGCCACGCATCATCCGCGCGCCGGCGAAGAGATCGTCATCACTTGGCCCGATCCCGAGCCGACCGAGGCGCAACCGGAGGACATTCCGCTGGAGGTGTTGTACGAAGACGATCGTCTGCTCGTCATCAACAAACCCGCCGGACTCGTGGTGCATCCGGCCGCCGGCCATGCGCGCGGTACATTGGTAAATGCCCTGCTCCATCACTGTGCCGGACAACTGAGCGGCGTAGGCGGCGTGGCACGGCCAGGCATTGTGCATCGACTGGACAAGGACACCAGCGGCTGTCTGGTGGTGGCCAAGGACGACTCGGCCCATCACGCCTTGTCCGCTCAATTCGCCAATCGCAAAACCACCAAGATTTATCAGGCGCTTGTCTGCGGCCAACCGCGCAAGGAACGCCTCACGGTCAAGGCCCCGATTGCGCGCCATCCGGTGCACCGCAAAAAAATGGCGATCGTGGAGCGCGGCCGCGATTCGCATACGGATTTCCGTATGCTTGAGGCATTGCGCGATTCAGCGCTGGTGGAGGCCGCGCTGCACACCGGCCGCACGCACCAGATTCGTGTGCACCTCCAACATCTGGGATGTCCACTGGTGGGCGACCCGGTCTACGGGGGTCGCCCGGCCCGGCAATTTGCCCAATGCACCGGCTATGTAGCCCCGCGCCAGATGCTTCACGCCGTCGCGCTGGGCTTCACACATCCCCTTTCCGGGAAGAAAATGAAGGTGAATGCGCCGTTGCCGGCCGATTTTGTCGATGCGGTAAACTTTCTGAAGTCCCGCTAAAAAGGCCGAATTTCACCGTTTTTCTGCTTCCACCGACCCAACCCGTGCGCTATTCTCCGCGGCCCGTTTTATGGCGAAACTCACCGTTAACGATTTGGATGTGAAGGGTAAACGGGTGTTTACCCGCATGGATTACAACGTGCCGATGGCCGAACAGGACGGCGCGATGGTGATCAATGATGACACCCGTATCCGCGCCACACTCCCCACGCTCAAGGCGATGATCGATAAGGGCGCCAAAGTGATCCTCACCGCCCACCTCGGCCGGCCCAAGGGCGAGCGTGTGCCGTCCATGAGCCTCCGCCCTGTGGCCGATAAACTCGCCGAACTCATCGGCCAACCGGTCGCCTTTTGCGACCAATGCGTCGGCGAGGCCGTAACCGAAGCTGTGGATCAACTGCAGGAAGGCGGTTTGCTCCTGCTGGAAAACGTCCGTTACCACGCTGAAGAGGAAGCCAATGACGCCGCGTTCGCCGAGCAACTCGCCGCCAACGCGGATGTGTATGTGAACGACGCCTTCGGAGCCGCCCACCGCGCGCACGCCTCCACCGCCGGCGTGGCCAACGTGATCGCCGCCCGCGGCGGCCAATGCGCCGCTGGCCTCTTGATGGAGCGCGAACTGCAATTTCTCGGAGACGAACTCGATTCACCCGCCGCCCCGTTCGTCGTGATCCTCGGCGGCGCGAAGGTCTCCGATAAAATCAAGGTGATCGATCGCCTGCTGGAAAAGGCCGATACCATCCTGATCGGCGGTGCCATGGCGTACACGTTCAAGCTGGCCAAAGGCCTCACGGTCGGCAAATCGCTGGTGGAACGCGACAAGGTCGACGTCGCCCAAGCCGCCCTCGACAAGGCCGCCGAACGCAACGTTCAATTTCTCATTCCTTCCGACAACGTGGTGGCCGAGCCCAGCGAGATCGACGGCAAATTTGCCTTTGGCGATCATCGGGTCAATGATGATGAAAATATCCCCGATGACGTCGAAGGTGTAGATATCGGCCCCAAATCGGCCGACAGCTTCAGCGAAGTGATCAAGGGCGCGAAGACAATTTTGTGGAACGGCCCAATGGGCATCTTCGAGGATGACCGCTTTGCAAGCGGCACCTTTGCCGTGGCCCGTGCCGTCTGCGAGGCCACCGCCTCCAGTGCCAAGAGCATCATCGGCGGCGGCGACAGCGTGAAGGCACTGAACAAGGCCGGGCTCGGCGATCAGGTCACCTTCATGAGCACCGGCGGCGGGGCGAGCCTGGAATTCCTCGAAGGCAAGGAACTCCCCGGCGTCTCCGCCCTGTCCGACAAATAATTTTTCGCATGAACAAAGAACGTAAACTGATCATCGCCGGCAACTGGAAGATGAACAAAACCGTGGCCGAAGCCACGGACCTGGTGGAAGCCCTCGACCGCGACCTCGGCACACAGACCGATGTGGACGTGGTAGTATGCCCGCCGTTCACCGCGTTGGATAACGTGTCCGCCAAGCTCAAAAACAGCCTCATCAAGGTGGGCGCCCAGAACATGAGCGAGAACGATTACGGCGCGTTCACCGGCGAGATCAATGCCGGCATGCTGCGCGATCTGCGTGTACATTACGTGATCCTTGGCCACTCCGAGCGACGCGAGTACCAAAAGGAAAGCGATCCCCTGATCAATGCCAAGACCAAGGCCGCTCTGACCGCTGGCCTCAAGCCGATCGTCTGTGTGGGCGAAACCCTAGCTCAACGTGAAGCCAACGAAACCGAGTCCGTCGTCGGCCAACAGATTGCCGGCAGTCTGGCCGGTTTGGATGCTGAACAACTAAAGGACACCGTGATCGCCTATGAACCCGTCTGGGCCATCGGCACCGGCAAGACCGCCTCCTCCGACCAAGCGCAAGAAGTCCACGCCTTCATTCGCAGCGAGATCAACAAGAGCCACGGTGAAGAAGTCGCCAAGGCCGTCCGCATCCAGTACGGCGGCAGCGTCAAACCCGCTAATGCCGAGGAACTGCTTGGCCAGCCGGACGTAGACGGCGCCCTCGTCGGAGGCGCCAGCCTTGAAGCCCGCAGCTTTTCTGATATCATCAACAACACGCGTAACTAGAAAAACATCATGGATATCCTGAGTAAATTTCTCACTGTCGTTCTCTTTCTCAACTGCCTGTTCCTCATCCTGCTAGTGCTGGTGCAGCTGCCCAAGAAAGAGGCCGGCCTCGGCACCGCCTTTGGCGGCGGCACCACTGACGCGCTCTTCGGTGCTGGTGCCGGCAATGTGCTGACCAAGCTAACCAAGTGGAACGCTGTTTTGTTTCTCATACTCTGCCTCTTCCTATCCCTCCCCTTCATGCACCCGGATGATCTCAGCGATCAACTCGGCCAAGGTGGAGCGCCGACCACCAATACCAATGCCCCAGCTCAACAGGTACCCACCCCGATTCAGCAGGCTCCGTCGCTACCCCCTTCCGCACCCGTCACACCCACCGAGGAGCCTTCCGACACGGCCACCAATACCCCTTCCGTCACTCCGGAAGCGCCTGCGGAAAATAAAGAAGACAGCGAGGGCGAATAGCTCTTATTCCACACGCTCGCGGATGAAGTTCACGCTGTCGCGCGGGATGGCATCAATCAGGCGGCGGGTATAGGCCTCAGAAGGATTTGCGTATATCTCCGCAGCGCAGCCTTGCTCAATAATCCGCCCGCCTTCCATCACGGCCATGGTATCAGCCATGAATTTCACCACGCTCAAGTCGTGGCTGATAAAAATGTAGGTGAGATTGCGTCGGAGTTGCAGTTCCTTGAGCAGATTCAACACCTGCGCCTGCACGGAGACATCCATCGCGCTGACGGCCTCGTCACACACAATAAATTCTGGCTCCAGCGAAAGCGCACGCGCCACGCAGATCCGCTGGCGTTGACCACCGGAAAATTCATGCGGATAGCGGCGCAGGAATCGCGCATCCAGCCCCACCTCATCTAGCAACGCCGCCGCGCGGTCACGGCGTTCGGCGTGATGCCGACCAATGCCGTGTACGGCCATCGGTTCCGCCAGTGCCTGCTCGATGGTGAGGCGCGGATTGAGCGAGGAATATGGATCCTGAAAGATGATTTGCATCCGCTTGCGCAACGGCAGCATGGCTGCCGCGTCGAAGCCGGCAATTTCTTGGCCGGCAAATTGTACACTGCCCTCAGTGGGCGCCACGAGATTCAGAATAGCACGGCCGGTGGTCGTTTTACCGCAGCCCGATTCGCCCACCAACCCGAGCGTGCTGCCGCGCGGCACGGTGAAGCTAATGCCGTCCACCGCCTTCACCACCCCTTTCGGCGCAGAAAAGAACCCGGCGCGTTCTGGAAAATGCACCTGCAGCCCGCTCACCTCAAGAAGCAGATCGTTTTCATCAATCTCCTGATCGGCCACTTGCTGCAGGGATTCAATGTGCGCGGCGGCATCCGGCTTTTCGCTGAGTTCCACCTGGCCGTCCACCTCCATTTCATCTAGGTAATCGGAAACTGTCGGCAGCACTTTGAACGTGGATTCCAAACGCGGCCGACAGGCAAGCAGACCTTTGGTATAGGGATGTTGTGGATGATCAAAAATGGAAAGCACATCGCCCTGTTCCACAATGTGGCCGCGATACATCACCACCACGCGATCGGCCAGCTCGGCGATTACGCCGAGATCGTGTGTAATGAAAATTACAGATACACCAAGGTCCGCCTGCAGCTCTCTAAGTAGCCGAAGAATCTGTGCTTGCACGGTGACATCAAGCGCAGTGGTGGGTTCGTCGGCAATAAGCATTTCTGGATCTGTGATCAACGCCATGGCAATCATCACGCGCTGGCGCATGCCTCCAGAGAATTCATGTGGATAAGAATGAATACGTTCGGCGGCATCTCTTATTCCCACCTTTTCTAGCATCGCAATGGCTTTCTTTAACGCCTCCTCGCGCTCGGCCAAGCCATGAATCAGGAGCGGCTCGATGAGTTGCTCAGAAATGCGCAGGTACGGATTGAGCGAAGTCATCGGATCTTGAAAAATCATTGCGATACGCTTGCCCCTGATTGCACGCAACTCGCGTGGCGCACACCGAATCAAATCGCTACCATTAAAGTGGGCGCTTCCACCCTCTATTCGTCCAGGCGGCTGAGGCACTAAGCCCATCAGTGAATGCACGGTAACAGATTTCCCCGAGCCGGATTCTCCAACGATGCCGAGTATCTTACCCGGTGCCAGATCGAATGATATGCCATCAACTGCCTTGACCACGCCATCACGTGTGTGGAACCAGGTTTTAAGATTTTCAACTTCAAGGATAGCCATAGATCAGTCCTTAGAAATTCTAACATCCAGTGCATCACGCAAGCCGTCACCTAGAAAATTTAGTGAAAAGAGGGTAACTGCTAATACTGAACCGGGAAAAATCATCAACCAGGGAAATTCCTCAAGCACTTTGGATCCATCTCTAATTAGCAACCCCCACGAGCTCATTGGTGGCTGCACCCCCAATCCAAGGAAACTAAGAAAAGCCTCAAGAAGCATTACAACCGGAATCGTTAGAGTGGTATAAACAATCACCGGCCCAAGGCAATTAGGTATGATGTGGCGCCAAATAAT
>Ga0163110_10000824_pt1 | contig 15171 bp, 19 predicted proteins | sample CRUFie1St17metaG_FD_108703 | JGI IMG/M metagenome (GOLD analysis project Ga0163110, IMG submission 108703) | Marine microbial communities from the Costa Rica Dome - CRUD Field 142mm St17 metaG | ecosystem: Environmental > Aquatic > Marine > Oceanic > Photic zone | place: Costa Rica: the Eastern...
CATTCTTTGTAAGAATATGGATTAACCTCTCTTAATCCAGATAGTTTTAATCTATGGAAAATGTCGTCATCATCTCCTCCGTAGTTTTTTCTACTTTCATCAAAACCTAAAACTTCTAAAAAATCTTTTTTAGAAACTAAAAGGTTACCATAGTTAATGTTATCTAAAATTCTTTTACTTTTCGATGCCATGCTTTCTTGGCACCTGTTGGTTACAAATGTTTGATTTGATTCAACAAATTCTGTCCATTTGTTTAAATAGTTCATTCCTAAGATAGTATCAGCATCATTAAAACATAAAATTTCTGATTTAGAAAAACATCCTCCTAAGTTTTTAGCTTCACTAGGGTTATAATAATCAACGTCTTTTACAAAAATCTCTTTTATTGATAATAAATTGGATGAAAAAATATCTTTGTATTTTCTGATGTGTTCTAAAAGAAGAGAGCTGAAACAATCATCAGTAGAATTAAAATTTACATAAATTAATTCGTAGTTAATTCCAACTTGAGAAATGTTAAATGGAAAAGTTAAGGAAAAATGATTAGACCTGTTTCTTATTCCTATAATAATGCTGGCTTTAATTTCACCCACAATATTTTCTTAATTCTTTTAGCTCAACTTTGGTCATTGAGCAAGTATGAGCGCCTTCAGTTTCACTTTGAAGGCTTTTATCTAATGTAAAATGTTTTTCGATTATTTTTGCTCCTTTGTCCACAGCATACTTACAAGCATCTATTCCTTCGGAATGATCAGAGTAACCAAGAAGTTTAGAATCAAATTTTTCAGGCATAAGATTTATGGCTTCCTCAACTGAATGAGGGTACTTGCAAACGCAATGTAAATAATTAATGTTATTAAAATTATTAAAAGGCAAAACTTTTTCGTTCCATTTCCCTAAAGAACAATAAGTATTTAGCCCTGATTCTATCATTTTAATGCATAGTTCGAAATTACTTTCAATTAACATGCTGGCTATTTTATTTATTTTTAAACCAGAATTTAAAATCCATTGAAACTTATCTTCATGAAAAGCGGATGCAAAATAATCAAGCCCTAAATTTTCGGAATACTCTTTAAGCTCTAAAAAAACTTCTTGAGACATAGATAGGTATTCCCACTTATGTCTATCTTTCCCTGGAAACTGATAAGTATCATAAATTTGAACTTTTACTGCATTAGCTCCATTGTCAGCAGATTCATCTATCATTTTTTTTGCTTTATCAATCGAACCTCCCCATTGACCGCATAGTTCTGATATTATATAAATAGACATAACTACGACCAGATAACTTTTCTTTCCTCAGGTTTATTTTCTAAAACATTTATGTCTTCTATTGTGTGAACATCTATTAAATCGCATACATAGACTCCGCAATTAGTGCTTAAATCTCTCTGCAAAACATATTCTCCATTAAAAATTCTAAATGCTGCATTTTGCATGAGATTAGAATCAACACTAAAAATCTCATCTTTTTTATTTTGAATTAAAAGATCTATAGCTTCATCGAGATCAGCACCTTTTATTTCTGGAGAATTGGGCTGTAAGGATATCCATATATCAGGCTTATCAACTTTGTAAATTTCTATTGCAGCTTGTCTTATCGCAGCTTGTTTAGGGGAATCGTCTGTAGATGTAGCATCGCCCCTAAAAATAGGAAAAGCTCCAAACTTTTGAGCTATTTCCAGAATTTGCATACTGTCAGAAGAAGCATATGTCTTGATGTCATATTTACTTTCTTTGCATGCTTGAATAGCCCAGTATATCATAGGCTTACCCCATAAGTTATGTATATTTTTTCCTCTTAATCTTTTGCTGCCACCTCTGGCAGGAATAATAGCAGCAATATTCATTATATATTATTTTCGTAGAAATGATTTATTATTTTTCTTGAAGAGTTGCCTGTAAATAGATAGCGTTCTATATAGTAATCAAAGTCGGGGCTCCTATCAAGTAGTTTTTTAATTCTAATTTCATTTTTATTATTACTATCAAAATTACGCTTTATATTGATAACTGATTTTGATTTATAAAACTCAGGCAGCAATTGAGCAAAAGGTTTGATATTAAAATTTAGAACTTTCTTTTTTAATTTTATACATTCTTTTATCGAAGTAGAATCAAAATTTACAACAAAATCGCTTATAGAAATCAATTCCATACTATCATGAGGATACCAGGAAAAATCAACTAAATGAAGATCTGAATTGGCAGAGCAGTTATCTTTTCCTCTAGTTTTTGTTATTATTTTAAAACCCATTTTTTGAATTAACGAGCATAGATTATTTACATCTATATTATTATAATCCCTTGCTCTTGGCAGAGGCATAAATACATATTTATCAGATTCGTTTAAATTATATTTTTTAAAGATTTCATTTCTATTTAAAATCACATCGTACTTAGGACTACCAAGGAATAAAGATTTAGCATCTAATTCTCTTCCTGCTAATGAAGAAAAATATTTTGAAGGGAAAATGCAATGATCTATTTTCTCCCAATACATTTTGTGTCTAATATGAAAATCAGTCATATTGGTTAATATTACTAATTTTTCTATTTCAAACCTCTCAAAACCATCTCCTTCTACATTAAAAGTTATGCCATCTAGACTCCCTGAATCAGAGTTAATTAAGTTGAAAGAAAAAGTTTTTGAAAATTCTCTTAAAACATCTTTATATATATGAGGTGAGTTATATTTACCGCAAGACTGCCAATAGATGGTTGATTTAATTCCTCTCATATTACCTTCAATTATTAAGGGAATCATATATCTAATATGCGACATTTGCCTTAAGATAAAATTCATAATTTGTTAAAATATTCTATGAATGAGCTCAACCCATTAGGGATTAAATAATTTTTAACATTTTTAAACCCTGCGTTCACATTTGGTTTTGCGGCTTCAAAATCAGGAGGGTTATAAATAGATTTTTTATTAAGAAACAAATTAGCGCATCCCACATCAGTTGATATAATAGGAGTTTTTGTAGCAGCACATTCGGGTATTGCTTGAGGTCCTCCTTCACACCTTGAGCTAACTATATAAAGATCCAAGCAATTATAAAAAATATTTAACTCTTCAAAAGAGAGCATTTCTTTATATGTATAGGGGATGTTTTTTGATTTTAATCTATTAATCACATAATGCCTTCTCCATCCCGCAAGTAAAACATGTATTTTTTTGTTTTGTAGATGCATCTTTTCTACTATATCGCAAAATACATCTGGACCTTTAGATAATTTTGGCGAGACTAGATCATGACCTTCAGTATCTCTTTGGAAAGATCCGATATAAAAATTATCATCAGGCAGGTCAAAAGACTCAAGTGCAAATGTTTTATCTAGCGGTTTATAAATAAATCCATTAACCCACCAATGCCTGCAAAAAACTGGTTTTGAAAAAAGTTCTTTATTATCTCGATAACTTTGCTCAGAAACAAAATGTAAATAGTCCGATTTTTCATTAATTAATGAAAGTCGATCTTTATCTATCTTACAAGGATCGATATGATGTATTGTCGATATTACTTTTTTTGTAGATAATATGGGGTGATTATAATCGACAGTCCAAGGAGCTATTATCCACACGATATCAGCTTCGTATATTGAATCTGTGCATATGTTTGGAAGATGTTCGTAGAACTCAGATCTAAGACGATCACATATCCAGTTTTCTCCAGGTGAGTTTATGAAAATTTTCATTTAACCACACATTAAATTATAAAATTTTTCGCAACATGTAGTTGATGATAAATTATCATAATTTATCTTGCCACGATATTCCTTATAAGTAGCGACTAAAAGATTGAATTTAGATAGAAAACCTTCAAAGTCTCTAAAAATCTCTCCATGCAAAGATGCTAATTCATTTATTCCTCCGCCGTCTTCATGGTAAAGAATAGGTAAACCGCAAGAAGCAGCTTCTATATGGTGCATTCCCCCAGGTTCCCACCTGCTTGCAGTAACATAAACATCAAATTTGCGCAATAAATCTCCTAATTCTTTACCGCATGCTGGAGGTATCAAATTTGTCGAAGTTGGTTTATAAGAATTATTATGATTACCTATATAATAAAATTCAAAAGGGCATTCTGGATTATCTAAAATATATTGATCTATTTTCTGATAAATATCAAAACCTTTTAACCAATGGTCTGACCAATGATGAGTTACTAATTTTATTTTTTTTTCAAGACCTGAATGGTCTACAGGATAAAAATGATCATGATTGCATCCGTTTGTAATTACATCAGATTCTTTGTTTAAACCTAAGTCAGAAAAATAATTTTTAAGCCAATCGCTAATAAAAACAACCTTATCAGAAATAACAGTCATTTGATAAATTAATTCATCCATCCCTTGAGTGTTTTTTCTTTTGTCGCATTCATTAACTCTATAAAGAATTTTTACATTAGGGTTTTTTAACTTATAATTGTAAATTTCATTAATTCCTACTCCCTGCTCTCTCGGCCTAGGGTCTATCGTAAATATCCAATCAATATCTGGGACTAAATCATGAACTACAGTATGCCCTTTGCTTGTAAAACAATCAATCATTGATTGTAGAAATTGATTACCCCCACCCCATGGAGACTTCAATGGCAACCTATTAAAATAAATAATCATTACTTCATCCAAATTCTAGTTCCATTTGGAGATTTTTTTTCAGGTTCTCCTATAAATAGGTTAAGGTTTTTATCTAAATAATCTAAAAGGTCAGATCTTTCTTTTTTAGCAGAAGGCAGGTCTGGACCACCTTTTTCATCTTCATGTTTTACGAAGTTTTCCAAAAACAAGCCGCTTTTGTTCATTTGATCTATTAAATTTTTACTTGTAGATATGGGGCTGGGGACATGCTCTAAAACTTCGAATATAAATACAGCATCTAATTTATCTTCATAGGTAGGCAAACAATTAGGCTCAACAATTTTTTTAATAATTTTTAAATTGTCTAGCTTCCTAGATTCTTTAATTTGATTCAACCTCCATTCTCCAAAGTTTAAATGCTCGCAATCTACATCTGATATATATAAATTAATTTTAATATCTGGTTTTAGCATATTAAGAAGTAAAAAACTATAAGGAGCTGATCCACATCCATATTCACAAATAGAAACAGTTCTACCAATTTTGAATTGAGTATCTAGTCTCTCAAGTACATTTAGTAAATAATTTTGATATGCTCCAACGGATTGAGATAGCCTCATGCATTGTCTGAATGCACTCCACGCGCCTTGGTCTTTGTAAAATTTGAAAATAGATTCTTCAGATTCTCTTTCTTCTAAGTCCCAGATTTCTTCAAGATCCATTCCAGAAACAGCATCGCATGTTTTTGACCCAGGTAAATTTGGTTTTCTTCCAGTTTTTCTGGTTGATAATTCTATCGCTTCTTGGATAGTTACATTATAATAATCGCATAGATGTTGGAAATAAAATTCTATATTATTCATTTTGTTATTTTCATTAAAACTTCTCCAGCATTTTTTTCAGGATTTTTGTCCCCAAATAAATGCCCTCTAAATTCTATTAACTCACAATCAAAACCGTAATCTAATGACACTTCATTAACAACTGGTTTTACCTCAAACTTATTTGGGTCATAATCATCCCAAATAATATACCCTCCGTTTTTGACTAATTTTAAGCATATTTCAAAATCTTTCTTGATTACATCGAACTGTTCATGGCAACCATCTATGAAACATAAATCATAGCAATCTGAGTGTAAAGAAGTAATCATCTGATAATCAGACACATGCTTGAAATTAATTTTTTCTTTTTCTTTAAAATTTATTAAATCAAATATATCTTTGTTGGAAGCGAATGCAGGTTCGTAATTGATCGCTGTGTTACATTTTTCATCGAATGGAACTATATCAACCGTTGTGATTTCTTTTATTTCAGGAATCAAAGAAACTGCATAAGAAGCCGTACCTCTTCCAGTGCCAATTTCAAATAAGTTACTAGCATTTAAATATTCAGCAACAGCTTTTACGAAAAATGGCTGTTCCATTCCATACGCAAATTCAAAATTTTTAATATTTGGATTAGCTCTAGTTTTTGTCAAAGAACAAATTTCGGACAAATTATTTTTATCTTTCTCCCATTCGTAATTTATCTTTTTAAAAAAATCTTTTAAGCTATAGGTTTTCATTTAAATAATTTACTGTAAAGGGAAGCTGTGTTAGAGATTTTTAAGTCTAATCTAGGATCTATACTTTCAAACTCAAGGCATTTTAAAATTCCAGAAACTATTGTTTCCATGCAAACTTTAGGCGGGTTGTAAAGATCTACCATAGATCCGTAATCATAATCTTCCTCTATCTGAATAACTACCCCATCTCCTTTAACTAATTCATGAGTCCCGCCATTATGGCTGCAGACAACAGGCAAACCTGAAGCTAACCCTTCTACGACTGAATTTGGACAACAATCTAGCCAACAAAGATGAACCATTGCATCTGCCATTTTATAATATTTAGGCAGTTCACAAGGGTTGATCATTGGTAATGTAAATACATTTGGCATATCTACATTTTGATATCCACCTAAAATAACCAAAGCTACATCCTTTAATCGTTTATCTTTAAAAGCTTCTATACATTCTTCTATTCTTTTGTGCCTTCTCCACTTTGACGACGCAATTACAACTTTTTCAAATCCATCAGGTTTATCTATAGACTCTTCATTTTTAAAAAAAATGTCTTGGACTCCATTGTAGATAATTGTATTTGGTTTTTTTAGTCCAGTAAAAGCCTCGTAAACTTTTTTAGAATATTCAGATTGAAAAATTATGTGATCAAATTCTTTGTAGCAATCAAAAATGGGTTTGTTAAGAATTTCACTATTTCCTAATGTATGTCCAGAATCTAAATAAAGACCATCAAGCCTTAATATATTAAATGATTCGGGGTCATACTGTCCAGTAGTAACAGCTATTCTGTTTTTCGAAAGAGTGTTATATTCGTATCCTTGGCATTCTAATTCTTCTTTTAATCTATTTGAAAAAATAGAAGGGCCATCTGTATTAGAGTAATTGTTTATAAAAAAATCACTCATTAATATATCCTCTAGATCTTATGAAAGATTCATTGTTGAGCTGAGCTTGTCTGTAATTAGAGCCCTCATCTGGATTTAAATCGCCATGATAAATATAATGAACTTTATCTATGTATTTAGTTTTTCCTCCAGAATTTATTGCATTATGAATAATTGGAAGCATTAAAGCTTGATCGTAGCAAGCTGTAAACCACTCTCCATTTTCATCTAAGAAATTTTTTTGATTTACAGAAAGATAATGTTTTAGTTTAAAGGTTTTAAAATGGCTAGAAACCCATGCATGTTTATAAACATCTAAAGCTTCGTTTAAAGGTGCCGAAAAGTTTACCCCTATACCTTCAAGCTCATTAGCAGTCCATACTATGTCGAAATCGTTATCGTATTCGTCTTTGATGTTTTTAAAACAGTCATTTCCCCATAAAAAATCATCACAATCAATAATTCCTATAATTGATTCGCTTTCTTCATCTGATTTTCCTAGATCATTAAGGAATCTGCATATGTTAAATAATCCGTAAAGCCTTCTTCCATGAAAGTTTTCTACTAAAAATTTATTACTTGAACTTCCGCATAGTTTTTCTAGTTTTGATCTAAAATTTTCTGAGATTTGATCTTCGAGAAAAAAACACTCAACATTAAAATCACCGATTTGATTATCTATGCTTTTACATAAATTATCTAGGTTGGAGTGTTTATCTCCACTACATGGTATTAATATTTTAAACATTTTATTTTATTCCAGAAAAAACTTGGGCGAGATGATGTAAATTTAAATGCTTCTTTATCGCTATCTAGCCACCAATCTTCAGTAGTATGTTGAGAAAATTCATTTGTTATAACTTCAAGTCCCATATATCTAGCTTCTAATGTTATTCTTGGGCAGGTATCATCTATTATCGGAAAAGTTATTAAGCCTTTGTATTCAGAAAGTAAATTTAGCATTTCATCGTGTGTATCTGTTTTAATTAAATCAAATTTTAAGTTGTTATCTTTGGCATATTTAATACTTTCGCTTATTCCTTTTGCTTGGGTATGCCAACCTCCATTTCCATCTATAATTGCATACTTATTGTTTTTAGATTTTTGTTTTAATGATTTAAACTTTAACAATGTGTCTTTCGTAAAGCAAGATGATAAAATGCTTTTTTTAGATTCAGGAATACCTCCTAAGTGATCGTTATGTATTTCTGATTGAGCTTGAGACATGTAAAAAATATGTAAAGAATTATACTTTATTAAGCTGTAAAGCTCTGCTAGATGCAATTGAGACTCTTCCCCAAAAGGACATTTACATTCTGCATTCCCAAGTATTTTGTGGGGAATTGTCCCTCGATAAGGGCAGTACCCATAGTCAAATTCTATTTTGCAAAAAGGCTTTTCTTCCATTAAATAGATAATTGAATCTAATGAGTTTTTTGAAAAATGAGTTATGTTCCCAAAGATATACATAGAGTATTTTGAGAAAACTTGACTAAGGCTAAAATCTACGGTTGGGATAAAATCTACATTATCTCTGTTTGGTTCAACTATAGCATCAAGTGTTAGGCTAGTGCCACCTATGCCTGATACCGAATCGTCAATGAAACATACTTTACTTGAATCCATATATATAATATATATTATAATATTATTATAGAATTTTTATATTATTCAATATAAATTATTTATAGAAAATATAAAAAAAGCCTTGTTTTTTCAAAAAGAGAGTTTTATATTCGTGGGATGATAGTCAAAAAAAATGAAAAGCTAGAGTCATACTATGTAGCCTGCGCAAATTGGGAATGTGTTGTTGATGCCGAGGATGTTGATGATGCTGCAGCTAAGGCTGTTGAGTTAGCAAATGAAAAATATAAAAAAGAATTAAACTTATCTCCTACAATAACCATTCTTAATGTTTCTTCCATTTTAAAGAAAATGGAAGTTCCTGAAGATGTTTCTTTTGCATATACACCTGATGTTCTAGCGAATATAGGTCTTTATGACTTATCTAAAAAATATACTAAAATAATAAAATTAATGAAAGAAAAAAATGAAGATTGATGTAAATTTACAAAAAGTATCAGGTCTTGGAAAAGGTAAAATACTTAGTCCTATCAATGCTGGAGATGCAGGATATGATATATTCTCTTCTAGTTATCCTAAGATTGTAGGAGAACAATATAAGGAGAAGCTTTTTACTAGAATTGACTACATAGAGTATGAAACGAATGTAGCTCTGCAACCAGGGGTCGATGAATTTAACGAACATGAGATTTATTCGTTAATTTTTCCCAGGTCAAGCATAAGCACCCTTAATCTCCATTTATGCAACTCTGTAGGAGTAATTGATTCTGGTTATACAAATTCAATAAAATTAAGATTTAAATACATTCCTCAACCAGAAAATTACTATGTTATTGATGGTAAAAACTTACTTATAGGAATTGATGAGTCTAAGATATATTCAAAAGGAGATAGAATAGCACAAGTATTATTTATGAAACATATTCACCCTAAAATTTTTATTACAAAAAAGTTGGATGAAACTGAAAGAGGTGAAGGAGGATTTGGAAGTACAGGATTATGATAGTAGGTTTATGTGGATTAGCGAGAAGTGGAAAAGATTCTTTTTTTAGTTTCATAGAAGATATTCCTTTAAATGAAAAACCAAACATCAGATTGGCATTCGCAGATAAACTAAAGGAAGAGTTAGATCTTTTTTTAAGAGCTAGTTTCGGAATAAGTGCATTTTCAAAGGAAACGGAGGATAAGGAAGTAATAAGACCAATCCTTGTTGCATATGGAATGCAAAAAAGATATGTCTCGAATGGATTATACTGGATAGAAAAAATAGAAAGTGAAATCAATAGATTTCAAGACGAGTATAATTATTTTATAACTGATGTTAGGTTCCCTAATGAAGTTTTAAAAATAAAAGATATGGGAGGCATTTGCATATATATTAACAGAAGTGGTAATTTACCGCCAAACGAAGAAGAAGCTAAAAATGATCCTTTAATTAGAGATATGTGTGAATTTGAATTTTCTTGGAATGATTTTTCTGAGACTAGCAAGGTTGAAAATCTTAAAATGGTTAAAGACTTCGCTATAAACAAATTAAAAAATGAACGAGCAGCAATTAATTAATAACATTAAAAACGGATTAGATGTTAATAAAAGCTTAGATGCACTGTACGACATGCATTCCAAAATTTATTACAAAGTAGTGCATCAATATTTTCCTTCTAGCTCTAATACAGATAAAAAAAATGAATTGATATCCGAATGCAAATATCATATTTTTTTTGCGGCTAAAGAGTTCGATCCAAGTAAAAATACAAAATTTTCTTCATACCTGGGTAATAAAGCTAGATGGTTATGCTTGGGCTTTTTTAATTCCCAAAAAAGACAAAAGAAGTTTGACGAACAAAAAAAACAAGGTTGCGAAGAAAGTGTTTCTTTGATACTTGATTTAGTAAAGAAAGAAGCTTTTTCTCAATTGATGAAAGAAATTAATTTTAATAAAGACAATAGAGTTTCAAAAATATTTGATATGAGATACTTTAGTGGTCATAGTAATAAATTGACATCATGGAAAACTATCAGTAAAGAACTTTCAATGAGTGTTCAAGGTTGCATAAACATACATAATAATTTTTTAAAAAGACTGAAAGGAAAAATAAATAAATGATAAATAAATTGCTAGGAATGGGTTACCTTGGTTCTAAGCCAGAATTTCAAGAATATAAATCAGGAAAATGTAAAGCTTCTTTTTCTATAGGTATCAACTATGGCAAAGAGACTACTTGGGTAGAAATTGAATGTTGGGACAGGATAGCTGAAAATGCCAATAAATATTTAGAAAAAGGTAGTTTGGTTTTTGTAGAAGGTAAATTAAAATATTCATCTTGGAAAGATAAAAACGGAGCATCTAGAAATAAATTATATTGTGTGTGCGACTTTTTAAAAGTTATTAATTCTAAAAACTCTAATGATACAAAGGAAGAGGTACATAAAGTTTCTGAAATAAAAGAATCTGATATAGAGCTTCAAAAAGATCTAGAAGATATACCTTGGTAATTTAACATAAATATTAAATGAAAAAAATAACATTAAAGGCTGCATTCAATTCTCTCTCTTTCGGTAATGTATCTTACAATATAGCAAGGGAATTATATAAAAAAGACATAAAGACTTCTATTTTTCCAATAGGAAATAACTTTGATTTTTCTGCATTCGATAAACTCGATAATGATTTCAAGAAGTGGTTAGAAGATTCAGCAAATAATAGGTTAACCAAAATCAAAAATGATACACCTTGTTTAAGTATATGGCATATTAATGAAAGCGAATCAACTCCATCAAAAAATAGTTTTCTATATACTTTTTACGAATTAGATAATCCTACATTTACCGAAAAGAATATAGTTGATTTTCATGATGCCACAATCTTCAGTAGCTCTCATGCTAAAAACTGCTTTGAAAATGTAAATTGTGAAAATATTTACAATGTTCCTCTTGGTTTTGATTCAGATTTTCATGAAACAGGAAAGACATACTTAGAAGATAAAATTCATTTTGGAATAATTGGAAAATGGGAAAAAAGAAAACACACTGGCGAGATTATAAAAGCATGGGCTGATAAATACGGAAACAATTCCAAGTATCAACTAACTTGTTGTGTGATTAATCCTTTCTTTAAGGAAGATCAAATGAATCAAATTATCGGACAAGCTCTAGAAGGAAAAACATATGCTAACATAAATTTTCTAAATAGATTAAAAACTAATACAGAAATTAATGAAGTTATGAACTCTATTGATATAGATCTTTCTGGTCTAAGTGGGGCAGAGGGGTGGAATTTACCCGCTTTTAATTCTAGTTGTTTAGGTAAATGGAGTATAGTTTTAAATGCTACATCTCATAAAGATTGGGCTAATGATAAAAATTGTTTATTACTCGAACCAACCAGCACAGAGAGCGCCGAAGATGGAGTATTTTTTAATAAAAATGCCCCTTTTAATCAAGGCAATATAAGCAAGTTTGATAAAGATGAAGTGGTTGCTAAATTTGAAGAAGCTGAGAATTTAAAAGGGAAGATTAATGAAGAAGGTAAAAAGTTAAAAAATATATTTACCTATGAAAAAACTGTAGATTCTATTTTAAAAATTATGGAATCTAGCGAGTAAGTGTAACTATACTTATGCCAATTTATGTTTATCAAAACCCTAGTACTGATGAAATCAGAGAAGTAGTTCAATCTATGTCCGAAGAACATGTTTATGTTGACGAGGACGGATTGGAATGGAAAAGAGTTTTTATACCTAGTCAATTAAAAACTGAAGCATCTATAGACCCTTGGAGTAATTCAGATTTTGTAGAAAAAACAAGAAATACTAAAGGTACTTATGGTGATATGTTAGATAGAAGTGCTGAGCTTTCTGAAAAACGAGCGGATCAAAACGGAGGAGTAGATCCAATAAGGCAAAAATATTTCAAAGATTATTCAAAGAAAAGAAATGGAGCAAAACATCCTAAAGAAAAACAAAAAAAAGTTTTTGAAAATAAACATGTGAAAATAAAATTAGATTAGTTATGAATAAACAATTCGCCAGAGAACAAGTATTTTCAGCTTTTATTAATAGCGCTAACTTTTGCGACTCTGAAACAGGTAAAAAATGGGAAGATTGTCAGAAATTAAAAGATGCTTTAAATAAAGATTTAGGCAAAGGGTGTAGTTCATGCAAAAAAGCTGGTATATACAGTAAATATAGACAAATAATTTTTGCTAGATTAATTCAAGCTGAAGAAAATAATGATTGATAACATACTATATTATGTTATTGGATCTTTATGTGTTTCAAATGTTATTTGTGTTTGGAAACTTACAAATATATCAGTCCATCTTTATAAATTTTTATTTTTTTTTAAAAAAAATGACTTAATTTTTACAGTTGAGGATCTAGAAGATCACCTAGCAATGAACTGGGGAAAAATTGGAGAGCTTTTGATATGTCCTCTTTGCTTAGCTACCCATGTTTCATGGATTACAGGATTAATAATTTATTTAATTTCTGATTGCACTCCGTATATAGTTCTTTATGGCTCATTTTCTTGGCCTTTAATATCTTTTTTGTTTTACGGAATAGCTAAAAAAATTAATTAAACTTCATTTTCTAAGAGAACTGAAACAAATATTGCTTGATTAATATCTCCTAGATAACAAGCATCTCCTTTGCTGCCACCTTTATCCATTTGGATAGCTAAGTATGTTCCTGCATCATAATGATTATCTTTTGTAAATTCATATGAATAAGTTATATACTTTTGCGGAGTGTTGTATACTTGAGGGTTTGAAGGGTTCGCACCTGCACCAGGATCAAATCCATTGTTTGGATAACAACAAGGCTGAGAGGGATATGAGCTTCCCATTTTTGTATATATGTGGAAAGTATCCTCCCATTGTGGGTATGTAAAATTAGTTCTTTCGACCCTGTCTCTTACTTCTTGCCCCAATTCATCAACAAAGTACAATTTATTTTCACACTCTAATTCTGCATCATTACAATCATAATCAATGGCTTTTCCGCTTATTATATTGAATTGAGGATTCGGTATTCCGTGAGGATTAGTTTTGGTTATTGAAAAACTTATCTTTTTGATCTTTCCTTTGTTGGGCATTAGCTTGACGCTTTGCATACTCATTTGTCCGCTAACTTCTGAATTTGCACAGTCAGACAAGCAAGAACTTTCTGAGTTAGCTAAAGGTATATATACTCCTGTGTCGCTAGTAGACCACCAAAAATTAGAATTTACTGTTTCGTAAAAAACTTCTTTTGATTGTGAAGCAGAAGCAGAAACTTGATTAGAAATATATGATTCAAATGGTTTCCCGCTAATGTAAAGATCTTTTTCAATATAAAGTGCTGTATCACTATTTATAAAAACTCCGCTTTGAGAATCTAAATATATCCCACTATTAAATATTAAAGATAAACTTTCATCAGGGCCTTCAAATAAAGCTGGATCTCTTCCGTCAGTTAAGACCATAGCTCCAGAATCCCCGACTATAGAATCAACACTATCAATTTCATCAACATAAAGTTTTCCTTCTAAATATAAATCAGCTCCACCAGTTATATAAACTCCGCTTTGAAATGCTAAAGATAGGCTTTCATCTGGACCTTCGAAAAGCGCAGGATCCCTACCATCGGTCAAAACCATCGCTCCAGATTCACCAACTATAGAATCGATAGCATCGATCTCGTCAACATAAAGTTTGCCCTCTACATGGTGATCGCCACCGCCAGTGATGTATACCCCGCTATCGAATGCTAAAGATAGGCTTTCGTCTGGACCTTCGAAAAGCGCAGGATCCCTACCATCGGTAAGTACCATTGCCCCAGATTCACCAACTATGGAATCGACAGCATCGATTTCGTCAACATAAAGTTTGCCCTCTACATGGAGATCGCCACCGCCAGTGATGTATACTCCGCTTTCAAACGCTAGGGATAAACTTTGATCTGGACCTTCGAAAACCGCAGGATCCCTACCATCGGTAAGTACCATCGCTCCAGATTCACCAACTATAGAATCGACAGCATCGATTTCGTCAGCATAGATTTTTCCTTCTACATGTAGATTTGCGCCGCCAGTAATGTATACTCCACTTTCGAACGCTAGAGAAAGTGATCTTTCTGGCCCTTCAAATAAATTCGAGTCTCTGCCATCTGTGATAGCTAAATTTCCTGTAGATTCGATTCCAGATATACCAGTTATTAATCCAGAAAGGCTAGAGTTTGACGAAGTTCCTCTGCTTGAATTTCCACCCTGTTCTTCTAAATAAGATTCAAAAGGTTTTCCACTTATCATGAAGTCGCCATCAACAGATAGTCCACTTCCTTGTATATAAACCCCACTTTCAAATGCCAAAGATAAGCTTTCATCTGGACCTTCGAAAAGCGCAGGATCCCTACCATCGGTCAAAACCATCGCTCCAGATTCACCAACTATGGAATCGACAGCATCGATTTCGTCAACATAAAGTTTGCCCTCTACATGGAGATCGCCACCGCCAGTGATGTATACTCCGCTATCGAATGCTAAAGATAGACTTTCGTCTGGACC
>Ga0163110_10000825_pt1 | contig 15166 bp, 9 predicted proteins | sample CRUFie1St17metaG_FD_108703 | JGI IMG/M metagenome (GOLD analysis project Ga0163110, IMG submission 108703) | Marine microbial communities from the Costa Rica Dome - CRUD Field 142mm St17 metaG | ecosystem: Environmental > Aquatic > Marine > Oceanic > Photic zone | place: Costa Rica: the Eastern...
GGCACCTGCCCCTGTTCCGGGCGCTGCTCCGGCACCTGCCCCCGTTCCGGGCGCTGCTCCGGCACCTGCCCCCGTTCCGGGCGCTGCTCCGGCACCTGCTCCTGATCAAGGAGTGCCCACTTCGGGAGTTGCTCCGGTACCGGGTGGGGCCCCAGCAGTGGCTGCTCCCGCGCCCATGCCTGGTGTGGGCCCGGGAGATGAAACGACGCCTCCAGGGGCCGTTCCGGTCGGAGCGCCAGCTCCCGGCGGTGGTCCTGTTCCTGGGGCGCCAGCACCGCAACCCTTGCCTAGTGAAGCCCCAGGGGGTGCACCGGTACCTGCGGTCGCACCGGCAGCGGCTGAAGGAGGGGGCGAGCCGGACAAGATTGACATGATTTTAGCCGTGGTTGCCTTTCTCGTTACCGTGGGATGTGTGGTGGTGTTAAAGGTTCTTTAACCGTCTGTCAAAAACGCTTGTCCCTTTGCCCCTTCGACCTTTACCCTTTACACCTATGGCCTCTGAGAACGTAGTTGTTGTGACCGCTGATAATTTTGAAAGCGAAGTATTGCAGAGTGATATGCCTGTGCTGGTGGATTTCTGGGCCCCTTGGTGTGGCCCGTGCAAAATGCTGGGCCCGGTGATCGATCAATTGGCTGATGAATATGTCGGCAAGGCGAAGGTGGCCAAGGTGGATATTGAATCGGATGAGGCGACAAAGCAGCTGGCCATGACCGAGGGAGTCACAAGCATTCCGGCGTTAATGGTTTTCAAGGGAGGCGAAAAAGTGGCGAGTGAAGTTGGAGCACAGGGTAAACCTAAGCTGGCTGAGCTGATCGATAACGCTCTGGCCTAACCCATAAGGGGAGCGCGATGAATCTCCCCGAGCTTCAACAAGACGAGGCCCTTCGGGTTCGAGAATTCCCCGTCTCCGGAGAGAAGGTTTACTTGGCCCATGCCGGTGTGTCGCCGGTTCCTGCGTGCGTGGAGCGCGCTGTGGCGTCCGCCGTCAGTGCTGCGGCGCGAGACGATCAGGAGGAAGGCTTGAGCATATTGCTCCGTCAAACCCGCACGCGTGCCAGTGAATTACTGGGAGCGGATCCCGGCGAAGTGGCGCTCATTGGCCCCACCACCACCGGTATCAGTGCTGTGGCGGCGGGGCTGGATTGGCAGGCAGGCGATGAGGTGCTGATTTATCAGGACGATTTCCCGGTCAACGTCTATCCATGGAAGGCCTTGGAATCACGGGGCGTGACGGTGCGACGTTTATCCACGCCTACGCTCGGGGAAATCACACCGGAGCTGGTGGTCGAACAGCTCGCAGCCAAAACCCGCCTTGTTGCGCTGGCCTCGTGCCACTTTGTTTCCGGTTACCGCATTGATCACGACGCCATTGGGCGGTTGTTGCGCGAGCGCGATGTTTTGTTTTGTCTCGACGCCATCCAGACGCTTGGCGCGTTTCCGACCACGGTGGAGCATGTGGATTTCCTCGCCGCCGATGCCCATAAATGGCTACTCGGCCCGTGTGCGGCTGGCGTATTTTATGTGCGGCGCGACCTGCAGGATCGGCTTGCACCGCAGGCGTTCGGCTGGAACAACGTGCGGTGCCCCAACTACGTGGCACGGGAAACGATGAATCTGCGTAGTGACGCCCGCCGGTATGAGGCCGGAAGCTTCAATGTTCTCGGGATCGCCGGCCTCAATGCTGCGCTTGGGTTACTGCTTGAGGTGGGCATCGCCGCCATCGCCGCCGATCTGACAGCCAAACGCACGGGCTTGGCGGCGGCGCTGCAGGCGAAAGGGTATGAGGTCTTTTTTCCGGAGGGCCAACAGACTGGCGGCATCACCAGCTGCTGGCGCGAAGGCACGGACATGAAGGCCGTGGGGGAGCGTTTGGCCGCTGAGAATATCATCGCTTCGGTACGTGGCGATCGTGCTGGTCGTGATTACCTCCGTTTTTCGCCGCACTTTTACAATACCTCGTGCGATCTAGACTTAGCGCTGGAGTTGCTCTAATTATTCGCAATGAGGCGATGTCGCTTGCGTTGCCTTGGCCCGCTGGGCTTTACTGCCTCGGTTTTAGATGGATTTGGAATTACTGGAAAAGGCAAAGGCGTACGGGTTTTCGGACCGGCAGATCGCGTATCTGACAGGACGCACGGAGGACGAGGTGCGCGCGGAACGCAAAGCGGCAGGCGTGGTGCCGGCGTATCGGTTAGTAGACACCTGCGCGGCGGAGTTCGAGGCGTATACGCCGTATTATTATTCCACCTACGATCGCGGCGATGACGAGATTGATGCGTCGGACCGCAAGAAGGTGATGATTCTCGGCGGTGGTCCAAACCGAATCGGGCAGGGCATTGAGTTTGATTACTGCTGCGTGCACGCGGCGTTTGCCTTGAAGGAGGATGGCTTTGAGACGTTGATGGTGAACTCCAATCCGGAGACGGTGTCCACCGATTATGACACGAGCGACAAACTCTTCTTCGAACCGCTCACACTCGAGGATGTCTTGCACATTTACGAGCGGGAAAATTGCTGGGGCGCCATCGCCCAATTCGGCGGGCAGACACCGCTGAACCTCGCGCTTGGTTTGCAGGCTAACGGCGTCAACATTCTCGGCACCAGCCCGCAGAGCATCGAGCGCGCGGAGGATCGTGAGATGTTTGCTGCCATGCTGCACAAGCTGGACATCCCTCAACCGCCGAACGGCCTGGCCACCAACGAAAAGGAGGCGGTGACCGAGGCGCAGAAGCTGGGCTATCCCGTACTCGTGAGGCCGTCCTTCGTGCTCGGCGGGCGCGCGATGCAGATTGTGTATTCGGACAACGACCTGAGCCATTACATGCAACATGCGGTGGAGGCGTCACCTGAGCGGCCGGTGTTGGTGGATAAATTCCTGGAAGACGCCACCGAGGTGGATGTGGACTGCATTGCCGACGCCAAGGATGGCACGATCGTGGTCGGCGGCATGCTCGAGCATGTGGAATTTGCCGGCGTGCATTCCGGCGACGCCGCCATGGTGCTGCCGCCGCACACCCTCAGTCAGGCTGCCATCGACACCATGCGTGAGTACACGCACGCCATGGCCAAGGAACTGGAGGTCACCGGCCTGATGAATGTGCAGTACGCGGTGAAGGACGAGATCGTGTACGTGCTGGAGGTCAATCCGCGCGCCTCGCGGACGATTCCGTTTGTCAGTAAAGCCATCGGCAAACCGCTGGCCAAGCTCGCCGCGCAGGTGATGGCCGGGGCCAAGCTCAGCGAGCTGGGGTTCACCGAGGAAATTTGGCCGACCTATTGGGCGGTGAAAGAATCGGTATTTCCGTTCAACAAATTCATCGGGCAGGACATCATTCTGAGCCCCGAGATGCGGTCCACCGGCGAAGTGATGGGGCTCGATCCCGATCTCGGCGTGGCTTATGCTAAGAGCCAAATGGCTGCCAGCTCGCCGCTGCCGCTGGAGGGCAAGGTGTTCATCAGCGTGAGCGACACGCACAAGGATGCCGTGCCCACGTTGGCGAGGGATTTTGTGGATCTCGGCTTCGAGCTCGTCGCCACCGGCGGCACAGCCAACGCTATCGAGGAAGCCGGCCTTGCTGTGGAACGCGTGAACAAGCTTGCCGAGGGCCGACCTAATTCATTGGATTTGCTGAAGAACAATGAGCTGCAACTCGTGATCAACACGCCCTCAGGCGAAGTGCCGCGCGCGGACGAAGTGCAAATCCGCACCACCGCCGTTTACACCGGCACGCCGATCATGACCACCATCAGCAGCGCCAAAGCCGCCGTCAACGGCATCCGCGCCCTCAAGAAAGCCGGCTACGGCGTGCAAACAGTGCAGGAGTATCATTGATTTTCACCAAAGAGGCACAGAGGTCACCGAGAAATTGAATTGGTTTCCCTCTGTGCCTCTTTGGTGAGAGAAAGCGCACTCACAAACCCACGCGCCTTCGCCCGCGTTTCCTCATACTCCATTTCCGGATCCGAATCCGCCACGATACCTGCGCCGGCCTGGAAGTGCACTTGGCCTTCGCGGACGATGGCGGTGCGGATGGCGACATTGAACTGGCTTTCGCGGTTAAAGCCGAGATAGCCGAGGCTGCCGGTATACGGCCCGCGCGTGACGGGCTCAAGCTCGTCGATGATTTCCATCGCCCGAAACTTCGGCGCGCCGGTGATACTGCCGCCGGGAAAAGAATCTCGCAGTGCCGCAAGATGCGAATGCTCCGCGCGCAACCGGCCTTCAACAGTGGAAACCAGATGCTGCACCTGCGCGTATTTTTCCAGCCGCATCAGTTCCGGTACCTGCACACTGCCAAACTCGCATACGCGCCCGAGATCATTGCGGAGTAGATCGGTGATCATCACCAGTTCCGCGCGCTCCTTCTTGCTGGACTGCAGCTCATAGGCCAGCTGCGCATCGCGCTGCGGATCGGTGCTGCGCGGGCGTGTGCCCTTGATCGGCCGCGTTTGAATATGGTGGCCGCTGAGGCGCAGAAACCGTTCCGGGCTGGAGGAGGCAATTTGGAAATCACCCGCGTCCAGATACGTCCCAAACGGTGCTGGACTGGCCGCATGCAACGCTCGATGGAATTCCCAGCCCCCACCGGTCCACGGCGCCGTGAAGCGTTGGGAGAGGTTTACCTGATAAATGTCGCCGGCGTGGATGTAGTCGAGCGCGCGGCGGATAGTGGTGGTGAATTGATTACGGGTGAAGTTTGATGCAGGGCGGACTCGCAGGCTCGTCCCTCCATTGGTTAGAGGGAGAAGGGGAATGGGGGAGAGGGTGAGCTGTTCGTGCCACCAATTGGCCTGTTGGCGGGCGCGGTATTCATCACGTGATCCATCGGCGGCGAGGCCGGTGGCGACTAGCCAGGTTTTGCCGAGGTGATGATCAAAAATCGCGAGGCTGTCGTAAAAGCCCACCGCGCAATCGGGCAGCTCGAGGTCGTTCACCGCGCGGGCGCGCAGACGGGGTTCGACAAAGTTTTTCAGGTCGTACCCCCAATACCCGAAACAACCACCCAACGGAAACGGCAGATCGATCTCATCAATCAACTCATACCGCGCCAGTAACTGCTCAAGCACATTCCACGGATTGCCGTATTGAACGGAAGTATGAGCCTGTGTGTCCGCGGGGCGAATCTCACACCGACTGCCCCAACTACGCAGCGTCAAAAACGGCCGTGCCACCACAAACGAATAGCGCGCTTGATCCGTCGCCTCACCTTCACTGCGCAGTAGCATCAGGCCGGGCATACCGCGCAGTTGCTCCGCCAGAGACTCCGGCGTATGGCGCGTGCGGGCATGCTCTATGAGCGGATGCATCAGGCGAAGGCGGAAGGCGGCGTGGTTTGGTCGCCAGTCTTGGCGTGGAAATCGTTGATTATCTTCACGGCTTTGGCGGGGCTGTCGGTGATAGTCACCAGATCCGTATCCTCGGGGCTGATGTATTTACCGCGCTTGAGCGTGCCATTGGCCCACTTGAGCAGCCCGCTCCAGTAGCTGCGCCCAAAACAGATCAACGGAAACCGAGGCACCTTGCGCGTCTGCACCAGCGTGAGGATTTCAAAGAATTCATCCATCGTGCCAAACCCGCCGGGCATGTAGACAAACGCCGAGCTGTATTTGGCGAGGCACACTTTGCGAGCGAAAAAGTAGTGGAAATCCACCGAGATATTGGAGTACGGATTGCCGCATTGTTCGAAGGGCAGTTTGATATTCAGGCCCACGGATTTCCCGCCTCCCTCGGCCGCGCCCTTGTTGGCGGCTTCCATGATGCCGGGGCCGCCGCCGGTGATGACGGCATAATTGTTTTCCGCCAAACGCCGGGAGAGATCGACTGTGGCCTTGTAGTATTTATCGCGCGGCTTGGTGCGTGCGGAGCCAAACACCGTGACCGCCGGGCCAATGTGGGACATTTCATCAAAACCCTCCACGAATTCGGACATGATGCGGAATACGCGCCAAGGATCCTCGTGGACAAAACGGCTGGATTTTTTCGGGGAAGACTTTTTTCGCGCCATGAGGCGAGAGTAGGGCGACGACCGTTTGGGTCAATGCCGCGTTGCTGACAGGCCCTTTAACTGTTACGACGCACCGGCTCGATGGATTTGGGGCGTTCCTTCACAAAAAACCGAATCGGGCATCCTTCAAAGCCAAACGCACTGCGAAGCTGGCGGGTGACATACAGCTCGTATTGATCACTGCAGACGTGCGGGGCATTCACAAAAAGCGTAAAGGCGGGTGGAGAACCTTCCAGCTGCACGGCGTAGTAGAGCTTGAACCGTTTGCCGGTTTTGTTGGGCGGCTGGCGTTGATCGATGATGTCTTTCAACGTGCGGTTGATCAGCGGCGTGGGAATGCGCTGGCGCCATTGGTCATCCACATAGCGAATGGCTTCCAGCAGGCGGTCGAGCTGAAAGCCATCCACGGCGCTGGTAAAAATAACGGGAGCGTAATCGAGAAAGAAAAGCTGATCCTGCACCCATTGGCCAAATTCGCCGAGGGTGGTCAGGCGTTTTTCGCGGTCATCACGATGCCGATCCTTTTTTCGGCGGTGCTCAATTTCATCTCGACGGGCGGTCTTGACCGCCTCGGTGGTGAGGTCCCATTTATTGATCACCACGATGCAGGCGCGATAGTTCTTGGTGATAAGGTCCGCGATCTTTTTGTCCTGCTCCACAATACCGGTTTCGGCATCAATCACCAGCACGGCAATATCGCAGCGCTCGATGGCGGCGGCTGTGCGGGTAACACTGAAATATTCGAGCGTGTCTTTGACCCGACTTTTTTTGCGCATGCCTGCGGTATCAATGAGGAGACACTCCTGCTGGCGGCCGTCGGTCTCGATGGTGAACGGTACATCCACGGCATCGCGGGTGGTGCCGGGAATGTCGCTCACGATCACGCGATCGCTTTGGGTGAGCGCGTTGATGATGGAGGATTTACCCACATTGGGCCGGCCCACAAATGCGAGCTTGAGCGGCTCGGATTCGGCGGCGGTCTCCTCCGTCCCGGTGGTCGCCGATTCATGGGGAAGATACGAGAGCGCCTTAAGCATCATGGACTCCGTGCCGCGATCGTGCAGGGCGCTCACGGGGAAAATGTTGTCAAACCCGAGTTGGCTGAATTCCACCGCGTTTTCGGCGAGTAGATTGTTATCGGATTTGTTAACCGCGAGCAGGGTGGGTTTGCCGCTTTGACGAAGGTGTTGGGCGACCTCCAGATCCAAAGGAACAATGCCTTCCTGCACGTTGACCACAAAAATAATTGCATCGGCCGCCTCAATGGCGACATTCACCTGATCCACCGTGGCCGTGGCGATCACATCCGTGGATTTCTCGCCCGGCACAAGCCCGATGCCGCCCGTATCCACGAGCGTAAATGGCTGACCCTGCCACTCCACCTCGGCGGCCACGCGGTCCCGCGTCACACCCGCCATATCGTGCACAATGGCAATCCGCCGGCCGGCAATCCGGTTAAACAACGCGGATTTACCGACATTCGGGCGGCCTACAATGGCAAGAGTTCCGGGCATATAATCTTGAAAGAATGGTGTGTGTCGTGCGCCGGATCAGCTGAAAAATCGCCTTTTTTACTGGGAAAGGCACAAAAATGGCGACCCCTACGGGACTCGAACCCGTGTTACCGGCGTGAAAGGCCGGTGTCCTAACCACTAGACGAAGGGGTCAACCGTGTCAGGGGCCGGAAATATACGAATGAAATCCGAATTGTCACGGGAAAAGTGCGTCCAATTCAAGCTCACCCAATCGCAGGTTGACATCCGGGCCGATCTTTGGCAGCTTATTTCGACACCCAGTTTTCTGATCCGGGCGACAGAACGTTTCTTCAGAGGGGTTCTCCACCCCCACCTCCTTGGCGTCTGTTGCCCGGATCACTTTTTTTTCATCCGACCCCTTTGAAACGGTTGACGCATACGGCGCATTGGCTTAATTTCCCGCCTCCCGTCACGGGAACGTTGCGGGGGTGTAGCTCAATTGGTTAGAGCGCTGGCCTGTCACGCCAGAGGTCGCGGGTTCGAGTCCCGTCACTCCCGCCACTTTTTCTTTCCTGATCCCCTGTAGTTTCCGGATATCAGCTGCCGTGCAGCACTCGAAACCGACTGTGTCTAACACAGATGCTGGGAGGACTGCTGTGATTTTTTGTAAACCGCCCAGATACTTTGGTTCCTAGACCTGCCGGATAACCGTTCTCCTATCGACAAAGGATTGCAGCGGCGCTTTGGGAGGGTGAATGGGGAGAAACCAGGGGGTGGCTCTATTGAGCCCAAGGTGGTCAGTCCAGTGTTTTTAGGGCTTTTACCATCCCTTTACTTCTTTTGCACTTGTTACTTGAAGCCATGCGTCATAATAAATATTCTATTAGGGCTTAAAGACAAGCGAGTCTGATTTACGGGGCGGTATCCATTTATGGGAAAACAGAATACTAGAAGAATGGGTATTCATTGGACACTTTGCGCAACTGGACTAAGGAGTTTCCTGGCTCTTGTTGCCATTTTTTGTGCTCAACAATTCTGTAAGGCCTCTTCCCAGTTGGGCCCAACTGCCCTATTGGAGCAGGCGACACGTGTGCTGGAGACCTACTGCATTTCTTGCCATGGCCCTGAAAAACAAAAGGCTAAAGTGCGGTTAGACGACCTGGAAACCGTCGACGCGGTTGATCTCCAGAAACTTTTCAGCAAAATCCAACAAGTGGTCCAACTTAGCGAGATGCCGCCAGAGGAGGAAAAGCAGCCGTCAGAATCTGAGAAGAAAATTCTCAAGCAATGGCTGGATAGCCAACTCACAGGCAAGGCGGCCGAGGCGCTGGCTGAAAAACTGCGACGGTTCGAGTATGGAAACGTAACATCTCACGAGGATCTGTTCTCCGGCAAGTACGCCGAAGCGACTGGCTACACGCTGGATCGGCGATGGTTGATTAGCGAATTCATCTTTAATGAAAAAATCAACCGTTTGCTGAATTATCATCCGACACGGACAATCTACGGAACCGCTCAGTCAGTGCAGGGTGACAGCGGTGTTCACTGGAGCCCCAAAACAGAGCGCGGAGACAAATTCCGGAGGACGATAACCAACCCCTATTTGCTTCCGGAGAAGGTAGGCGTTCGATATAGCTCCCACAATCGGCTTACGACAGGGCACCTGTTGACGATGGTAGGTAATGCCAAGCGGGTCGCGGAACACATGTCCTCCGAGGCAATAATGAAGGCGCACTACCCGGCAACGCACGCGCTAATGAAAAGCGAACTCGATCATCGCGATACACTGCGTTCACGCGAAAGGTTTCTGAGGACCTATTCCATTCTGGAGCGTCTACTCAATGATATTTATGGTGAGGAGCATGAAAAGCTCCTCCCCACGGTTGTCCGAAAGGAAATCCCCTATCCCGGCCCACCGAAGCATTCTGTTCGTGGCATACAGAAGAGGCATGACAACCTAGGCTTCCTAGTCCGTTTCGACCAAGAGGATATCCGAGCCATCCTGCAGGGCGTTGCCACCTACAAACGTACTGCTTTCAAGGTCGACGAAATCGGGGAAAAATCTGAATTGGACGGCAAAGGAAGGCCGGTTTGGGCTCCTTACACCGAAGCCGATTTTGCAGAATTCGAAAACATCATCCAGCAATGCGAGACAGAATGGTACAGGGAGGGGGTTACCGACCACCGCATCATAAACCGCATCACGACCATGAAGCTGTTTTACGACACGTGGGACATGAACAAGCTCTACCTCCATGTCAAAAATGGGAACTTCGGCGCGCCGAAATACACGCCACTCAATGATGCCGAGATGGCGGTTATTACCAGTACTATTAAGAAGCACCGCAAGCAAGACGATAGCCACCAACAGATCATCGAGAAGTGCTTGGCTGACTGGCAGACGGCATTCAGGGCTGAACGGGAATCCGTTGGAGGCGCAGATGAAGCCCTGATGGCTCCGTTCCTCATGGAGTTATATGCAAAAATTTTCGAACGCAAGCCGACGGATTCGGAGCTGACTGAAAACATCGAGCAATTCAAACTGTACGCCTCCAAACTTGATCGGCAGAAGGCAATCGCGAAGCTTATTGAGTCGCTTCTACTGAGCACTGAGTTTGCCTATCGCAACGAGTTCGGAGAGGGGGAGCCGGACGAGCACGCTCGGCGAATGATGTCGCCACGCAACGCGAGCTATGCCCTGGCCTACGCGTTAACCGATGCAAGCCCGGACCCTGAGTTGGAGAAGGCGGTGCGGGAAGGTCGGCTCATGACGCGTGGGGATTACGAGCGCGAGGTTCGACGGATGCTCAAACGCCGGGATCGGTGGGCGATCATCGACGAAGCTGTGCAGGCGGCCAACATCAACCCCAGCGTGACGGATCAGCCAATCCGGAAGCTTCGGTTCTTCCGTGATTTTTTCGGCTATCCTAAGGCGATGACAGTCTTCAAGGATGACTCGCGTTTCGGGGCAGGACGTCACGAGCCAGCGGTCAGTCGCTTGATCGACGAGGCGGACATGTTGGTTGAGTATATTCTTGAAAAGGATGAGCGCGTTTTTGAAGAGCTTCTTACGACCGAGAAGTTTTACCTATATCATTCAGGCGACAATCAAGCGATGAAGGCTGGATCAGATGAACTGAAAAAGGTCTACGAGTATTTCAGAAAATTCGACTGGGAAACATGGGAGCCAGACGACGTCGCCCCTCATAAGGAGTTCATGCTGACGATCTGGGAATTCCGCAAGGCTCGTGGGGGTGATAACAAGTCACTTCTGAGTGCCCTGAAAAGAATGATGCCCGCATTGGAACGTCATTTCAGCGCAGGACAAGCCAACGGCATGCCTTACATGAAGGTGTCCATGGGCTTCTGGCACGGCGGAAACGTATTGGGACGTACCGGGCAGCAGATGCGCGGTGAGCAGGTTGCCTCGTATTGGAACATCGACTGGAAAAAATGGGACTATCCGCCTGTCCAGCCAGCCGCCATCCCTAATCGCAAAGGCATCTTGACTCATCCCGCCTGGTTAATCGCTCACGCGCAGAACTTGGAGACGGATCCGATTCATCGCGGAAAATGGATTCGCGAAAAGCTATTGGCTGGAACGATCCCTGATGTGCCCATCACCGTAGATGCCGTGATTCCTCCCGATCCACACAAGACACTTCGCCAGCGGATGGAAAAACGAACGGGTGCTGCGTATTGCTGGCGTTGCCACCAAAAGATGGACCCGTTAGGTTTTACCTTCGAAATCTACGATGACTTCGGCCGTTTCCGAACCGAGGAGAGCCTGGAGCACCCGAAAAACCTACTTAAGGAGGCCAAGCGGGGTGAGGTTAACGAATTTGGCGCCTCGCTCGCAGTTTACAAGACATTGCCCGTTGATCCACGTGGCGTGCTCAAAGGGACGGGTAACCCGAAACTGGACGGTAACGTCGAAGATGCGTTCGACTTGATCGACCGATTGGCGAAGTCGGAAAAGGTGCGGCAGTCCATCATCCGTCATGCCTTTCGCTACTTTTTGGGTCGCAATGAAACACTTTCGGACTCCAAGACGTTGATTGACGCGGACAGGGCGTATGTCGATAATGAAGGCAGCTTCGACGAAGTGATCGTGTCACTGTTAACATCCGACTCATTTATTTACCGCAAACGCAACTCTAGAAACTAGATTATGTTGATTAGCCGACGAGAGCTTTTGAGGAGAACGGCGTTGGGGACTGCCAGTCTCGTGCTAACCCCTTCATTTAATCACCTCATGGCCGCGCCGGCGAAAGGGCCAAGTGCTGGCCTTCACCGATTCGTATTCATCCGTAAGTCCAACGGAAACCTGCCTACGCAATTTGGACTGTCCTCCTTTTCTGCAGAAGAATCGAGAAAGCACAAGGAGAAGGAGTCTTTCGAGGTGGACTTGTCGAAGCATGAACTGCCCGACTGGCTGAAAGGGCTGGACGATCATAAGGAGAACATGACCATCCTGCACGGCATCTCGATGTCGGTTAGCGGAGGCGGGCACCACTCTTACTCTGGTTGCATGGGCGCCTACAAAGCCGGACGCGACATCCTCAGCAACATCAAGTGGGCGACCGTTGATTTCGAGTTGGCAAAGCTGTTCCCTTCTCCATTCGGTCACGTTGAGATGTCGCTGGCGGTTCCTCATGGGCGTGATCACAGGACTGGGATTGTTTCCGGCTATTCCGCTCCGGCGGCAAAGCAGCGCAACTACTGTTACGCCGACCCCATGACTGCCTATCAGGAACTGTTCAAGTCCGTCACTAATACCGATGAAGCCGATTCTGACAGAGCTCTGCTTGACTATTTGCATGACAAGGAAAGTCGCCAACTCAAAGGGTTGGACGGTGATGAGCGCCTCAAGATCAGCGGTCAGGTCGATTCGCTCCAGTCCATCCGTGACCGCAGCGCTAAGGTTGAGTCGCTGGGTCCTAAGATTAAACAACACCTGCCGAACATTGATCCTGTCCACGCTGATGGTGGCGCCGATGCAACCCTTCCCCAGAAGCAGGCCGCCTTCACCGACGTCATCGTAGGAGCGCTCGCGGCCGGATTGACTAACGTCGTTACCTACACCATTGACGACTTGGGCACCGACATCACCTCTCTGCCTGAGAATGAGCAGAAAACGAGTATCCACCAGATTGGGCATGGCGGCCAGATTTCTGGCGCTGCGAAAATGAGAGATGCCATTAAGACCCATCACATGAAGCAAGTCAGGACCTTGGTAACTAAGCTCAAGTCCATTCCTGAAGGCAACGGCACCTTATTCGACAACACTACTATAATTTATATGCCCGAAACCGGAGCCGGTCACCATGGCCCCGACAATGAAGCGCCCATGGTTCTCTTGTCCGGCGTAAACTCTAAACTCGACCTCGCCGGCCGCTACATCCGTTTGCCCTTCCATGGAACGGAAGGGCACAAGACCTTGAGCAACTGGTACACCACCTTACTAAACGCATACGGTAATCCCATCGAGCATTATGGCGATCTTGACCTCACTATGGAACGTAATCGTCTGAAACAAACAGGAGCCATTGACCAATTCAAGAGAGCCAGTTGAATCGCCTCGGTATTGGCTATAATCGATAAGCTTTAACTGAACGGCCCCCAAGTCCCTAAAGAGTCCATGGTTACATTAAAGAACGCGTTACCGAATTGCCAAATCTTCTGTGCCTACTCCTCCCCGTGAAACTCCTTGAGAGCCTTGGCGAAACTTCAAAAGGGTTGGGCGGCTGAGGGCGTTAAGAGTGAACTACCCATTCGGCCACTGGGAGGAAACTATGATGCCTCTTAATGTTTCCAGATAACCTGAGGTAGAGGGACAAACCTGAGCTACCAAAAGCGGGCTTTCTTTTGTGTTAAAATGTAATCTGAGTAATTCTGTGAATTTTTTGCGAGGAAGAAGTCCATCACTTGAGAGTCTTAACGATGGAGCTAGCCAGTAGGGTTTGGTTAACACAGTCCATAATGCGGCTTCAGTTTCTTTAGGAAGTTCTTCTTCACCATGACGTATCCAGAATCCTTTAAGGTGTCTTGGATTGAGGCTCGAAAGGCAATTGCTATTCGTCTCATAAGGTTTGCTATAAAAAAGCCATCCCTTAAAAAACGCCTGTCGGCGGATCGAATCAATTCCATTAAGGGCACCCAGTTCGTGGTTTAGATTTTCCCGTGTGCTGCGGGGTAACTGAGTATTAAATAATCGTGCCTTTTTAAAGGAAAGGTTGTCGGCAGCATTAGGGCCTATATATTCTTGTTCGTCGCAATCAGGCGTCAGTTGAATGAAATATTTAACAGCAGTTTCCCAGTGGATAAGTTGATTGTAATGACTAAAGAGAAAATCGATCTCTCCCAGAGTTCGTTTTCCTTTATGTATCTGCAGGTTGCTCGCAATGACCTCAAATTCAGTCAGGTGCTCAAGCCAATACTGTACTAGTATTTCAAAATATCGACCGACACGCTGGCTTGGAAATCGCTCTAGATAAGAGAGGAGAGGCGTAGGGTTCTTTTCTAATTCGCAAAGTTTGTCTAAGGCCCTATCAAATAATAATTCACAATCCTCTTCGGTGAAAACAGAGTGCTGAGGCGCGTCGTCTTTTAGCATTGATGGGCTACACATGACCCAGGCCAAATCGCGGACTCGCGGATGTTTAAATGCCTCTAACATTGGAATCAATACTGCCCAACTTTAAAAACCCAAATAAACTAGGAAGTAACTAATTTTCCCCGTGAAACCTCTGGAGTGTGTTGGTCTTTTCAGTTGGGAATGTTTTGTTTACCCTAAACAGATGTCAGGACCTAGTAATGTTTTGGGTGAGAAGTTGGAATTGTGCTGTTCTGATCCGATGACCGGCTTTTACCGAAATGGAATGTGTGCCACTGGCCCCGATGATCATGGCTTACACACGGTTTGCGTCAGGGTGACAGCTGTGTTTCTAGAATTTTCCAGATCGAGAGGGAATGACCTTTCAACGCCCGCCCCGCACTTTGATTTCCCGGGGTTGGTAGAGGGCGACAAATGGTGCCTATGCGTCACCCGCTGGAAAGAGGCATTGGATCACGGAGTGGCACCACAGGTTTATCTAAAAGCTACTCATATCAGTGCCCTTGAGTATGTGGATTTGGAGGATTTACAATCTCATGCCGCAGAAGATGAGTCTTAGAGCCAACACTGCCTCAATTTAGTTTCTTGAAAACGTCCATAATGAGGGTGCATTAGCCGCTTAAGATGTAGGATTAACCAATTCTAGATGTACTGGAAAGGATGATTGATTTTTAACAATTAACTACTACAGTGAAGTTAGAACATGATAGGTAAATTTGTCGGATCATCAAACACACGCGAAATATTGCACAACTAAGATTTTTTAGAGCGTGTACGGACTTATACAAATCCGTGAAGTTGACAAGTAGTAAACAAAACGTGAATCAGGATTAGTTAAGGTGAGGAATCTCAGACCGCTGGAGGAAAAACTGATTGTACATTTAATGGTTAGTTCTGATGTTTGGGGCTATTAGTCGAAGTTTGATTTTTTTCTCGATACTCAATCCACATACAGGTCCAAAGCTTAAGCCATGCCTCAGAAGCATAGAGCTTCTGGGACTCGGCCCGAACTCTGCGCTTAAGTTGTTGATGTGACTCATTTGCCACCCTTTTTAACTGAAAAGTCATA